>JFJP01030270.1_pt1 | contig 12741 bp, 8 predicted proteins | sample 431651 | NCBI WGS metagenome assembly JFJP01 (sample SAMN02602958, study PRJNA72255) | Microbial mat metagenome, whole genome shotgun sequencing project. | biome: fresh water; feature: sink hole; material: water; isolation source: purple microbial (photo- and chemosynthetic) mats found in... | reverse complement strand
CGGAACTGGCGCGGCTGACGGTGTGGATTGGCGAGATTCAATGGATGCTCGGCCACGGCTACAACCTGAACGATCAGCCGATTCTGAAACCGCTGAATCATATCGAGTGCCGGGATGCGTTGTTGGACGGCGATCAGGAGGCTATATGGCCCGCCGCCGAGGCCATTGTGGGGAATCCGCCGTTTCTCGGTGATAAGAAGCAATTGGCGGAATTGGGCGAAACGTATATGGCGATGTTGCGTGGCGTTTATGCCGGACGAGTGCCGGGCGGAGCCGATTTAGTCTGCTACTGGTTTGAGAAGGCGCGGGCTGGAATTGCAGCAGATCAGTCACAGCGGGCGGGATTAGTGGCAACCAATTCAATTCGTGGCGGGGCGAATCGCAAGGTACTAGCCCGTATTCAGGAAACCATGACAATTTTTAACGCTTGGTCTGATCTGGAATGGGTCAACGAAGGCGCAGCGGTGCGGGTGTCGCTGGTGTGTTTTGGAAATCCCCCCTCGCCCTCCTTTTGCGAAGGGGAGAGTTCAGCGTTGCCTAACTCTCCTTTGCACAATGGGGATGCGAACGCAGTGAACGGGGGGATTTTGAACAGTCAACCCGTAACAGCTATTTACGCTGATCTTACGGGTGGCTTGAATGGCAGCGTTGATTTAACTCAGGCAAAACAACTGATAGAAAATGCCGGAACCTGCTTTCAGGGATCGGTAAGAGTTGGGCGGTTCGATGTCACGGAAGATAGGGTGCGGAGCTGGTTAAAGCTACCCGCTAATCCTCATGGTTTGGAAAACCAGGTGGTCTTACGTCCAATCCGTAATGCGATGGATTTAGTACGCCGCCCCCGCAATGCCTGGATTATTGATTTCAACAAGATGTCCGAACAAGAGGCCGCGCTTTTTGAAGCACCTTTTGAATACATAAGGCAGCACGTTAAGCCTTACCGGGATCAGAATCGGGATGAAGGGCGACGTAAGCGCTGGTGGCTGCATGGCCGAACCGGTGATGATTTACGGGGAGCCATGAGTCAATTTTCGCGCTGTATAGCCACTCCACAAGTCGCCAAATACCGGATTTTCGTTTGGATGGATACCCTGGTATTCGCCGAGTCCACGGTATTAGTATTTGCCCGTTCCGACGATACTACTTTTGGTATCCTGCATTCGCGGTTTCATGAGTTATGGACATTGCGAACTTGCACTTGGCTCGGCAAAGGTAACGATCCGCGCTATACGCCCACGACCTGCTTTGAAACCTTCCCCTTTCCGGCAGGCTTGACCCCGAACATTCCAGCCGAAGATTATGCCAGCGATCCTCGCGCTCAAGCGATTGCCGACGCCGCCCGCAAACTGAATGAGTTGCGCGAGAACTGGCTGAATCCCCCGCAATGGGTGGAGCGGGTTCCCGAAATCGTCCCCGGCTATCCCGACCGGCTGATTCCCAAACCCGAACGCGCCGCGGAACTCAAAAAGCGGACGCTAACAAACCTGTACAACCAGCGCCCGACTTGGCTGGATCATGCCCATCGTGCGCTCGATGCAGCGGTCACAACGGCCTACGGCTGGCCGACTGATTTGAGCGATGACGAGATACTGCATCGACTGTTGGCACTGAATCAGGAGCGGTCAGCCCGCTGATTCAATGAGTTGCTAGCGCCGGTTTTCCCGGCGGCATCCCCAGTGTGAGCCATTGCCCCTGATTGATCAGGGCTAAGCTGCTGGATTGAAGGTTTCATTTGCATAACATCTGCTAAAATGATCCAAAGCATCCATTCTCACCAACCAAGGCCATCTCTTTGATGAACGTTCTTTACCAAGATTTACTTGAAGCTACTCAACAGTTTGGTATCGAAATCCCGCCGATGCAGGGCGAGTTGGCCTGCGCCTTTGTCGGCGAATGGAACTCCGGTAAGAGCAGTTTGCTGAATAGCCTGTTTGGATTGCCCTTGTTGCCGGAAAAGCCGATCCCGACGACAAAAACAGTGGTATCACTCGGACAAGGCATGGTGTCCGAACCGGTCGCAATCGTTCAAACCGAGTCGGGCGAGCGCCAGGAATCGCGTGGTCAAGCCGCTATCATGGCGTTGCAGGCATCGACGCAAAACCTGCCACGGATTGACTACTGGTCGCCACAACTGGGATTGCCGGCGCATACCGTGTTTATTGATACGCCCGGTTTTAACGACACCGATCAGATCGCCAGCACCAAGGCAGAAACTGTGCAGGCGGACTTGGTGGTATTTGTGATGAATGCGGATGTTTCGGCGCTGAATCAAACACAGATCAATTTTATTCAGCAAGTCGCTTTGAGTAAAGCCGATCTGAAAGATTTGTTCTTTGTGGTTACCCATAGCGACTTAATCGACAATGAACAGGATCGTCAAAGCATCCGGCAGCGCATTGGGGCACATATCAGCAGTGATCGGATTTTTCTGCTTTCCAACAAAAATCAGGAGGGTTTACCCGGTTTTAAGGAGGCTTTTTACAAGTATATTGATGAACGCAAAGAAGTCTTGCTTGATCAGCGCCGCCTGCGTCATGAACGGCAGTTGACGGATGCATTGCGTCATCAGGTTGGATTAGAACGTGCCGCGCTGGGACAGTTGAAAACTCAAACGGTCGAACAGCGTGAGGCGCTGCGAATGAAGATTCAGGAGGCGCGGCGCAAGGAGATAGTAAAGGATTGTATTGACTTGGCTATCTGGCTAGGCGTGTCGATCCCGGTTATTACGGGAAAATTTACACGAGCAAATTTATCATGAAAATTAAAAATACAATTTTAATGGTATTAACTCTGGTTACTATTCTGGTTACCTCGTCGTTTGCTGCCACCAAGCTTAACCCTCCGAATGGATTGAATTTTAATTCTTTGGGCAGTTACCTGGATAGTACTGTTCCGGGCCTGCTCAGTGAAAATCTTCCAGGAATACAAATCGCCTTGATTAAAAACGGTAAGATTTTCTATGAAAAAGGGTTTGGACGTGCTGACAAGGCTGCGGCAACGCCGGTAACTACCGAAACCATTTTTCAGGTCGCTTCCATTTCCAAATCAGTGACGGCCTGGGCGGTGCTGGCGCTGGCGCAACAACAGAAAATAAAGCTGGATGCGCCCATTTCAGCTTATATCCATCGCTGGGCATTGCCTGCTTCATCCTGGGACGCCAATGGCGTGACTATCCGAAATATTCTCGCGCATCGTGCTGGTTTAAGTTTGGGTGGTTATCCGGGTTATAAGCCCGGTCAAAGAATGCCTTCGATTGAAGAGTCTCTGTCGGGCGATAATGGTCAGTTTCCCGACTTGTCCAGTCCAGGGCCGTTAAAACTAATTGATGCTCCCGGTCAAAATTTTTCCTATTCGGGTGGTGGATATACCCTTCTCGAGTTGATGATTGAAGAAGTCACCCGTCAGGATTTTTCTGAATATATTCACAAAACTGTCCTGGCTCCTGCAAAAATGGATTCCAGCAGTTTTGACTATTCTCCAGCTATCGAGAAACGTCTTGCAAAAGCTTATTCTCCTTCCGGCGATCTTTTGCCTAACTATCTTTTTGTAGAGAAAGCGGCAGCGGGTTTATACAGTAATGCAGGTGATCTTGCTCGTCTTTTAAATGAGTTGTACAGGATCAAGTCTGACCCATCTTACCAATCGCCTTTGTTATCTCGTCAGTATGCTGCTTATTTTTATTCAGAAAATCCTGATGTCACTACTGGAGAAGATGTTTTTGGCTACTTCCGTATTAAAAAGGATGGGGTCATCAAGGGTGTGCAACATCCCGGCGGTAATCAGGGCTGGAAATGTTTTTATGCTGTCGAGTTTTCGACTGGCAAAGGAATGGTATTTCTGACCAATTCCGACGCAGGAGATGAATGGGTTTCCAGTATGATCCGTCTTTACGAGAGTCTGATTGATTAACAAAACTATTAAAATTCATGTGGATGACTACGCCCGCCGAAATTGCGGTACTGGCTCAGTCTGATTCAGTATAGAATATTATTAAATATCAAAATATTGATGGATTAGTCTGAACATTTTACTAGTTACAGATATGGAATGACCTCCGCATAACCGGCATAACAACTGGACTCCATAACCGGTCGGCTGGCTGATTCAATGACTCGCCAGCGCCGGTTTTCCCGGCGGCATCCTTAATAGCCCGCCGTCAAACTGCCTATCCGCCGGGGGTCAGAGAAACCGAACAGTCCCGCCGGGGCGCGGACGATACTTTGCGTGTTGCCCATGGCGTTCTTGACCACGACTTTGTGACCCAGCCCCTCCAGTAACCGCACGGTGTCCGGGCTGAGTCCCTCCTCAACCCGTAACTCGTCGGGTTGCCATTGATGATGAATGCGCGGAGCAAGGGTGGCTTCGGCGATGTTCATCCGGTGATCGATGACGTTCAACACGGTTTGCAGCACGGTGGTGATGATGCGGCTGCCGCCGGGACTGCCCGTGACCAGCACGACCTGCCCGTCCTTGAACACCAGCGTGGGCGTCATTGAACTCAACGGGCGCTTGCCGGGACCGACCGCGTTCGCATCGCCGCCGATCAGTCCATAAGCGTTCGGGACGCCGGGCTTGGCGGCGAAATCATCCATTTCATTGTTCAACAGAATGCCCGTGCCCGCAGCAACGATGCCCGAGCCGTAGCCGAAATTCAGGGTATAGGTCACGGCGACCGCGTTGCCGTCCCGATCCACGATGGAGTAGTGGGTCGTCTGCCCGCTTTCGTAGGGTTGCGGCTGGCCGGGTTTAATGTCCGCCGCGGGTCGCGCCCGGTTCAAGTCAATCTGCGCGGCCAGCGTTTTGGCGTAAGCCTTGGAAGTCAGACCCGCCATGGGAATCTTCACAAAATCCGGATCGCCCAGATATTCGCTGCGGTCGGCATAGGCCAGTTTCATCGCTTCGGCCAGACGATGGAGCGTCGCGGCACTTTGCGCCCCCAGTTCCGCCAACGGCCAGGTTTCCAGAATATTCAAAATTTGCACGAGATGGATGCCGCCGGAACTGGGCGGCGGCATGGAGACAATCTCGTAACCTCGATAATGACCTTTGACCGGGGTGCGAACGACAGCTCGGTAATTCTTCAAATCATCCCGGCTGATCAGCCCTCGGTTCGCCTGCATATCGGCCACCAACTTTTCGGCAATCGCGCCTTCATAGAACGCTTTCGCGCCCTGTTCGGCAATGAGGCGCAGTGAGGTGGCGAGGTCGGACTGCACCAGTGTTTCGCCAGGCTGATAGGGTGCGCCATCGGCCTTGAAGAAGATTTTCATACTGGCCGGCCAGGGCGCCATCCGTTGGTGCGCTTCCCGCAAGGATTGGGCCAGTTCCGGGCTGACCGGAATCCCCTGTTCCGCCAGACGAAGGGCGGGTTCAACCAGCGCCCGCCAGGCCAGACGGCCCTGCCGTTGATGAGCCAGCGCCAGTCCGGCGACCGTGCCCGGCGTGCCTGCCGCCTGGTGGCTGTGGCGGATGCGGGCTTTATCGACCTCGCCCTTCTCGTTCAAATAGAGATCCCGACGGGCGGCAGCCGGGGCGACTTCGCGGAAATCAATCGTCTCGCTCTGCTTTTGGGCAGCGTTGTAAACCACCATGAAGCCGCCGCCGCCGAGATTGCCGGCCTGCGGCAGCGTGACCGCCAGGGCGAAGCCGATAGCGACGGCGGCATCGACGGCATTACCGCCCTGCTTCAGAATGTCCAGCCCAACTTGGGTGGCCAGCGCCTCTTGACTGGCGACCATACTGTTGCGGGCGAACACCGGGTGAATCCGATCGCGGGGGCTGTAAAACGTCGATTCAAGGGGGCGGTCAACGTCAACCTGGCCAACGGGTTGAACGAGCGCCGGTTCGGCCAGCACGGGCGGGATGGCCAGAATTGGCGGCAGACTGCACAGGCCAAATAGCAATAGCACATGGCGGAGGTGGGCGAGGCGATGGGGCATGGCAATCTCCAGGTCAGGGGGGTTGGCGAACGAGGGTAGGTGCTGCCTATTCCAGATTCGTTCCTTTGTTAAGCATAGGCCATTCACCCGGTGATTAAAGGTACGGTTTTTGCTGTGTCCCTTATCAATAACTTGATTTTTGGTTTCAGGAGGCCGCCCACTGTGAAAAGACGTAAAACCGGTCAATCCATCCACCGTTGCCGAGTCCGGAGCGTCATCGCAGCGCTAGGTTTGTGGGTGGGAACGGTCGCGGCGGATACGCCAGTGATCGCACGAATTATGGCAGTGGAGCCTGACGGGATGATTCTAGCGGCGACCGAAATTGACCAGGGGGCGCAGCGCTGGAATTTTCGGTTGAGCGATGCCGATCTGGCGCAGCGGATGGTTCCGGGCGTGCGGGTTCGCCTTTGGCTGGCGCCGGATGGCCATGTTTCTGGAGTCAGCCTGATTCCCGTCGGTATTTACGACCTGCCGGATGAAAAAAATGACCTCACTGGCGTGCGTTCCCGTTTGAGTCGCGGGGCGAGTGGCGGAGCGAACAGTGCTGGACGTGGCGGGAGCGGACCGGGAGGTGGTGGGCCGGGAGGTGGTGGGCCGGGAGGTGGCGGGCCGGGAGGTGGCGGACCGGGTGGCGGTGGAGGTGGTGGAGGTGGCGGTGGAGGTGGTGGAGGTGGCGGTGGTCGCTGAGAAGCCGACACCGCGCCTGTGGCTGGGCAATCTGCTGGCGTTCGGGGTGCTGTGCGCGTTAGTGCTGGCCTGGTTTTCCTTTCAGACCCGGCAGGCCCAGCAGACTTTTCTCGAAGATGCGGCTGATTATGCCCGGCGACTGGCTGACGCGATTGGCCTCCATGCCCGTGGTGCGGTACAGGGACGCCAGGTGACCGACGCGATGCTGGTCAGATTCCTGGGCAGCTCCGCCCGGTTCGTGGATTACCTGGATCAGGTGGAGCCGTTCCGCGATCACGAATTGACCGCTTTCGCTGCCGAAGCCGGCTTGTTGGCTATTCGCATCGTGCGCCCCGAAGGCTCAAGCCAGGGGCCACCGGACTGGAATCCCGGTGAATTACCCGGTTGCGACCGGCGCCTGCGATCCCTGAGTGAAACACACACGCTGGTGTTCGGAGCGCCGCGCCAGGGTCGGGAGGGCTGTATTCTGGTCGCCATGGATAACCAGCCGCTGGAGGACTTGCGCGACGTGATTGGCCTACCCCGCGCTCTGGAAGCCGCTGCTGCATTGCCGGGCGTTCTGCGGGTGGCGCTGACTGGCGAATGGGTTGAGAACGCAGCGGAGCCGATCCATCCGGGCCTGCCGGTCGTGGCGACTCGCCAGTTAGCTGATGGCGTCCGGGTGGTCGAAGTTCGTGCACCCTTGTCCGGGGCCGAACTGGTGGTGGATCTCGACGCGGATCCCCTGACGCGCATCGAGCAGCGGTTGTGGCGGGAATTCGCCGGGTTCGCCATCATCCTGGGGCTGATCGGCGGACTGGGCGCGTGGTTGCTGTATCGCTATCAGCAGGCGCATTTGGAGCAGTTGCGGGCTTATGAACAGCGCCTGTCCCAGCAACGCGAGGAAGCTGCGCTGGGTCAGGCCGCCGCCGCCATTGCTCACGAACTGCGCAACCCGCTGAATGCCATGGCCATGGGGCTGCAACGCTTGCAGATGGAAGCGGATGAATTGAGCAGCGACCATCGGCGACTGGTGGCGGTGGTGCTGGAGGCGGTGGGGCGCAGTAATCGCAGCGTGACCGACCTGCTCAACTATGCCCGACCCTATCGCCCTCGGCAGGAACCGGTGGCGCTCGGTGCCCTGGTCACCGATCAACTCGCCCTGTATGCCGGATCGTTCCACGCGGCTGCAATTCGGCTGCAATATACGCTGGCCGTAGAGGAGCGCATTCCCGGCGACCCGGATTTGCTGCGACAGGTCTTGGACAACCTGCTGCGTAACGCCCTGGAAGCGCAGCCTCAGGGCGGCTGGCTGGACATCCACCTGAACCCGGTTGCGGGCGGGTTGGAACTGACGCTGACGAACGGGGGTTTTTCGCTGTCGCCGGAAGAAGCACCCCGCATTCTGGAACCGTGGTTTACCACCAAATCAACCGGCGCGGGACTCGGGCTGGCCATTTCCCGCCGCATCCTCACGGCGCATAGTGGGCGCTTGACGGTCGCTTCGCCCCGCCCCGGCGAACTGGCGGTGCAGTTGTTTCTGCCGTGTCCCGGCCTTGCCCAACCTTCGGAGTGATACTTGGAAAACAATCCTTCCCTGTTTATTTTCGTGTTCATTCGTGTATTTCGTGGTTAAAACCTTTCAGCACAAAACTTTAACCACGAAACACACGAAATGCACGAAACGCACAAAATATGGATAAATGGCGAAATTTTAAGGATTCCACGATGTGTATAGGGGCGCTATATGAATATTCTCATCGCTGACGATGACGCCCTGCAACGCGAACTCCTGCACGGTTTTCTGGAAAAGCAGGGCTACCGGGTGTTCAGCGCCGGGGACGGGTTGGAAGCCTTACAGATCTTCCGCCGGGAGCCGGTGCAACTGGCGTTGCTGGATCATCGGATGCCGGGTTTGACCGGCGATCAGGCGCTGGCGGCGATGAAAACGCTCAACCCGCTGATCCGGGCGATCATGATCACCGCTTATGGCGAGGTCGAGACGGCGGTGCGGGTGATGAAGCTGGGTGCCGACGATTTCCTGGAAAAGCCGATTGATCTGACCCGCTTGCTGGAGAAGATCCAGGGGCTGGAGCAGACGCTGGCGGTCGCGGAAGACGTCGCCGAGGTGTGTCAGGAAGTAGCTGACGCCGCCTTGCCGCTGGCGATGGTCGGCGACAGTCTGGCCATGCGCGAGGTGTTTTCGCTGGTGCGCCGGGTCGCAGAGACGCCGTGGAGCGTGCTGATTCGCGGCGAAACCGGCACCGGCAAGGAACTGATTGCCCGCCTGCTCCACCTGCTCAGTCCCCAACGCGCTGCGCCGTTTGTGGAAGTCAACTGCGCCGCGATTCCCGAAACGCTGTTTGAGAGTGAACTGTTTGGCCACGAGCGCGGCGCGTTCACCGGTGCGGCACGGCAACGGCGCGGACGGTTTGAACTGGCGCAGGGCGGTACGCTGTTTCTCGATGAAGTCGGTGAATTGCCCCCACCGTTGCAAGCCAAGCTGTTGCGGGCTTTGCAGGAGAAACGTATCAGCCGGGTTGGCGGCGAGCAGGACATCCTGGTGGATGCGCGAGTGGTGGCGGCGACCAATCGCGATTTGCGCCAGATGGTCGAAACAGGCGGGTTCCGGGAAGATTTATTCTTCCGTCTCAATGTGTTTGAGATCGAAGTGCCGCCGCTCCGCCAGCGCCGCGAGGATATTCCGGCGCTAGTGAAGTTATTTGTGGAACGCTACGCCCGCCGCCCGGTACAACTCGCCCCGGAAACCCTGGATGTGCTGATCAAATATGCCTGGCCGGGTAATGTGCGGGAGTTGGAGCATCTGATTCAACGCAGTCTGACCCTGGTTCGGGGCAGCGTGCTGCGGCCACTGGACTTGCCGCCGGAAGTGCGCCGGACCGAAACGGGTTCGGGGCCATTGCAGGAGCGGCTGGATACGGTAGAACGGGAACTGTTACGTTCGGCGCTGGAACAGACGGAGGGAGTGCAGACCCGCGCCGCTGAGATATTGGGTATCAGCGAGCGGGTCTTGCGGTACAAAATGACCAAGCATGGCTTAAAGGGGAATGGAGCCGTCGGTTAGTCGGTTAGTCGGTTAGTAACGGTTCCCCGCCCTAAAGGACGGGGCTTTCCACTGCACCAGGGACACACTGATGCGCGAACATAGGCTTTGTTACCGTAGCCCTGCTCCCAATATTGAGAGCGGCGTTGCAGTCTGCGTGGGCTTCATGTCCGCAGGCTACACACCTAAACACGGATTGACTGGAGCGATTTTTCTTGTCGATATGCCCGCACACAAAGCACTGACGGCTGGTGTTTCTTGGGTCGACAACAAAAACCGGGACGCCTGCTTTGCGCGCTTTATATTCAATAAAGCCGCGAAGCTCGGCGAATCCCCAGTTGTGCAAGCGTTTCCTCTGCTCTTTATTGGCCTTAGCCCTGGCACGGATATGCTTGAGGTCTTCAAGACTAATCGCGCTTTGGGAGCGTTCAGCTTTGGAAACGATGCGACACGAGACGTTGTGGTTAACCCACTTTTGGAAACGGCGCTGTCTTCCGCTCATTTTCCTAAGCCGACGCTTCGCGGCTTGGGTTCCTCTCTTTTGCAGCACGGCGCGGCGTTTAACGTACCACTCGCGCTTTGCTTCTATGTCTTTGCCGCTAAATTGTTCTCCGCTGGAATCGGTAGCGATGTTAACGATGCCAAGATCAACGCCAAGAACGCCTTCGGGTTTCAGCAGATCAGGGTCGTCAAAGTCACAAACAGCAGCGATATACCACTGGCCGCGAACAAACATCAAATCCACTTCACCCTTGCGATGCTTGAGCAATTGGCGCTGATGTTCACCACAAACAAACCCGATCTTGATTCTTCCGGTCAACGTCCAAATCGACACTCGATCATCGGACAGAAACCGAAAAATCCGGTCGTCATAGGGTTGTGCGCCCGTGGGGCGAAACGTGCGTTGGGTCTCTTTATCCAGCTTGTAGGCATCGGCCACTTTGGCAATACAGCGCACCACCACCTGCGACGACAATCCAAATTGTTCTCGAACCGCTCGGTAAACCAACGGATGCAAATCGTACTGCCGAAAAGTCTGATTTTCCCAGGCTTGAAGGGAAATCCAATGACACGCGGCATTGCACCGTTCGAGCGTCTGCTTAAGAAGCTCCGCTTGTTCAGGTGTAGGTTGCAGTTTGAGGTTGGCGAGATGGCCAACAAAAAAGACCCGACCGCCTTGCGGTCGCCGCTATCCCTCCCCGGCCTGAAGGCCGGGGTCTCTCGCGGAGAATCTGATGAATCAGAAGTTGCCACTGAACAGGATAGTGGACGCGGCATCCGTGACGGTGATCGCATCACCGGCGGCGACCTGGGGAACCACCCAGGTTGATAGATCCGTTGTTGTGGTGCAGTACGCGCCGCTGTATTGGGCATAGGCCGACGAGCCATCGACGCTGAAGACGCTGAGTTCATACTTGGCGACCCACGCCGAACTGGGAGCGCCACCGCCGCCTTTTCTGCCCTCGCCACGACCCATGTTCTGGCCAATGCTTTCCAGCGGCAGACTGCACTGGTAATCATCGCCGGTGGTGTCAATGTCGACGGTCAGCGTACTGGGCGCCGTACTGGTCGGATCAGCGGTATAGCTTTGTCCAACATCGACATGGAAATGATTTCCCGTCACGGTCACGGAATCCTGAGCGTAGGCCGTCCGAATCGCATAGTCCGCTCGGCCAAAGCCGGTGATGCCGGCCACTGGTGAAAGTGATGCCTCGATACGGTCAGCGTCGGGTTGATACGGGCCATTTCCAGCAGGGCCATTTCCAGAATGGTCAGCCAGCGCCGGGACGGTCAAGCCGGTCAGCAGGGCAGTAGTCAGCAGGGTGCGAGTTATGTTCATCATATTCTCCATGAGGTTGGTTAAAACTACAGGTTTCGCCAGACCTTTTTAGCAGAACTTACGCCAACCCTTGATGCAAGGCGATGGCGAGGTATTAGCGATAAAAGGGTCAAGCACGGTTTGAAACGAAATAGCGAGCCGGGGAAATGGCGAGAAGCGAAATCCTGCCCACTGCTTGTCAACGTTCTGTCTCAGCGCTGTCCGCCGTTACGGCCGTTACTGCCGCCGTTACCGCCGTTACCGCCGTTACCACCGCGCTCTGTCGGGCTGTCTACAATGACGTCTATCGTAGACTGCTCGAGATGTTGAGCCGTGTAATCCACACCCTGACGTTCGATTTCCCGGACGAAGGCGCGCAAATGGTTGCGTGAGCCGCGCAGCAGGTTGCCGTACATGTTTTTCAGATCTAGTTTATCCGTGGCGTCCAACGCATTCTGGTTGTCCTCAATATCGATTTCCTCAATCAGTGCGCCAGCCTGGAGGGCTTCCAGCAACGAAGCATCGCCCCGCGTCACGAGTTCATCGTAAAGTTGTTGCAGATCGGCGTTGTTAAACTGGCCTGGGATGTCGGTAGCGACGGGGTCGGGCAGGTTGTACTGGGTCAATAAGCGGGCTACTGCATCCATGTGTTGTTGTTCGGATGCCGCGATATTAGTGAATAAGGACAGTTGCCAGTGCTCGGCGGCCACGAGGTAGACATCCCGCGCCAGCTTCTCTTCTTCCCGCATGAACGTGAGAGTGGCGGCTTCCTCGGCATTGATCGACGCCGTTATGCAGCTTGTGCAGGTTCCGGTTCCCATTCCATTTCCCATTCCATTTCCCATTCCATTTCCCATTCCATTTCCCATTCCACCGCCCTTGGCAGCTAAGGCTGGAGTGACGGCCAGTGTGGCCAAGAAGGCAGTGGTGATCAGAGTGCGATTCAGGTTCATCGACGTATTCCTCAAGAAAGTTCCTGACCCATGGACATCATGAGCTTTTGCTAAACCGGGTTGCAGAACTGATGCCAACCCTGAATTCAACGCGATGGCGAGGTATTGGGGCAGAGATCAGTGCGAGAGGCCGACAAACCGCGTTTCATTCGACAAAAATGTCGAAGACGGCTACCAGGGACGCACCGTATGTCCATGATTCAACGAGCCACACCGTTGCATCAACCATGACATTTTAGGACACGGCTCATTTCCTGCTTCACTGAGGCCGGTTTCACCGGGGTCTTGCGACGGCTCGAC
>JFJP01039752.1_pt1 | contig 12742 bp, 5 predicted proteins | sample 431651 | NCBI WGS metagenome assembly JFJP01 (sample SAMN02602958, study PRJNA72255) | Microbial mat metagenome, whole genome shotgun sequencing project. | biome: fresh water; feature: sink hole; material: water; isolation source: purple microbial (photo- and chemosynthetic) mats found in... | reverse complement strand
CCATAATCGCTTCCCACTTTTTTATTGTCCCAAAACACGGTGCTACCGCCCAAGGTGCGTTCCAGAAACAAACTAACTTGTTTTCCCTGCCAATTTTGCGGAATGGTAATTTTGCGTTGAACCCAAAATGCGCCATCGTAAGTAAACGCCCGTTCTAAGCCCGGAGTGTATTGCTGCGATGGGGTCAATACTACGCCAATACCCGCTTCGTCGGTCGAGCCAGGTAGATTAATCCAGTTGTTTGTGCGAAAATCGGCATTTTTGAAATAAATTTGGTTGAGCAAAAACAGCGATTCGTTGCTTGGTAGCTCTTGTGCGTACCATTTGTCGGTTTCTCCTGTTTTGTTAGGCCAGTCTCTAAAGTTTCCATCGAGAGCTATCCGCCATTTTCCGGCTAACGATATGCTTTGTGGCTGTGCCGATACTATATTAACCCAACCAACTACCGAGAAAATAGCCAAAATATATTTCCATTTTTTTTCCATAATTATTTTTTTAAAAAACTTCAAACTAAAATAATTTGAGTGTAAGTAAATGATTAAAATTAGTTTATACTATTTATAGCTTGTTTATAACTCAAAATAACTAGCACCGTCCTTTAGGGCGGTGTAAAAAAACAGTAGAAGCTTTGGGCTTTAGCCCTTACTCTAAACGTTTGGGCTAAAGCCAGATACATATTTGTTTATTTACTACGGCATAAATGCCGTAGCTAGTTATAAAGCTAGCTCTGCGAGAAAATTTTATTTTGATTAATATAAACTAAATTCAAACAATTACTGACACTAAAATAATTTGAAAATGCACTAATTTTCAAATTAGCACATCTTCAAATTTTAAAATTCTTACGCCTTCCAAATTTTTATTTTTTTTGAAATTTCAACAATTTATGATTCAATTTTACCAACCTGTATTTTGCAGTAAGTTTTGATTCAAAGAAATTTCTTTTGTTGGAATTGGTCGCCAATAGTGCTTATTAGCATCGAACGAACGACCTGTTTCGACTAAAATAAATCCACTTGCATCGGTATTATTTTGCCACTCTGAGTTGGCATAAATATTTTTGTTTGTACCATTGATTAGTATTGGCAAATTCCAGTCGTTGTTCTTAATTTTAATTCCTTTTAAGTCTTGCGGTAATTCTGTTTCTGCCGTTTTCCATCGCCTTAGGTCGTCGTATCTGAAACCTTCGAGGGCTAGTTCGATGGTACGTTCTCTGCGGATTTCGGTTTTCATATCTAAGGCATTGGTTGTAACGAAAGCATTGGTTAAATTGGGCATTCCAGCTCTGCTGCGTATAACATTTATTGATTTATTGAGGTCAGCATCAGAAATGGAACTACTTTTTTCAAAATTGGCTTCGGCATAAATGAGTAAAACTTCTGCATACCTTATAATATGGTAATCGTAGTCAAAATTGGGCGATTCGCCAAGTGGGTTTGCATAATCGTCTTCGGAGTAAAATTTGTAAGTAGTATATCCGGTGTTTGGGATTCGTTGAGGATAAAAAGGCCAGCATTCTACTCCGTTTGCATAACCTACTATTTTTGCAGTATTCCCGGGAACAATCATGGTCATGGTCATGCGTGGATCGCGCTGTTGGTATTCCGAAATTTTTGATGTATATCCTTGAAATTGTGCGGATTTATTAATGGGCAGACCGTCGGAGCATAGATACATATCGGCTAGTTTTTTTGTTGGAAGATATCCAATTCTCTGTAAAAGGGCAGGATAAACATGTCCGTCGATATTACGTTGGTATCTTCGGTCGAGAATGGTTTCGGAACAATCATCGCCGGCTTCGATAAATAAATAACGATAGCTATTGGTACCTTTTGCAGTGTATAATGAAAGGACACCGGAATTGATTAATGTATTAGAAGCTTGAATTGCAATATCGAAGTATTTATTGGCATCTCCTGTGTTGTGGTATTTATTCCAAGTGCCTTCAAAAAGAGCAACTCTTGCTTTTAGAGCTAAAGCGGCTTGTAGTGTAATTCGCCCAACATCTGCAGGCAGAAGCGTGCTTTTTGAGGAAAGGTCAATAGCTGCTTCTTCTAAATCAGAAATAATAAAATCGGCTACTTCTGTTTTCGTTGCTTTGGTGGCGTAAAGTTCATTGCTTTGCAAATCAAGAACTGTTTTTATAATCGGAACACCACCGTATAGTCTATAAAGTTTCCAATAATTGTAAGCTCTAAAAAATTTAGCTTCGGCTACCGATTCTTTGACTTGTGCTGATATTTCTGAGTTTTGCGCTTTTTCAATAATGTTATTACACCTTCTGATATAAACGTAAGGATCAGACCAGCTACTAGATGTTTCTGAAGTTTGGTAAGTTCCATTGCTTATTGAATTGTTTTGGTTAAAAGCGATATCGGTTTCGGTATCGGAATAAGAAAATCCCTCTAATGAATAATAGAGTATATTGGTTGCTTTTTTGAAATCATTGGGTGTTTTCCAAAAAATAGCGTCAGTAATGGTATCTTGGGGTTCTAAGTCTAAATCTTCACAACTATTTATAGCTATAAGACTAACAAAGAATATAATGCTAAAATATATTTTTTTCATGACTATTAATTTATTAAAATAAAACAATGAATTAAAATAAAACAATGAATTAAAATTTAACATCTAAACCTAGTGAAAAGACTCTATAAAAAGGATAAGTATTTTCAGAGAGCCACGAACCGTATTTTTCTTCTTCAGGGTCGAATGAACCTTCCCAAGAGCCTTTTGAGAATGTAAATAAGTCTTTACCACTTACATAAACTCTAAGATTAGAAGCTTTAATCTTATTTGCGATGTTTTGAGGAAGGTTGTATCCTATTGTTACATCTTTTAGTCTTAAATATCCTACATTGATAATGCGCATGGACGAAGTTCTCCAGTTCCAATCTCTCAAGTTATCGTAGCCTACTCCTCCAGGAATTAACCTTGGGTACTGAGCATCGGTATTTTCGGGAGTCCAACTTTTTCCATAAAAATACTCCATAGGTTGATGCCAAACCCAATAAAAAGGTTGTCCAAAATCTCCGTTTCTAATTGTATTTCTTTTTCCTACTCCTTGTAAGAATATATTTAAGTCGAAATTTTTATAAATCACTTGGATATTTGAAGCGTAAGAATATCGGGGAAGCAAATTGCCTAAGTATTTCATATCGCCGTTTGTACCCAAGGTAGGGTCTCCAAAGGCTGTGATTTTACCATCGCCGTCGAGGTCTTTGTACATGGCATCGCCAATTGCTAAATTAGAAGGTACTCCTTCAAGTTGTTTGTAGGCATCAAGTTGTTGTTGGTTTTGTATAATACCGTCAAATTCATATCCAAAAATCGATTGAAGAGAATATCCTTCGCGTGTCCAGTTGATACCTTCGCCATAACTATCAGAGGATTCCAATGCAAGAAGCTCGTTTTTATTGTCGCTCAATAAAGCACTTACAGAGTATTGAAGATTTCCGATATTGTCTTTCCATTTTAAACTAACTTCCCATCCTGTGGTTTTTAGTTTTCCGTAATTTCCGGTAGGAGGGGTACCTCCAAAAGTGGCAGGAACCGAAATACCAACAAGCATATTATCATTTTTTTTAATAAATCCGTCAATACTACCTGTTAAACGAGAGTTAAGAAAAGCCAAATCGAGACCAATGTTTGAGGTTTGTATTGTTTCCCAGCTTCTATCGGACGATGCGATAGCCGACTCAGCTCCTTGCAAACCAACATTTGGGCTACCTAATGGATAGTTTCCCCATGTGTAGAGTAAAGGAATGTAGTCGTAATTGCCAAAATTGATTTCCTGATTTCCGGCTTGCCCCCATGATAGCCTTAGCTTTAAGTTGTCGATAAAGCTAAGAGAGTTCATAAAATCATGTTCGGTAATAGTCCAAGCAGCAGCAATGGAAGGATATAAATCGCTCCATCGTTTTTCAGGAGCAAATTTAGAGCTTGCATCTTTTCTGAATGTTAAATCGACAAACAGTTTCTTTTCAAAATTGTAACTTGCTCTACCAAAAACAGAACGCATAGCATTATCAGATGCTGTACCATTAAAATCATCGGTATATTCCAAACGCGTTTTGTCGGCAAGGTTGAGTGTGAAAAGTTGGTTGGTTGAAAAATTAGTTCCCCAAACACCTTGGTATTCGGTATCAAATTGTTCGTAAGAAGCTCCTGCCATTAAATTAAAATGATGTAAATTAATGGTTTTGTTGTAATCTAAATATCCGATGTAGGTATTAAAATGGTCTTGAGAGTTTTCGTAGCCAGCCCAGTTTGGATTATTATCAATCGAATTAACAGAACCGTTCCAGTCGTACGAATTAAAAGTAGGGTTTGTTGAGGTTTTATGCCAAAATGATAAATCAACGCTTGCTTGTCCTACCATTTTTAAGCCTTCAATAATTTCCATTTCAGCTTTCAGATTGGTTCTGAATTTTGAATACTTAGAGATAGATTCACCTCCTTGTGTAAGTAATAAAACAGGGTTGGCATAGCCTTGGTATTTGTAAAACTCACCTTGTGGATTATAAATAGGTAAGTAACTCCAACGGCGAGAGAGTAAGTTTAAAACCTCGCCAAGTTTTGATGGTTCTACTGTTTTTGAATTATCAAATGTAGTTCGAGTTTCAATTTTTACACGATTAAAGAGCCTGAAATCGTAATTCATTCGTATATTGTACCTGTTTGAATAATTTGTTCCGTAGTCAAAGGCACCGTTATTGTTTTCGTAGCCCACCGAAAATAAATAGGAAGTGTTTTCTGTACCTCCCGAAATGTTCAAGCTGTGTATTTGTTGCTGTGTGTTTCCGTAAACAATGTCGTACCAATCGTTAGAAGTATAAAAACCCGGAAAGTTTTCGAGGTATTTCATCCAGCCTCCGTTTGGGTCTGGTTCGTGTTGTTGGTCTATGCGGTCAAAAACTTCTTGCGACAAACCTGTTTGTCCAATATTTGTCATTCCTTCGTCATACATTTGAGCTAATTGACTAGTATTAGCCATTTTTTTAAGGAATTGTGGTTGTTTTATGCCGAAATTGTAAGAGTAACTTACCGTTGGTTTTCCTAATTTTCCATTTTTTGTGGTAATTAGAATTACTCCATCGGCAGCTCTTGCTCCATAAATAGCTGCTGAAGCGTCTTTTAGAATGGTTACGTCAGCTATGTCGTTAGGATTTAATAAGTTCATATCGCCGGGTATTCCGTCAATAAGTACCATTGGTTTGTTTCCATTAATCGAAGAGTTGCCTCTAATCGAAAGTGCATGTCCTTCGCTTCCGGGCTGTCCGCTTGAGCGTGTAATGGTAACTCCGGCTACAACTCCTTGCAAGGCGTCCATTGCATTGGTAATGGATTTGGATTGAAATTGTGCTTCCGAAACTTTTACAATAGAGCCAGTTATCGCACCTTTGGGTTTGGTTCCATATCCAACAACAATAATTTCCTCGAGAATTTCATCTTGCATCGACACGTTTATTTGCTCTTGGTCGTCAATGGTAATTCGTTGTGTTTGCATTCCTACAAACGAAAATACTAAAACAGTTGCTTTTTGTGCAGAAATTTGATAATTTCCTTCCCTGTCTGTCATTGTTCCTGTACTTGTTCCTTCTACTTGTACATGAACTCCGGGCAATGATAAATTTGAGGCATCAACTACTTTTCCTGTTATGGTCATGGTTTGTCCAAATAATTGAAATGGTATAAAAGCCATAAAAAAGAACAATAATTTGGGCAAAATACTGTCGGATTTACCTTTTTTTTGTTTCATAATAATAAGATTTAATTGTTAAAAAAGTTGTTTTTTTGAAATTTGACGTTTTTTAGATTGAAAATGGACACTCTTTTTGAGTTCGCCCATTTTTCAAATTAAAAAATAATAATCGTTAATGAGTTGATTATGCGTTTGTAAGTCTTGTTGATTTATGTCTAAATTTGTAGCTTGAGCAAAACAATTTATTGCTTGTTCTTTATTTTTGAGCCCTATATTTCCAAGTCCTTCTAAAAAAAGGCAGTGAACTCTATTGCGTAAACCAATATCGTCGTTCCAAATCAATAAGTCAGGGAGCGAAACAGCAAAATAATCTATTTGTACAGTTTGGTTTATGTGTTGTTGTGCATATTCTATTAATTTGTTAAATAGAGAATTTGCTTTTTCTGTATTTCCTAATTTTTTGAAAGACAAGGCTTGATAAAAAATTTTATAGGGCTTCTGGTCGTTATAAAAAACGGTTTTTGTAATCTCTGCTTTTCCGAATGTTGCTTTTTGCCAACACTCTTGGGCTTTTTCATTTTCACCTAAGGCAGCGTAAGAGTATCCTAAAAAATAATAAAAGTCGCTTTCGTTTGCACCCAAGAGTTTTCCTTCGCCTAAGTTTTCGGGATACACCAAGCATTGATTTATTAATTCAATGGCTTGCCGAAAATTAGCTTTTGCTATTTGCTTTTTTGCAAGCTCTAGTTTTGCTATTTGATATTGGTTTATTATTTTGCCTTCTCCCCCTTCCCAAGGATGAAATTTCCGGTTTTGAAGCCATTCCAATGCTTTTTCGTATTCGCCTATTTGATTATAAAGAGTAATTTTTTCTAAAAACAAATCGTCTCTTTCTAAAACACAGATTGTATTTTGCTCTAAAAAATCCAATCGTGTTTGGTGGCAATAGCACAATCTTTTTTTTAATTGGTCGAGTTCGTATAAAATTCGAGCATCTTTTGTATTTAAAAGAAATGCTTTTTGGAGTAAATCTAATGCTTTCTCTGGCATATTGAGTTGGTTATAACTAGCTAATGCCAAATTGCGAAGTGCTGTTGGATTGTTGGGGTCAAGCTCGATTGATTTTTCCCAGCAAACTATGGCATCAGTGTATTGTCGTTTATCGTACCACAAATTACCTAGATAATAGGGTGCTTTGGCATCGAAAGGATTTTCATTTTGAGCGTATTGCAAGGCAAGTATCGCTTCTAAGTTGTTTGGAAAACAATAGTCGGGATTGTGTGATTCGGCTTTTTGCAATATTTGAGCATTTGTTTTTCCGGCTAAGTGTAACGCTAAACTCATGTAATAATAAGTCATTGGCGATGTTTTTGTCTTTTGAATAGCGGTTTGGAGTACTAATAGGGCTTCGGTGTAGCTTCCCGAATGGATATACTCTAATGCAACCGTATGGTAATTGTGTACTTCGCTGTGCATCAATGAGTTTATTTTGTCAATTATGTTCTCATCATTAGTTATGAGGTATTTCTCAAACCAGCATCTGTAATTGAAAGGGTCGCTTTTTAGCGATTTGTCAATCCATTCTAAGGCTTCATTTTCTGCTTTAAGTTTTCTAAGAATTGTAACTTTTACTCCCATAGCTTTATGGTTATGAGTATTTCTGCTAATTGATTGATTGATTTCGTATAAAGCGTCATCAAGCCGATTTTCGATGAGCGAAATTTGGGCACATGAAAAAAAGGCAGCGTCTTGCTGAGCCGAGTTCCAAGTCGATTTGTAGAAGGCTTTGTAGGATTCTTTTAGCTTATCTTGGTATTTTAGACAAACACCTAAATTATAGTACGTTTCACCGTTGTTGGGGTTAGAATTGTATTTGTTTTGCGATTCGATGGCTTTATTGAAATACATTTCGGATTGATTCCATTTTCCACGTCTTAAAAACCACACACCCATTGCATTGTTATTTCTAATGTCATTAGGATTTCGTCTCAAGGCTTCTAAATAATAATCTGTGGGCAAGTAAGTGGCATGTCTATATTGTTCTAAGTGTAAGCCTGTTAGATATAAGTTTTCGCAGGTATCTATTTCATGGGCAAGCAAAGCCGCTTGCGCTGGTAGAGGTTTAGGTGATGCTTGATTTTCTTTTGAAGGCAATATGCTTAATAGCTCGTTGCTGTTATGGTCAAATACATTCAATTTTAAATTAGAAATTAAGGTTTTATTGCTTTTTATTTCTTGAATAAAAATGACCTCAGGGCTAATGGTTTGGCAAGTGTCGAGCAAAACGTGCTCGTTACTAGAATCAGTAAGCAAAATACGGATATTGGAATGAAGCGATGTTGCAAAAACCTTAATAATAATGTGGTTTTCTTTAGAAGCTTCAATATTCAAAAGCAAATCTTTTGAAGCATTTTTGATAATACCTAATTCTCTGTAGGGCAAAAAATATTGGAAAAAAGATTTTTCTTCGTAGGGTTGTAACCATGCAAAATCGGGCTGATTGTCGGTATATACGCCTGCCATTAATTCGATGTAAGGACCGTTTTGGTCGGTTAGATTTTTGTCCCATGCTCTGCCAAAATCTCCATTACCCCAAGTCCATTGTTTTTTTCCTGGAGCAATATGGTGATTAGCAATGTGCAACATTCCAGCCTTTGAGTCATTTTCGTAGCCACCTATAAAATTAAATTCAGATTCAATCGCCATAAAAGAGGTAGGAACAGGAATGTTTTTGTAATTCGAAATATCTACACCTTTGGAATAATCAACTTTATAATAGGTTCCGGTTGCTATTGGAAAAGTACTTACGTCTCTTTTACCATGGTCGAAAACGGCATGTACATCGGGCGGAAATACCGATTGATAATGTTCATTAACAGCCACAGCCGGATTTACCCACCACAAAAAAGTTTGAGACAAAGCCGTAGGGTTGTATATTTTTGGGTGTATTTCCAAGTAAGCTTTGCCCGCGTAGAGTGTAAATGAAATCATTGCTTTTTGATGCGACATTCTTTCTATTTCATTGACCCAAACGGTAACTCGCTCTGCATTACTTTGGTCGATAAAGTAATCTATGGGCATAAAAGTACTGGGTCTGTGATGCTGAGGCCAGTTAAATTCAATACCTCCCGAAATCCAAGGTCCGGTAAGCCCTACCAAAGCAGGTTTGATTACTTGATTGTAATAAACAAAATGACGTTGCTTTATTTTATCATACGCCATTTGTATTCTACCTCCTAGCTCAGGCAGTATCATTATTTTCAAATACTCGTTTTCTAAAAAAACAGCTTTATATATTTTATTCGTTTTTTCATCTGTAATTTTGTCTATTACCGCATAAGGATATACAACACCACTGCTCCCTTGATAAATTCTTTTTTCAAGAAACAATGGATTTTTTTCTGCTTTTCCTATTTCGTAAGTAGCAATTACAATTTCTTCTTCCCAAGCGTTTATAGTCATATCTATTTTTGTATGAAAAATTAGTTTACAAAATATTTCTCTATCTCTTCTAATGTTTTTCCTTTAGTTTCGGTTAATCGGAAAGAAATAAAAATTAAACTTAAAAAATTAATCAAAGCATACACCCAAAAAGTTCCTGAAACTCCAAAAAAACTATTCAACAAAGGAAAAGTGTAAGTCAAAATAAAGCAGGCAATCCACAAGGCAAGAGTAGCAAACGACATGGCAACTCCCCTAATTTGATTTGGGAAAATTTCAGACAAAATAACCCAAACAATGGGTGCTAGCGACATGGCATAAATGCCAATAGCTAAAACGATAATTGTAAGTATTACAATTCCTTGCAAATTTAAGGCATAAGCAACACCCAAAAATGTATAAGCAATTGTAAGTCCCAAAGAACCAATAAGCATTAATTTTTTTCGCCCAAATTTGTCCACTACCCATAGAGCTACAAATGTAAAAATCAAATTGACGCTGCCCGTAATTACAATATTAAACAGCATATCGCTTACGCCATAGCCTGCCGATGTGAAAATTTCGTCGGCATAATTAAAAACCGTATTTATTCCAGACCACTGTTGGTAAACAGCTAAAAAAAAGCCTAAAAAAAGGACAGAAGCATATTTTTTGTTAAAAATGGATTTTGCAGTTGGTTTGTTAGTAATAGGCATCATACTTAGCTTAATAAGTTTAAGCTCGCTTTCGGCATAAGCCAAACCGCCAGTTTTTTGAAGAATAGGAAGAGCCTTTTTTTCTTGTCCGTTTTTGATGAGCCATCGAGGGCTTTCCGGCAAAAAAACGATAAGTACTAAGAAAAGAATAGAAGGTATTGTGCAAACATAAAACATTAATCGCCAGCCAGTTTGTCCGTTCCACGAAGCTCTAATAAATTCATCGGTGGCATCTTTGGGCACTGGCTCGGCTATTAATAAATTGATAATTTGTGCCAAAAGTATTCCAATTACAATAGTCATTTGATTTAGAGATACATATCTGCCACGTAGTTTTGATGGTGCAATTTCTGCAATATAAATAGGCGATAATGCCGATGCTAATCCGATGCCAATTCCGCCAATGATACGAAATACAATAAACATGTGGTAATTTAATGAAAACCCCGTTCCTATTGAGGCTATTGTAAACATAAAAGCGGAAAGAAATAAAGGTAATTTTCTACCTAATTTATCGGACATTACGCCTGATAGAATAGCTCCAATTATGCAACCTATTAAAGCAGAGCTCATAGCCCAAGCCTGTAAAGCATCGGAGTGGTTAATTTCAAAAAAGCGTTCGTAAAAAGGTTTTGCTCCTCCTATTACTACCCAATCGTAGCCAAATAGTAAGCCTCCGAGTGCAGAAATAAGCGATATAGAAATTAAGTATAAATTATTGTATTTTTGCATTTTTTTATAATTATCTTGACTTATTCGTTTTTAATCTCACAATCAAAGAGAGCATTTTGATAGCCAATAAATTCTATCAAAAATGAAATTATGCACTTCTTCTTAGTTTTTTTCTAGTACAAAAATAAAGGTTCTATAAGTCAATAAAAATAGATATTTTTATTAAAAGAATGGATTATTTTATTATTTTTGCCTTTTTTAAAAAATACAATTTAGAACCTATGATAAAAATTAAAAGTGGTTTTCCGGGCGAAAGAGCTATTATTCTTCCTCCTTCGATTGTGGACGAATTTCAAAAAACAGAGTTTGGTAATGTGTTATATATGACAGATATAGGTTTTTATCCTAATGCAATGTTTCATTACCGAAAACGGTCAAGGCAGGAGAACAAACAATTCATACTCATTTACTGTGTAGAAGGAATGGGGTGGATAGAAATAGAAGGAGTAAAATTTAAAATAGATACCAATCAGGTAATAATTTTACCAAAAGAAAAAGCTCATGCCTATGGTAGCAACGAGAAAAATCCTTGGTCGATATACTGGGTGCATTTTGATGGAGAAATGGGTAAGTATTTTGCTACCGATTTAGAAAAACCAAAGCTTATTTGCACCGAAAATAATTCGCGAATAGAGGATAGAATTAAACTTTTTGATGAAATTTTCGATACTCTTAAAAATGGTTATAGTAATAGCAACCTTATGTACAGCGTGGTTTGTTTAATACACTTTTTAAGTACTTTTAAATTTTTAGAGGTTTATCGAAATTCTACTAATTCAAGTAAACAAACCAACGATATAGTTACAAGAACCATTCATTTTATGAGAGAAAATTTGCACAGAAAGATTCAATTAAAAGAAATTGCTGATTATTCGGGCTTGTCAGTGTCTCATTTGTCAGCACTGTTTTTAAAAAAAGCAGGGTTTACACTCATCGGTTATCTCGCCCAGCTCAAAATTCAACAAGCTTGCCATTATATTGATTTTACTGATTTGAAAATGAATCAAATAGCTCAAAAGATTGGTATCGAAGACCCATTTTATTTTACACGTCTTTTTACAAAAATTATGGGAATGTCGCCTACCAAGTATAAAAATACAAAAAAAGGCTAAAACTTTTTAGGTTGTGTTTTATTTCAAACACTAACCAATATCGTAATTTAAGTGATGTTTGGTGGTTGCTAATTTTTTCGTTGGCATAACACTATATTTCATCAATTGCTTGCCCCAGCCTATTTTGCGGCAATACTGATAATAAGTCAATTTTGTCCAATCGTAGTTGCGCTCCCAAAATAAATCCGGCGAAATATATCGGTACACAGCGTCCATAATTAAGCTCGACGTATTGGCTTCATCTGACGCTAAATTATCTAAATCGGGCGACATTAGCAATACTTTGTGCTGTTTGCATTGTATTTTAAGGGTTTCTACTATTTTCTTAAATTCCGGAATTTTATTTTCTATCGAAAAATTGTGGTATTCCGAGTTTCCAAGTTCTCTGATAGGTCTTATTTGCAAAGTGGAGATAGAAAACTTGCTCATTACCTCAAAAAAATCATTCAAATCTGCCAAATTATCTTCATTTACGGTGTAATTTATTCTTATTTGCGGTTTGTCTTTCTTTTTTTCTTTTTTCAACTGCTCAAACAAGCCCAAAGTTTCCATAAATTTGTCATAAGAAGCATGTTTCATAAAAAATTCATACGTTTTTCGGTGTACTCCGTGCATCGACAATATAATTTCATCTAATCCGGCATCAATTAAAGCCGCGATAGTGCTTTTGTTCAACAAATTACCATTGCTACTCATCGAAACATCGGGAATATGATATTTATTTTTTGCCATTTCTACAATTTCCACAAAATGCTTACTAACCGTTGGTTCGGCAGCACTACCAATTTGTAATTTAATTGTTTGCGAAAAAACAAAAGATGCAATTCGTTGAATTTCGGCAATTGTTAGTTTTTCTGAATTTTCAACCACATTGTTAGGGTCGCTAAAATAACACATCTTACAACGAATATTGCACGCAAGAGTAGGGTCGAGGTTCACATTCAAATGCCGTAATTTTAAAATATGAAGAATCCAAATACCAAACAATTTAATTCTGTGGTTTTTTATAAGTCTATTCAATTTTAGTAGTCGATACGAAATATTCATTTTTTTTGGTT
>JFJP01039971.1_pt1 | contig 12743 bp, 9 predicted proteins | sample 431651 | NCBI WGS metagenome assembly JFJP01 (sample SAMN02602958, study PRJNA72255) | Microbial mat metagenome, whole genome shotgun sequencing project. | biome: fresh water; feature: sink hole; material: water; isolation source: purple microbial (photo- and chemosynthetic) mats found in... | reverse complement strand
ACTTATGGCATTGTTTATTCAGATGTTCAGATTCGCTGCCGAACCATTTTTCTTCGAACGGGCAAAGCATTCAGACTCGAAACAGACATATGCGTTTGTAATGAAATATTTCGTTATAATTATGCTAATAGTTTTCCTCGGAATTAATTTGTATATATCTGCATTTCAATATATTGTTGGAAAGAATTATCGTGATGCAATTGTTATTGTTCCAATAATAAGTTTTGCCTATCTTCTGTATGGGGTGTATGTAAACCACAGTATATGGTATAAGCTTAATGATCTTACCAGATATGCGGTTTATATAACTGCAACAGGTGCTTTGATAACTATTATTATTAATGTTTTGTTTATTCCTGTATTCGGTTATATGGCATCAGCCTGGGCTCATATTGCTTCTTATGGTTCTATGATACTATTGTCTTTTCTGTTTGCTGAAAAGCACTATAAGGTAAACTATGACATGAAGAAGCTTCTCCCCTATGCAGTTATGGCTGTTGGTTTTGTGGCTTTTGGCCTGACATTTAATTATCCGGGGCAGGCGTGGGAGCTAGTAATTAACACCTTTTTAATCATAATTTTTATTGTAATAAATCAAAACATGAGCTGCCGGCCTATTCGACAGTTGCTTCGGCCGGAATGGACTTAAGGGCAAACCTTTTAGAAGACATTAACCTTTTACCAATGCAAAGAGTGATGGTACCTACGGGCTTGTATCTCGAGATTCCTGTTGGGTATGAAGCTCAGATCAGACCCCGCAGCGGACTGGCAATTAAAAAGGGAGTTACGGTTCTTAATTCGCCGGGCACAATCGATGCTGATTACCGGGGCGAAGTTTGTATTATTCTTGTAAACTTATCTGAAGATAATTTCGTTATTAAGGACGGTGAAAGAATCTGCCAGATGGTAATTGCCCGGCACGAAAAGGCAGAATGGGTTCAGGTTGACTCACTGGAAGAGACAGAAAGAGGAGCCGGTGGGTTTGGGCATACAGGAAAACACTGAATATGAGGATATTATATAGAATATTATTTATATTTCTGGGAGTTATTGTAATTTCTTCATGCGGAAGAAGGATGACACCTTCATCTGCAATTGAGAAAAGTGCAAAAGTTGATGATAAGTCGGCATTCAATTATGTTTATGTTGAAGCCCTTAAACAAAAACTTATGGGCAATTCAGGTGAGGCTTTGAAATACTTTGAGCAGGCATTGAAGTTAAATCCCTCGAGCGATGCAGCCTGTTTTCAGATTGCTCAGATTCTTATTTCAAAGGAAAATACTGCCGGTGCTAAGGCATTTGCTAACAGGGCTAACACTTTGGACCCTGCTAATTTGTGGTATATGATGATGTTGTCTGCTATTTATTATCAGGAGAGAAATCTTGATAGTGCAGTTATATTTTATGAAAAGGCAGTTAAAGTTTATCCCGAAAAGGACAATCTTCAGCTTACTCTCGGAAACCTTTATACAGAAAGCGGAAATTTTGATAAGGCCCTGCGGCTTTATGAGAATATTGAGGATAAATATGGTGTTAACGAAGGTTCTACTCCTTCACTTGTAAGAAGTCTTCTGGAAACAAAAAAGTACGACGAGGCTCTTGCTAAGGTTAACCTGCTTCTTAAAGATAAACCCGATGAAATTTCATATAATAGTCTTTTGGCCGAGGTCTATAAGGCAAAAGGAGAGAGTTTAAAAGCTCGTGAAGTTTATAGTGAGCTGGTTGAACGTAATCCCGATGACCCACAGATTCTTTTGGCACTGTGTGGGTTTCTGATTGAGGAAAAAAGTTATGAGGACCTGTTGCCGCTGCTTAGTACTCTTTTTATAAATGATAAAGTTACGAGGGAGAATAAAATTTCAGTTGTGGCTCAACTTATAGAGGATGACGAGCTTGTAAAAGAGCACGGAGATCAATTGATTTTAAGCACGATGGTTCTTGAAGCTGCTTATAAGGGGGATCCTATAATTCAATTATTAAGACCAGAGATTCTTATTCAGGGCGGGAAGCCTGAAGAGGCAGCCGAAAGGCTTGAAGTGATGATTAAAAATCAGCCTGAAAACTATTATGCATGGGAAAAATTACTCCTGGTTTATCTTCAGATTCAGAATTTTGACATGCTGATTAAAAGAGGAGAAGAGTGCGCAAGCAAGTTCAACAGATCTTTTTTAGCAAAGGTATTGTACGCCAGCGGTGCAATTGAAAAAGGATTATTTAGTATTGCTGAAGAGGAACTAAGAAAAGCTGAAATACTTGCAGGCAATGATAATGATCTTAAAATGCAGGTTCTGACAATGAAGGCCGACCTCTATTATAAAAGAAAGGATTTTGATAAAGCATTTGCTGTTTTCGATGAAGCTGTAAAAATGAACAGTGAAGATCTGACGGTACTCAATAATTATGCTTATTATCTGGCAGAACAGAACATTAGGTTAAAGGAAGCAGAGGCAATGGCTAAAGAAGTTATTTCAAGAGCAGATAATAATACAACTTTTCTTGATACCTATGCATGGGTGCTTTATAAAAGGGGAAAACTTAAAGATGCCGCAATTATAATGGAAAAGATTATTTCAAGCGGAGAAAAGGCTGATGCTGAATGGTATGAGCATTACGGTTACATTCTCAAAGGACAGAAAAAATGTGCACAGGCAATTGAAAAATGGGAGATTGCTGTAAGTATAGATACTTCAAAGACTCACTTAATTCAGGAGATTAGAGATTGCGAAAAGTAATATATATACTGCCTCTGCTGTTGTTGCTTGATTCTTGTTCAATAAGTAAAAGGAGTTCAGGTTCTTCAGAAGCGTTTAACTCAACCATTAAAGATATAGAAGGCAGGATTTCTGACGGAAATCTAACGCGGAATAATTTCTTTGTGGAAAGAGCCGATATAGAGATTAATTCTCAGGGAAGCATACAAAATGTTATGGCTACTCTGAAATATGAACTTCCGGGCGTTTACCTTATAAGTATCAGAAGCAAGACTGGCATTGAAGCGGCCAGGATTTTTATTACAAAGGATTCGGTTCTGATTAATGACAGGATAAACAGGATATTATATTATGGTGCGACTAATGTTTTATCTATGAAGTACGGAATTGATTACTCATTGTTGCCTGTAATTTTTGGTGACATTATTTTAAGAGACGATACTGTCTTGGATAATAAGGAATGTGAGGGTGGCTTCAGAAACATTTCTGAGAATTTTAAAGGAAAATTAATTCAATACAGCTTTGATTGCAAGGCAGGTAAGTTATCAGAAACTACAATAAAAGGAAATATGCCGGGTTCTTATATTTTATTGATTTATAAAAGTTTTATAAAGAATGATTCCGGAATACATCCTACAGTAATTAATCTCGAATACCTTGAAAAGCAATTGAAAATACAGGTTAAAATCAAGAAGATTAATTTTAATTATGAAGGAAAAATTGATTTTATTCCCGGAGCTAAGTATGAAAGGAGAGAACTTTTATGAAATATTTGGTTATTGTATTCTGTTTTTTTCTCTCTTCCTTTATTGTCAGGGCACAAAGTAAGGCCGAGCTTGAAGCACGGCGCACAAAAACCTTAAGTGAAATAGCATATGTAGATAATCTTCTTAAGACGACAAATCGTGAGAAGACAGAGAGTATGAGCGCAATAAAGATGATTGGTAATAAGCTTACACTGCGCGAATCTGTTATTCAGGGAATGCGTGATGAAATTGCTCTTTTATCATACAGAATTGATTTAAATACTCTGGCAATTGAAATGATGGAGGACGACCTTGTAGATTTGAAGAATGATTATGCGCGGGCAGTAATTAATTCATATAAATCTACAAAAGGAAATCCTGAAATGGTATATATCTTATCTGCACGCGATTTTAATCAGGGTTATAAGCGGCTCAAATATCTTCAGCAAATTACGAAATTCAGAAGAAGGGAGGCTGAACTTATAATTGAATTGAAGAGCCAGATTCAGATTACAAAAACAAGACTGCAAAGTGACTTATTTAAAATTTCTGATCTCAAGTCGAGGGAAGAACAACAGAAAGCTCTTTTGCAGTCAGAGCAGGAGAGGCGTCAAAAGATGGTTAAATCGTTGAGCAGTAAAGAAAAACAACTTAAGAAAGATTTGGAAGATAAGAAAAGGATTGCAAAAAAGATAGAGGCTGAAATAGCTAAAATCATTGAGGAAGAAAGAAAGAAAGCAATTAAATCTGAGAATACTCCCGAGCAGAAATTAATTGGTGAAAATTTTGCTGAGAATAAAGGAAGGCTTCCATGGCCTGTTGAGAAGGGAATAATATCAAGTCGTTTTGGCATTCAGAAGAATGCAGTTCTAAAGAATGTAACAGAGAATAATATCGGGATTGAGATTACAAGTTCTCAAAAAACAATTGCCAGAGCTGTTTTTCAGGGAGAAGTAGCGAATGTTGCATTTTTAGCAGGAGCTAATATGACTGTGATAATCCGGCATGGTAAATACCTGACAGTTTATACAAACCTCATTAATTTAAAAGTTAAAAAGGGTGATAAAATCGCTTTGAAGCAGGAATTGGGTGAGGTTTTTTCTGACCCGGGAGAGAATAATAATTGCATTCTGAAGTTTATGATTTTTGATACTAAATATCAGGATCCGGAACTGTGGATATCTAAAAATTAATAGAATTATGTAACAAAAGACGTATTATTTAGTATAAAGGTTTTTATAGGCTGTATGAATAAAAAAATACGAATTGAATCCGAAATAAGTAATATCCGAATTGTAGAGAATGCAATTGATGATGCTATAGGTGAAATTGGGATCTCCAAGGAGAGCTATGGTAAAATTTTAGTTTCTACACTGGAAGCTGTTAATAATGCCATTATTCATGGTAACAGATCAAACCCTGCAAAAAAAGTAGATATTCTGATATCTTATAAGATTGATGTTTTAACGATAAAGATTACAGATCAGGGTAACGGTTTTAAACCAGAGGAAGTACCAGATCCAACCTATCCGGAGAATCTGGAAGCACTAAATGGCAGAGGTGTCTTTTTGATGATGAGACTTGCAGATGAGATTAAATACAGCAAGAAAGGAAATACTGTTACAATGATTTTTAAAAACATTAAAACTTGAGTGTAAAAATTTTTTATGATAATACTGAATTCAGACTCGTTGGCTGGAGGAAAGTTAAAAAAGTTATTGTAGAGGTCATCGGAAAAGAGAATAGAGTTTCAGGTGACCTTAGTTTTATTTTAACAAATGACGAAGCTGTAAGAAAAATTAATGTTCAGTTTCTTAAACATGATTACAATACAGATGTTATTACTTTTAACTATAACGATGGTAATACAGTAAACGGGGAGATTTATATTAGTATCGATACTGTAAAACTGAATGCCTTAAACTATGAAGTTAGTTTAAGACTGGAGTTAAACAGAGTGATTGTGCACGGAGTTTTACATCTTGTAGGTTATAATGACAAGACTCCTGGTGAAAAGAAGTTGATGACGGAAATGGAGAATTACTGGTTGGGGTTTCTTTAGAGATAAACAGATGAGTTTTAAATATGATATTATAGTTGTTGGTGGCGGACATGCAGGCTGTGAAGCAGCTCATGCTTCTGCAGTTATGGGTGCAAAAACTCTGCTCATAACAATGGACATGACAAAGCTTGCCCAAATGTCATGTAACCCGGCAATGGGTGGAATTGCTAAAGGACAAATTGTTAGGGAGATTGATGCTCTTGGAGGAATGAGCGGAATTGTTACTGACAGAAGTATGATTCAGTTCCGGATGCTGAACAGATCAAAAGGTCCGGCAATGTGGAGCCCAAGAGCTCAGTGCGACAGACAAAGATTTACTGTCGAATGGCGTAAGGTTCTGGAAAACACTGATAATTTGTTTATCTGGCAGGAACAGGCAAAATTGCTTCTAATAGAAGAAGGAAAAGTTAAAGGAGTAGAAACTTCATACGGTACTAAATTCTACTGTGATGCAGTAGTCCTGACAAATGGAACTTTTCTTAATGGATTAATGCATGTTGGCTTCAATAGAATTACGGGCGGCCGTTCCGGCGATGAAGCTTCAACGGGATTGAGTGAGCAACTTTCTGATTTGGGTTTTTCTGTTGAAAGAATGAAAACAGGAACAAGTGCCAGAATTGACGGCCGGAGCATAAATTTCAGCGAAATGATCGAGCAAAAGGGAGATGAGGAAGGACGTACCTTTTCTTACCTTGATGATAAAATAGAGATAAGGGATCAGCTTAGCTGTTTTATTACTCATTCAAATGAAGAGGTTCATGAAGAGTTAAGAAAGGGCCTGGAATTTAGTCCGCTTTTTCAGGGAATAATTAAGGGGAGAGGTCCGAGATATTGTCCAAGCATCGAAGACAAAATTGTAACTTTTAAGGATAAAAATTCTCATCAGCTTTTTATGGAGCCCGAGGGTAGGGAAACTGTGGAGTATTATATAAATGGTTTTGCGAGCAGTCTTCCTCTGGATGTTCAGCTTAAAGCTTTGAGAAAGATCAAGGGACTTGAGAATGTAGAAATCTTCAGACCGGGATATGCTATAGAATATGATTTCTTTCAGCCAACACAGCTTAAGAATACGCTTGAGACAAAGAAGATTGATAATCTTTATTTTGCAGGACAGATTAACGGGACAACGGGTTATGAAGAAGCTGCCGCTCAGGGTTTGATGGCAGGAATAAATGCAGTTCTGAAAATCAGGAGTAAGGAACCATTTGTACTTGGAAGGGACGAATCATATATAGGTGTTCTTATTGATGATCTAGTAACAAAGGGTGTCGATGAGCCGTATCGTATGTTTACTGCGAGAGCTGAATACAGAATTCTGTTGAGGCAGGATAATGCTGATGAAAGACTGACAAGGAAAGCCTATGAATTGGGGACTGCTGATATTAGCAGGGTAAACAGACTTGAGGAAAAGGAAGAGCTTATAAAAGAGGTTATTGATTTTCTCACTGATTTGAGTGTTAGTCCGGGTGAGATAAATGAATTTCTCGAAAGTCTTAGTACCAGTACCATTACTCAGAAAGTTAAGGCAATTACCATAGCCTCACGACCTCAGGTAGAAATTGGAGCATTACTCAAATTGATACCAGGGGGACTTTCTTTAAAAGCTGTAAATTCACCACGATTTGCTGAGATAGCAGAATCGGCTGAAATCAGAATTAAGTATGAAGGATATATTGTGAGAGAAAAAATAGTTGCAGATAAAATTAAAAGACTTGAAGCTTTAAAGATTCCTGATGATATAGAATATGGTGAGCTCACGTCTATTTCTACCGAGGGACGGCAGAAGCTGAAGAGAATTAAACCGGCAAATATTGGTCAGGCCGGAAGAATTAGCGGAGTATCTCCATCGGATGTCAATATATTATTAATGTATCTGGGTCGATAATTGTTCCACGTGGAACAAAATATTTAAAAATCAAAAATATATTTTATGAAAATATCCGGACAAATTGTGGATATTCATACCAGGAGCATCTATCCTGGTATTATTACATTTAGCCAGGGGGTAATAGAAAGTATAGAGAGATCAGATGTTGCAGAGGATGTTTTTATTGTACCGGGACTAATCGATTCCCATATCCATATTGAAAGTTCAATGGTAACTCCGGGAGCTTTTGCCCTTGCCGCTGTTAAGCATGGAACAACAGGCGTTGTGTCTGATCCTCATGAAATAGCTAATGTTTTGGGGGTGGAAGGAGTTAAATTTATGATTGAGGATGGTAAGAAAGTACCTTTGAAATTCTGGTTTGGCGCTCCATCTTGTGTTCCGGCTACATCGTTTGAAACGAGCGGATCTGTTTTAAATCATGAAGCTGTCGAGGCCTTGCTTGATAACCCTGATATATATTATCTGTCGGAAATGATGAATTATCCAGGCGTTATTTATAAGGACAATGAGGTTCTTATGAAGCTTTCGGCAGCCGGAAAGGCTGGTAAACCTGTTGATGGTCATGCCCCGGGATTAAAAGGAGATGACCTCAGGAAGTATGTTCATGCCGGTATTACAACTGATCATGAGTGCAGCACAATTGAGGAGGCTCGTGAAAAATGTAGTTTGGGAATGAAGATCCTTATAAGGGAGGGAAGCGCTGCCAGAAATCTTGATTCACTAAAAGATCTTATTGCGGAACATCCTGAAATGGTGATGCTCTGCAGTGATGATCTTCATCCGGAAATGTTGAAAAAAAGACATATGAACAAGATTGTAGCCCGATTAATCAGGGAAGGTTACGATAAATTTGATGTTATAAGAACTGCTACTATTAATCCGGCTTTACATTATAATCTAAACGCAGGACTCCTCAGAGTTGGTGACCCCGCCGATTTTATATTGTGCGAAAGCCTTGAATCAATGAATGTAGCAGAGAGCTGGATAGACGGAGTAAGGGTCTTCTTCGGGGGAAAACCTGCATTTGAATATATTCCGGGAGCGGGAGTTAATACATTTAACTGTACAGAAATAGATTCGGCACAGATTAAAATTAATGGAAAGCCTGGTAAATACAGAGTTATTGAGGCTTTCGAAGGGGAGCTCCTGACGAAAGAAATCCTGCTTGACTGGAAAAGCTTCGAAGAAATTAAATCGGATCCGTCGGAAGATATTCTGAAAATTGTAGTTAAAGACCGCTATAATGACTCGCCACCGGCGGTAGGATTTATAATTGGTTTCGGAATTGAAAGAGGAGCTTTTGCCAGTTCGGTGGCTCACGACAGTCATAATATAATTGCAGTCGGGACTAATGATGAGGATATTGTATCGGCAGTAAATAAGGTTATCAGAATGCAGGGGGGACTTGCAGTTAGTGAGTCGGGGAAAATAAATTCACTTCAGTTGAATATAGGAGGAATAATGACAACAAGATCATCTGAAGAAGTAGCAAAAGACTATGAAGATTTAAATGAACGTGTAATTCGGCTCGGATCAAAAATGAGAGCACCGTTTATGACATTATCCTTCATGGCCCTGCTTGTAATCCCTGAAATAAAATTAAGTGATAAAGGACTTTTCGACGGCAGGAAATTTGAACTGGTGCCGTTGTTTGCAGAGTAGTTTAAACTATACTTTTTTATCATATGCCGGCAGAGGCTAAATTTAAATCAATACTTTCGTTGCTACCTGATAAACCCGGTATATATCAGTTTGTTGACGCATCTGATACAATTATCTATGTCGGCAAGGCAAAAAACCTTAAAAAAAGAGTCACTTCCTATTTTTCTAAAAACCAATCGGGGAAAACAACAGTACTTCTGCGGAAAACAAGCGATATCCGGCATATAGTTGTGGATAACGAATCTGATGCTTTGCTGCTCGAGAATAATCTCATTAAGAAACATCAGCCCCGGTATAATATTCTACTCAAAGACGATAAAACATTCCCATGGATCTGCATTAAAAAAGAACCTTTCCCAAGAGTATTCAGTACAAGAAACCCGGTCAGGGACGGTTCCCTGTTTTTCGGCCCTTATACCTCCGGACTTATGGTGAAGACCCTTGTGGAACTTATACGTCAGCTTTATAACCTGAGAACCTGTCATCATTATCTTTCACCGGCAAATATTAACGCAGGGAAATTCAAAGTATGCCTCGAATACCATCTTGGAAACTGTCAGGCTCCCTGCATTGGTAAGCAGACCGAGGAGGATTATGGTGAAAACATACAGCAGATAAAAGAGATTCTCAAAGGAAACATATCTTCTGTTATAGATCATCTTAAGGATCTGATGAAGAAGTATTCAGCTCAGCTGAGATTCGAAGAAGCACAGATTATTAAAGTTAAGATAGATATTCTGGCAAGCTTTAAAAGCAAATCTACAGTAGTAAGCAATTCTATACGAAACGTCGATGTTTTTGGATTTACCCAGGAGGGAGACAATGCCTATGTCAACTATCTTAAAGTCATTCAGGGAGCTGTAATACAAGCGTTTACAGTGGAATTAAAGATAAGGGCTGATGAAGAGCGCGAGGCTATTCTCGGGTTCGCAGTTACTGAGATCCGCCAACGGTTTTCAAGTGATTCGCCTGAAGTAATAGTCCCCTTTAGGCCTGATATTCTGATGGATAAGCTGAAATACACCGTTCCATTAGCCGGCGAAAAACTCAAACTTCTTGAGCTGGCAGAACGTAATGCTATATATCTGAAGCTTGAACAGAAGAAAAAAAGACTTGAACATGCTCCCCAGGTAAGAACAGGCAAGAACCTCGAGAAACTTAAGAACGATCTGCATATGTCGGAAATTCCACAGCATATCGAGTGTTTCGATAATTCGAATATAATGGGTACAAATCCTGTTGCAGCCTGTGTCGTATTCCGTAATGCCCGCCCAAGCAAAAATGAATATCGCCATTTCAATATTAAAACTGTTACAGGCCCCGATGATTTCTCATCTATGGAAGAGATAGTATTCAGAAGATACCGGAGGATGCTCGATGAAAATGGCAAGCTTCCACAGCTTATAATTATTGATGGGGGTAAAGGTCAGTTGTCATCGGCAATGAAGAGTCTTGACAAGCTGTGTTTACGAAATAAGATAACTGTAATCGGAATCGCAAAAAAACTCGAGGAGATCTATTTCCCGGGAGACTCTGTTCCTATATATCTCGATAAAAATTCAATATCGTTGAAAATAATCCAGCACCTTCGTAATGAAGCGCACCGTTTCGGAATTGGTTTTCATCGCGATAAAAGATCAGCAGATATGATAAAATCGGATCTCGATCAGATCAAAGGAATAGGACCACGAACAAAAGAGATTTTACTTCAGCATTTCGGGTCAGTCGAAAAATTGAAGACAGCCGGCGTAGAAGAGCTCGAAAATCTGGTCGGACCCTCAAAAGCCGCGATTTTGCTCGAATATTTCGGAGAATAGCTCTGGTTTCCACGTGGAACAATATGATTTTATTTCGACATAAACCGCAGATATTGTGTCAGATAAGAGCAGTTTACTCAATTATTAACTCTGCTACAATTTAATATTTTCATCCAATCGGAGAGTGGGCCGTAAAATTTTGATCCTGAACACCTGTTTTTTGAGGAAAACTTAAAACTCTACCCTGAAATTGAAAACCGGAACTATACCCAGACTTAAAATGTCGTTTGAGATAATTTGTCCGTTTTCGTAGGTGAACCTCCTGCGGAAAACATTTTTCCTGTTTCCGGCATTTTGTACATCAAGCATTACTATCCAGGAATACTTTTGATTGTTTTTCCTGAAATTGATTCCTGCATCGAGTCTCATGAAATCGGGAAGCTGACTTTCGTATGTTGACGAAGTCAGATAAATAATTTTTTTCTGTTTAAGTGTTTTGATTCTGTCAACCGGAGTATATCTGTATCCGCCGCGAATTACATATTTGAGGTTCATTCCAATTGAATTTCTATTGTTCCGGCCTACATATATGTCTTTGCCAATCATGAAGTTGGAGACATATTTGGTATTATAGTATGTGTTGTAGCGCTGATTATCTCCGGCTCTGTACCATGAATCGAACAGCGATCCGGTTAGAAGAAAGTAGTAATTCTTAGTGAAGGCTTTTTCAAGGGTTATCTCAATTCCGCTGTTTTTGCCTGTTCCTTCGTTTTCCAGAACAGCATCGGGGAGCCTTTCAGAGCTGTTTATTGTTGAGTACTGACTTGTTAACTTATTAACAATAGGAATGTTATAAAGCTTTTGTACATAAAGCTCAGCTCTTAGTCGTATGCTTTCGGAAAGGGTAAGGTCAACTCCTCCGGCAAGGTGCGCCGCTTTAGAAAGCTCCATTTCTTTGTTTAGAGGACGCCGGATTCCGTCAATATCTTTTATAAGGGCATTGTAGACAGTTGGCGATTCTGATCTCGAATGCAATCCGAATCCTGCTATAAATGAATTTCCGGGTGTTGCTTCCCAGCGCAAACCGATCCGTGGTTCAACAGAAGCTTTTCCGTAAGGTGTTGATTCAAGGATATGTATGCCGGTATTGATTTCCAGTCCGGTAACCGGCCTGTATTTCCATTGTGCATATCCCTGAAAAAGGCTTCCAGATGCTGATGGACTGACAAGTGTATCAAATACACTTTTATTGTTCCTCTGAAAATTACCCATTTCAGCAAGAAGATAGTTGTAGTTAAAACCCGATCTGATGCTGTTTTTTGAATTTAATTTATGGTTGACAACAAAAGACAATCTGAGAGAAGGGAAATCGTATTCATTGTAATAGCTGTTGTCGCGGACAAGGGCTGAATCAACAAAACCCTCACTGTATGAGCTGGAAAACGTTGTAAAAGCAGCAACAGTTTTAATATATGTTTTTGCCGAGGGTGCTATATACAGATATTTTACTCCTGCTGTTCCCGAGCTCTGTTTTTCCATTTCCTCCCACCGGTCAGATTGCTGAGTCCACTGTGATATATCAGGATTTGCAATTTTGCCAAGTTCGCTGGAACCAAGAAGGCCAAACAGATTAACAGTTCCCCTTTTCCCGAAAGGGATGTTAACATTATAAACAAGATCCTTTGTACGTGGCGCATAATTTGATTCACCCAGATCTATAAGATTAAGGTCGCTGAGAATTTTAAAATTTGTATAGCGGGCATTTAAAAGAAATGATGCCTTTCCCCCTGACACAAAAGGTCCTTCCATAGCGATCTCCGCACCAATCATTCCGGTCTGAAATGCAAACTCGTGTTTGTCGGCATTTCCCTTCCTCAGGTTTAAATCCATAACACCTGAAACGGCATTTCCAAACTC
>JFJP01039751.1_pt1 | contig 12743 bp, 6 predicted proteins | sample 431651 | NCBI WGS metagenome assembly JFJP01 (sample SAMN02602958, study PRJNA72255) | Microbial mat metagenome, whole genome shotgun sequencing project. | biome: fresh water; feature: sink hole; material: water; isolation source: purple microbial (photo- and chemosynthetic) mats found in... | reverse complement strand
GGAGTCCAGTTATAGGTTTTTGTCCCGGTTCCACCTGTTGCAGAGTTCACACTTGCAGTGCCGTTTGATCCTCCAAAGCATGTAATATTAGTCTGCGATGCAGCTGTAAGAACAAGGCCTGAAGGCTGTGTAACAGTAAATGATTGAGCATTAGTGCAGCCATTGGCATCGGTAGCGAGGCAAATCCAGGTACCGGCAGTAAGACCGGTAACACTTACAGTTCCATCTCCGGTTGGGTTACCCGGAGTCCAGTTATAGGTTTTTGTCCCGGTTCCACCTGTTGCGGCATTCACACTTGCTGCGCCATTTGATCCGCCAAAGCAGCTTACATTAGTTTGTGAAGCAGCTGTCAGAATAAGTGACGCAGGTTGTGTTAGTGTTAATGATTGGGTTGTTGTACATCCGTTTAAATCAGTTACCGTACAAATCCAGGTTCCGGCAGTAAGACCGGTAACACTTACAGTTCCGTCACCCGTTGGATTGCCCGGTGTCCAATTATAGGTATATCCGCCTGCACCACCTGTAGCTGTATTAACACTGGCAGCGCCGTTTGTTCCGCCAAAGCAGCTTACATTGGTTTGTGAGGCAGCTGTAAGAGCAAGTGCCGCTGGTTGAGTAACAGTGAATGATTGTGTTGCAATACATGCATTGGCATCGGTAACGGTGCAAGTCCATGTTCCTGCAGTTAAACCGGTTGCCGAAGCGGTACCATCTCCTGTTGGATTACCTGGTGTCCAGTTATACGTATAAGCAGTTGTTCCTCCGCTTACTGAAACGCTTGCGGCTCCGTTGCTTCCTGCATTGCACGAAACATTTGTTTGTGAAGCAGCAGAAGCTACTAAAGCTGAAGGTTGTGTAATAGTAAATGATTTGGTTAAGGTACAGCCGTTAGCATCGGTTATGGTACAGGTATAAGCGCCTGCAGTTCTGCCTATTGTTGTTGCTGCTGTTCCGCCACTTGGTGACCATGCATACGAATAAGCTGTTGTTCCGCCAGAGGCAACCACTGTTGCAGTGCCATTAGCTCCGCCATTGCAACTTACATTTGTTTGTGAGGTTGTAGCTGCTATTGCTGTTGGTTGTGAAAGAGTGAATGATTTGGTTAATGTACAACCGTTTGCATCGGTGATGGTGCAGGTATAGGCACCGGCAGATCTGCCTGTTGCTGTTGCTGCTGTGCCGCCGCTTGGTGACCATGCATACGAATATGCTGCTGTTCCACCCGAAACACTTACAGTTGCAGAGCCATTAGCGCCGCCGTTGCAGCTCACATTTGTTTGTGAGGTTGAAGCTGTTAATGCTGAGGGTTGGGTAATGGTAACCGTTTGTGTTTTTGTACATAAATTTGCCGAAGTTATAGTGCAGGTGTATGTTCCTGCTGAAAGATTTGTGGCTGTTGCAGCACTGCCTCCACTTGGTGACCAGGAATAAGTATATGGCATAGTTTCGCCGGAAGCACTGATTGTAGCCGCTCCATTAGTACCACCATTACAGGATACGTTTGTTTGCGCAGCTACTGAGCTTGTAATACTGCAGGAAATGTATTGCCCCCCGTTTTCTCCTTTTTTACCCACATAAATATTCAAAGTCTGGCCGGCAGAAACAGCGATGTATGCAGTTACTCTACCGCCAAGACCACCATAATCTATAAAACTGGATGGCAATGCAAATCCGCCCCCTCCTTTGCCCCCTTTAACATCCACTGTTACCGAGGTTACGCCAGCCGGTACAATAAAAGTTTGAACAGTTCCTGTGTAATTAAAAGTTTGTGTTCCAAATCCGGAACCGGAGACTATTACTTGTCCATCCCCTGTTTGAAACCCCTGCGTATGCCCTACGCTTGAGCAAATACCCGAAGTATAGCTAGATCCGCCGCCACCACCGCACCAGGATCCTCCACCTCCTCCATAATATCCACCACCGCCGCCGCCGCCGCCGGTTCCTATTCCTGCATTTCCACCAACTCCAAGAATACCCGGAGTTCCAGCACTCCAACCACTATATGCTGTGGCTGCTCCTCCGGCAGTTTGAGTGCCTCCGTAACCTGTAACTGTAACACCGTCATAAGATTTTCCATTCCCTCCTGTTGTTCCACCTCCCAGGCCTCCATCATCGCCAGCTCCATTATACCCGCCACCGCCACCGCCGCCAGCTACTACTACCCTGTTAGTAAGAGCAGTTCCTCCGATGCGAATGTCGGAAGCGCCTCCACCTCCACCGCCAAAGTAATTGATGTCATTCCTCATATTCCCAGTTCCTCCACCATTCCATCCCCCTAAGGCGTTTGTGTATTGCGAAAATGAGACTAACGGAAATAGCAGAGCTAACATCGTTAATCCTCTAAGTTTTTTTAGCAAACTCCAGCTTTTTGAAAAGTGCCAAAGGGTAATTTTCTTATTCATAGGTATATATTTAATTAAAATGGTAATCTATCGGGTGAGTTTCCTTAAACATTCTTTTTATCAAAGAGATATTCATCTTTTTCCTGCGGATTCAGAATGCTTTTATGATGTGCAGTAAAATGCAATGCTCTTTTTTTGTATGGAAACACTTATCTTTCCTGAAGAAATTGATATTCTATAATGAATCATCTGCTTTTAATACTCTAATCATTGCAGGTAAAATCCACCATACAAATAAAGAGCATAAAACGCGGTTTGTATGTAGGGAAAAGACTGATTCTCGTGTAGGATATATCCTACATGGGAATTGGGAATAGCTGGTATTGTGGCGAGAAAATAGCGATAAAATATATCAGAAAATAGCTCAAAATAGTTGCATAAATATCATAATCAAATAGTTACAAACAAATAGTGACGAAATTTGCAGATTACTGCTATGATTGAGTATACTGCCTGATTCTTTAAAGGAGACATTATAATCTGAGCCGGTTGCTCTATAAACAACCAGGAATGGGATAAAAGCTAATATTGAACATTCCCTCTATAGAGGATAAAGCGTAGGAAGGTATTCCAGCCTTGAAATAAGAAACCAGGAAGAAAAAATGCTTAAATCAGGTTTTTTTCGATACAGTAACGGGTAAGCTCTGTATTTTTATGAAATTCCATTTTCTCCATAATACGGCTGCGGTATGTGCTAACCGTTTTATTTGATATAAAAAGTTCAGCAGCAATATCCTGTAATGATTTGCCATTTGCCAGCTTGATCATGATTTCAAATTCGCGTCCTGAAAGTATTTCGTGATCCTGCAGCTTATTATCCTTGGCAAGATGTATTGCAAGGTTTTCGGCAAGCGATTGAGAAATATATTTTCCTCCCTTTGATACTCTTTGCACTGCAATAAGCAGTTCGTCCGATGCAGTATCTTTCGTGAGGTAACCTGAAGCGCCCAGTGTAAGAGCTCGTTTTGCATACTGTTCCTGCGGATGCATGCTTAACATCAGCACGTTGGTAGCCGGCCATTTGGTCTTTACTGATTGAAGTACTTCCAGCCCATTCTTGTCGGGTAGTGAAATATCAAGTAAAACAATATTGAAATTATCATTTTTTAGTTGCTCCAGCAATTCGTCTCCTGAACCTGCTTCGGAAATTACCGAAACGTCACTCAGTTGATGGAGAATTTGTCTCAAACCATCGCGAACAATCTTATGATCATCACAAATCAAAATTTTCATTGAATCATTGTAATTATTGAAATCTCGTAAAAGGTAGATGGGTATAAAGATATAAGGGTTTCATCGATTATTATACATATTTTTTCGAATTTCTTTTAATACTCTTCATAATCCAGATTTACATCGCACAACAGTCAGTCTTACTTCAAACTTGAAACGATTTTTTTCTCCCAAACCTGGCTTTTTTTACTCCCCACTCCCTACTCCCTACTCCCTACTCCTTACTTCTTACGCATCTCCCTCTTTCCTCCCCAACTTAACTAAAAAACCTCAAATCATCTGTTATCTACCGGAATTACAAGTGTAATTAAAGTCCCATCTCCGTTTTTACTTTTTATAGTAAATGTTCCTCCGAGTGAAGCGGCCCGTTCTTTCATACTTATAAGGCCAAAAGCATGCCTTGAGTTCCGTTGTTCTTCAGTAATACCAATCCCATTATCCGAAATCTTTAAATCAATTAAATGTTTCTTTAAACTTAATTCTATATCAACTTTTGTTGCCCTGGAGTGCCTGGCAATATTAGTGAGCGATTCCTGTAAAATCCTGAAAATAATGAGTGACACTTCTGGAAACTTAATAATACCAGGATCAATATCAAGCGTGGCTTCAATGCCGGTCCTTTGTGCAAATTCTTTTGTGTACCATTCTATTGCTGCTTCAAGACCCAGGTCATCAATAATTTCGGGGCGTAACTGGGATGTAAGTCGCTGAACGGTTTTAATTGTATCTCCTACCAACGCAGTTACTTTGATTATTTTATTAACAACATCATCATCAGTAACCTTATGTTTGATTATCCCCAGATCAATTTTAACAGCTGTAAGCGACTGGCCCAGGTCGTCGTGAAGTTCACGTGAAATCGCAATTCGTTCATTTTCCCTCACCTGCTCAATATATTGCGACAACTGCTGTAATTGTTCGAGCGAGCTTTTTAATTCCTCTTCAGCTTTTTTATTTGCAGTAATATCCTGAACTGTGCCCACCCATTTTTGAGGCTTGCCATCCGCATTAAATATTATCTCAGCCTGTTCATGTACAAAACGAACCTCTCCTTCAGGCATAACAATACGGTGATCCCGACTAAATGGAGAACTTGTTTCCCATGAGTACTTAATTTCTTTTAGTAACTCAGGAGCATCATCCGGGAGTACACTTTTTAAAAACAATTCCATTGTTGGATTTACTGATCCGGGTTCAAATCCGAATATCCGGAAGGTTTCGTCTGACCAAAGTAACTCGTGAGTCGCATCATCCAACTCCCAATTACCAAGATGAGCAATTTGCTGTGCCTTGGTAAGTGTGGCTTCACTATGTTGCAAAGCCTGCTGGGCTAAATTTCGTTCGGTAACATCAGTACCTATGCCTATCAGGTAATGCTGTCCGTTACTTTCAAACTTTACCGCCGTTAGCAGGAAAGGAATTGTCCGGCCATCTTTAGTCAACATTTGCGTTTCGAGTGAAACCTGGCCCTTATCAATAAAATCAACAAGTGATTTAATCAGCACTTTACGGGTTTGCGGCATATGCCATTCCAAAAAATGACGGTCTTTCATCTCCAAAGCCGTATAGCCTAAAATTGTTTCATGCTGCTTATTCCAGGTTACCATATTGAGCTCAGGATAAGTATAGAGATAAAATATACCAGGGATGCTGTCAAGCAGGGCTTTTGTAAATAATTGTTCCTGCTTTAGCTTTTCTTCACGCTTTTGCAACGCCAGGTTGGTTCTGGTTAGTTCATCCGCTGATGCTTTAAGCAGTTTTGCATTATCTATAATGGTCTGTTTCTGTTCAAAAAGATTCAGAAATACATTAACCTTACTTAATAAAACCTGATTGCTGACAGGTTTAAAGATATAATCGACAGCACCGGAGCTATATCCTTTAAATTCTTCTGCTTCATTTACATGGTTTGCAGTCAGAAAAATAACAGGCACCTTATCATCAAACCGGTATTCATTCAGTCTTATTGCTAATTCATACCCGTTCATTTCAGGCATCATCACATCCAGAATAGCCAGCGCAAGCTCAATGCCTTTCGTTTTATCAAGTGCCTCCTGACCGGAAAGTGCCTGTATCAGGTTCACTTCAGTTTTCTTTGTTATTGCTTCAAGATAGGCCAGGTTGATCTCATTATCGTCAACAATAAGGATATTGGGGAGTTGGTTCATTGGCGTTGAAGTTGCACATTTGAATAATAAGTTCTCTAGCAAATTTATTTATAAAAAGCTGAATTACAAATTTATTTGTTAATGGATCTACAATCCGTTTTATACCAGCAAAAGATTTCTTTCCGTTATGCTTTGCTTCATACAACCACATTTCTCATTCTTTTTTGTTTCTGTATAAGTAGTTGATACTATTTAAAATGTTGAGACAGCGACAACTCCTTAATTTATTTTGGATTATCTCCTCTTTTTCTACCTTTGCAAAAAACTAATTCTATGAACAGAGGTCCTATATCCCAGTTTATTGAGCATCATTACAGGCATTTTAACTCAGCCGCTTTGGTTGATGCTGCCAAAGCTTACGAAACACACCTGCTCGAAGGCGGCAAAATGCTGATTTCCATGGGCGGAGCCATGAGTACCGCCGAACTGGGAATCTCTTTAGCCGAAATGATACGGCAGGATAAAGTACAGATTATCAGTTGTACCGGTGCCAATCTTGAAGAGGATATTATGAACCTGGTAGCTCATTCCCACTACCGCCGTGTTCCCAATTACCGCGACCTTACTCCCGAACAGGAAAATGAACTTCTCGAAAAAGGACTGAACCGCGTTACCGATACCTGTATCCCTGAAGAAGAAGCATTCCGGAAAATACAGCACCATATTGTTAAAATCTGGAAAGATGCCGAAGCCAAAGGCGAGCGCTACCTGCCGCATGAATATATGTATAAACTGCTGCTGAGTAAGGTGATGGAAAAGGATTACGAAATTGATCCGAAACATTCGTGGATGCTGGCTGCTGCCGAAAAAAACCTTCCCATCATAGTTCCTGGCTGGGAAGACAGTACCATGGGAAATATATTTGCATCCTATTGCATCAAAGGCGAACTTAAACCTTCGACTATGAAAACCGGTATTGAATATATGATGTGGCTTACCGAATGGTACCGCGCTAATTCAGCAGGTAAAGGTGTTGGATTTTTTCAGATTGGCGGAGGCATTTCAGGTGATTTCCCTATTTGTGTTGTACCAATGATGTACCAGGACCTGGAATGGCACGATGTTCCGTTCTGGAGTTACTTCTGCCAGATATCAGATTCAACCACTTCATATGGTTCATACTCTGGCGCGGTTCCCAACGAAAAAATTACCTGGGGAAAACTGGCAATAGATACGCCGAAATTTATTGTCGAAAGCGATGCTACCATCGTAGCGCCACTTATTTTTGCCTGGCTGCTGAAATGGTAACTCCTGATTTTGACGGAAGTTTCTGAATCAGCAACAATGCTGACACGCAGGATTTAAATTCCCTTCCCTGAAGATCTCTTAAAAAATTCCCGATCATCGTACTTTATAAAAAGTGGATGGCGGGAATTTTTATTTTATTGAACCTTGTACCTGCAATCAGGGACGTGAAAAATCAATTTTTACTCTGATATAATCCGGATAGGAGAGAAGATTTCAAAAAAAACAAAAATCAGGCATAATAAAAAGCCGGAATTGTATTACTTTTTGTCGGAAGAGTTATCTATATATACACAACTCCAACTCGAATGACTAGTATATACTCCGGTAAGCTTAAAATGCTTATGCTTTGTTTCCTCCTCAGCACTTTAATGGCTTCAGGACAAAAATGGGTCGGAGTATCTTCACTGTCAACCACAGATCCCCTCATAACAACTTCAGGTAACATCAATACTTCAACTCAAATTGAAGTTGATATTCCTGGATTTTATTTACATGAATTGTTGTTCGAAGGCAAAAAATCTCAACTTCCGCTACTCACAGGAGGGCATCCAATGCTTGAACAGGGAAGTCCTGATCTGCAAAAATTAAGCATTACTATCCAGCTACCGGTCAAGGGAACAATTGGAATTAGTGTGGTATCGTCAGAGTACATCGACTATACTGATATCGATATCATTCCTTCCGCTGGTAATATTATCCGCGACGGGAGCATACAATCGCTCAAAAAAAACAACTCATATGCCGCCGATGCATTCTTTCCGGGCAGGTTATTTGAAACGCAGCAGCCTTTCTTAGTCCGCAACCAACGCGCACAGGCATTGCAGGTATTTCCATTCCAATACAATCCGGTTACCCGGGTTTTGCGGTTTTATCATACTATCACTTTTACCACAACACAAACCGGGCAAGAAGGAGATAATTCTCTTAAGGAAAGTGACTATCGCATTAAACCAATTGAGGGAATTGAAATTCAAAGCATAAATCAAAAATCTTCGGCACTTAAATCAGGACAACTTCCATCCGAACGTGGCAGTTTGCTTATCATTTGTCCTGAAAACTATAAAGCAGCAATTGCTCCTCTGGCTGAATGGAGAAAACAAACAGGTATTGCTACTGAAATTGTTAATGCCGAACAGTTTACCACCCCTGAATCGATCTATGATTTTGTAAAAAACTATTATTACACCAATGGTAACCTGGCCTATCTGCTCCTGGTTGGTGATGCTGATCAGGTTCCTTCATTTATGTATCCGCATGGTGCCAGTGATAATTACTATTCATACCTGGCCGGCAATGATCATTATCCTGATATCCTGGTGGGCAGGTTTTCAGCTGCAAGTGCAAATGATGTTGAAATACAGGTAAAAAGGACACTTCAATACGAAAAGGAACCTCAGGCAGATGCATCCTGGATTTCTACTTCAACAGGTATTGCCTCAATATTAAGCCCCGGCGACGACGGCGAATCGGATTTTCAGCACATCCGCAATCTGCTCAAAACCATGAAGGCTTCATCATTTACCCAGGCAAATGAGTTTTTCGACGGTTCGCAAGGCGAATCGGATGCCAATGGAAATCCATCAACAGGAAGTATAATTGAAAAAATAAACCAGGGAACCGGGGTGGTTTTTTATGCCGGACATGGTTCTCCAAATTCAATGTCTACCGGATCAATTACAAAGGCAGCGGTTGAAAACCTTGACAACAGCGGCAAATACCCCATCATTTGGGCTGCTGCCTGCGAGACCGGAAATTTTACAGAAAAATATTGTATAGCTGAAGCCTGGCTAAGAGCATCTGACAGCGAAGGAAATCCTGCCGGAGCATTGGCTGTTGTTATGGCCTCGGGTGTGCAAACAAGCTTTCCCCCTATGGAAGCGCAGGATAAAATTGCCGTACTGCTAAGCAATCCACAGGAAGAACTTTCAACAATGGGAGCCATCTCCATAAAAGGAATGATGAGCATGAATGATATTTACGGTTCGGCAGGGTATGCCACCACGGATACATGGATATTATTTGGCGATCCTTCGCTCAGGGTACGGACAACAACTCCAAAACAATTTGTTGTTGATCACAAAGGTGTTATTGGTGCCGGAAAAACTTATTACTCCTTTACCTGCAATTCGGAAAAAGGATTTGCCTGTTTAAGCAATCAGGGCGTTATTATGGGAACAGCTGTTATTGCCGATGGCAAGGCTGTAATATATCTGGATCAGCCTGCAGCAGGCGATGAACTCACCTTGACTATAACGGCTCTCAATTTTCTGCCTTATATTTCGGTAATAAGTGTAAATAACAAACCGGGAAGCCTGGGTTTTTGCGCTCCAATGAATCATAGTAAATTGCAGCCCATTTCAAATAGTTTTTCGTGGGAAAACATGGATGGCGGTATTCCGGATTACTACTTATTTTACCTGGGAACTGATTATCCTCCGACTAACATGATCAACGGTCAAAAACTCACTGCCACACAACTGAAAACGCAATTCAATTTTAAATACAATTCAACATACTACTGGAATGTAGTTGCCGTAAACAGTTTCGGAAGTACTGAAGGTAAAGTAATGAATTTTACTACAGTTTTTGCGCCGGATGAAGATTTCGAATCTGATTCGAAAAGTAAGTTAATGTGGAGTAACAGTGGCTCAAAGGATTGGCAAAATGATGGGAAAGCATATTTTGACGGCTTACATTCCCTTCGTTCCGGGCAAATAAATGATAATGAATTCAGTTCCCTGTCATATCCCTGTGAAGTTACAAGTTGTGATTTTGTGAGCTTCTGGAGTAAAACATCGAGTGAACAAGGCGATAAACTGCAGTTTATGATCGATGGCTTAATAATTGGCGAATGGAGCGGAATTACCGAATGGGCTTTTCATAGTTATAAAGTTGAGCCAGGCATGCATCACCTCGAATGGCGATACACAAAAAATGGTGATGCTGTTTTTGGATCGGATGCTGCATGGCTTGATAATATTCACCTGCCTTTGCATGCACAAGCAACAGCAAATGTTACTGATGCAGGTTCAGTATGCGCCACTGCTGTTTTTGAAACAGCAGCAACAGCCGAAAACTATTGTTCCGTTACCTGGCAAACGGAGGGTGATGGCACATTTGATGACAATAACCTGGTTGATGCAGTATATAAACCGGGTGCACTTGATTTATTAAACGGGAATACTATGCTGCAGATGCATGTGCAGGGCTACGAAGGTTGCCTTGATTTTAATAAAGTAATCAATCTCAGCTTCAATGCGTTGCCGGTTATTACATTGCCATCTGATACAATCGTTAGTAACGGATCAGAAATTCTGCTGGATGCATTCATCGAAGGCGATGTAAGCTACAACTGGCAACCGGATGGTTCAACTGGTTCTGCAATAATAATTGACTCACTGTCATCAATAAATGGTATAAAAACTGCCGGTGTTACCATAACATGTTCGAAAGGTTGTTCTGCTACAAAACAAATTCAGGTTCATTTCAATAATTCATCCGTTGAAGATACCTATACCATTTATCCAAATCCCAGCAATGGGAATTTTACACTTCAGCCAGCTAAAGGATCAGCTGTAATTGATCAGATGAAACTGATTGACAGGGAAGGAAAAGTTGTGTGGAACAGCGAAGCAAGCTTAAATATAATCGGTTCAAAACAAATTTCAATTGACGGATTAATGGGCGGAGCCTATTTGCTGGTAACCGAAAATAAAAATGGCAGATCAATAAACCCTTTAGTGATACAGTAAAATGGCAGATTTAATCTTGAATATAACCCGTACTTTATCCTGAAACTTTCAACGAAAAACTTCTACAGTTAATCATTAATTAACATTTGAATTATAGAAATCGAATGAACAGATAAACTTAAACTCTCGGACGACTACTTCATCTTGTAAACAAATGCAAAAAAACGCCCCGCTATTGCAGGGCGTTTTTATTAACCAAAAAACCGGATATAAAAACCAGAGGTGTTACCAAGCTTTATAAACGCTTACAAGTTCAAACCAAAAACCATATAATTGTATTACAAGCATCGTGCCAAACCGAATCTGAGTTCATGGATTTTGGAAAGTGAATATCTGAACAAATAAACTTCTGATGGAATACAATTCATATATTAGCAGTTCCAAAAACAGGAGGTTGATTTGATAAGCCGTAAAGATGTTCAAACCATTGAAAAAGGGGATAAGCGCATAGTGCGTGGCTGGGTAATGTACGACTGGGCTAACTCCGTGTACCAGCTTACTATAGCATCAGCAATTTTCCCCATATATTACAACACAATTACCCGGAGTGGCGACAATTTCACAGTTTCGTTTTTCGGCGCACCCATAATAAATACAGTATTGTACTCCTGGGCTATTGCGGCTGCTTACCTTTTAGTAGCCATCGGATCGCCCTTATTTTCGTCAATGGCCGACTTTTCAGGCCGCCGTAAAGCTTTTATGCGTGCTTTTACCATGATCGGAGCACTAGCTTGTGGAGCTTTATTTTTCTTCGATAAAGACCATATTGAGCTTGGCATAATTGCCTTTGCGCTGGGCACCATTGGATATGGCGGAAGTATCGTATTTTACAATTCATTTCTCCCTGTAATTGCAAGGCCTGAAGACCAGGATCGCATCAGCGCCCGTGGTTATTCAATGGGTTATTTGGGTGGCGTTGTTTTGTTGCTTTTCAACCTGCTGATGATCATGAAACCTGGCTTGTTCGGAATAGCTGCAGACAGTTCATTGCCGGCCCGTATTTCGTTTCTCACTGTTTTTGTGTGGTGGATAGGATTCTCCCAGATCACTTTCAGCCGTTTGCCGAAATATACCTTTCGTAAAAGGATCAAACGGGAATCGGTGCTTACCAACGGATATAAGGAATTGCGGGTGGTTTTCAGCCGCATTAAACAATCCTATAAACTCAGCATGTTTCTGACCGGATTTTTCTTTCTGATGATGGGTGTACTCACCACTATGTTTATGGCAGCTACGTATGGTGAAAAGGAAATGGGATTGAAGGAAGATGTGCTGATTCCTACTATACTGGTAATTCAGCTGGTAGGGATGCTCGGAGCCTGGATGTTTGCACGGATTTCGGAAAAGCTGGGCAATCTTCGTGCACTCATGATTACAATTGTTGCATGGACGCTTATATGCATCGGGGCATATTTTATTACCAATACCATTCAGTTTGTAACTGCAGCCTTTTTTATCGGAATAGTAATGGGCGGTTCACAATCGCTGTCGCGCAGTACATATTCAAAAATGCTTCCCGATGATACCACGGATCATACTTCGTTTTTTAGTTTTTATGATGTAATGGAAAAACTGGCAACTGTAGCCGGAACATTTAGTTTTGGAGTAATAGAAGCTCTTACCGGCAGCATGCGTTTTTCGGTTCTTGCTATTACAGTGTTTTTTATACTTAGTTTATTCTTTATGCTGTTGCTATACCGAAGAACAAGGATTGATGCGAAGTATAGCATTCAGAGTGCAACTTAAAGTAACAACAGGATTAACGAAATACTATTGGTTTTAACGCTATGCATTTTTAGGAAACTGGAATTTGTTATTTATATAACCAAGTTGTAGCACATATTAAGACATGAAAAAGACATTTATCATATTATTGACAGTATTTCTTACTCAATTGACTTTTGGACAAAGTATGGGTGAGTTCATGAAAATGTGGAACT
>JFJP01002212.1_pt1 | contig 12743 bp, 10 predicted proteins | sample 431651 | NCBI WGS metagenome assembly JFJP01 (sample SAMN02602958, study PRJNA72255) | Microbial mat metagenome, whole genome shotgun sequencing project. | biome: fresh water; feature: sink hole; material: water; isolation source: purple microbial (photo- and chemosynthetic) mats found in... | reverse complement strand
TCGCGGAGGATCGACCAGTTGAGGACTTCCTCGTAGATGTAGGAGAGCAGGATGCGGGCGGCGAACTTCGCGAAGTCGGCGTCTTTTTCGATGAGCGCCTTGGCGTTGAGGATGACGGTGTTTTTGAGGTCCTTGGCGGAAATTTCGTTGCCGACCGAGCGACGGAGTTCGCGTTCGATATCGGCGTCGGAGATGTTGAGATCGAGGCCGATCGAGGCGTAGGCGATGCGTTTGCGGAGATCGGTGCCGTCCCAGAACGAGGAGATGCCATCGTCGGAAACGACGGTGACCATCAAATCCTGGTTAGGATCTTCGGCGCGGGCTTCCTCCTCGATGCGGAGGCGCGAGCGTTGGGCACGATAGAGGATGTAGTGTTCTGCGGCCTTGTAGTAACCTTGGCGCATGAGTTCTTCCTGGACCATGTCCTGAACATCCTCGATGTGGACGAACGAGGAATCGCCGCGGCGGATGCGGTCGGTGACGCCCTTGGCGATTTCGACGGCGGGCTCGGGGTTTTCCTTGATGGTGAGGAAGGCTTTTCTAACGGCGATCTCGATCTTGGTCTCGGACCATGGGACGACGTTGCCATTGCGGCGGATCAGGCGGACGGGCAGCGAGTGCAGGCCGGTGTGGACATCCACGGTGCCGGTTTTTTCCATCGACCGGCGGAAGGCGAGGGATTTCGCGACATCGTAGGCTTCATTTTCTAACAGAGCTTTTTCGATCAGCAGATAGAGATCCGACTCGGAAAGACGAAGACGCCCGCCGACTTCGAGGGTTTTCATGAGTGAGGCGGCGACCGAGTGGGCGACGTCGGAGACGAACTTGCGGTTGTCCTCGGAGAAGATGCTGATTTCCTCGTGGCTGCGGGAAATGAGTAGGTCGGTTAGAGAGTTGCCGATCGCATCTGCGACGTCTTCGAGGGAGAAGTGGGTATCGGTGGTGCCGCGGGTGACGATGATGTCCGGATTGGCGCTGCGTTTTTCCTTGGGGAGAACATCGCGCCAGGCGTAACCGCGATCTGCGATGGAGAGGGAGAAACGGTCGGAGATGACTTGCTTGAGGAGGAAGTCTTCATCGGGATTTACGGAGCGGTACATGGGGTGTGGTGGCGGGAGTTTTGGAAAAGTGGAATGGAGAGCGGGTGGAGAATCCTTGGAGCGAGACGCTCCTTGGACGGCCTGGGGCAGGATGCCCCAGCTACTTTTTTAGAGTTCGTCGTCGTCGACGGAGGCGAGGGCGGAGGCTTTTTGGTATTCGGTGACGCGGCCTTCGAAGAAGTTGGTTTCCTTTTTGATGTCCATCATTTCGGCGAGCCAGGGGAAGGGGTTGCTGACGGATTCGTTGAGCGGGGCGAGGCCGCAGGAGACGAGGCGGCGGTCGGCGATGTAGTCGATGTAGGTTTCGAAATCGGCGGAGTTGAGGCCGATGGCGGAGACGGGGAGGCAGTCGCGGATGAAGGCTTTTTCGAGTTCGATGCCTTCCTTCATGGTGGCGCGGAGGTCGTCGCGGAAATCCTCGGTCCAGACGTCCGGGTTTTCATCGATGAGGTCCATGAGCAGGTTGCGGAAGACTTCGATGTGGTTGGACTCGTCGCGCAGGGTGTAGCGGAACATCTGGCCGATGCCGGGGAATTTGTTCTGGCGGTAGAGGCTGAGGATCATGCCGAAGAGGCCGTAGAACTGGGTGCCTTCCATGACCTGGCCGAACATGAAGATGTTTTTGGCGAGAGCTTGTTTGTTTTCGGTGATGGTGAGATCGATATCGCGGCGGAGGGCCTTGCTGTTGGAGACGACGAAGTTGTTTTTCGCGGTGATGGACGGGATGTCCTCGAACATCGCTTCGCACTCGTGGGGATTGATGCCGAGCGAGGAAATCATGTAAACGAGGCTGTCAGCGTGGATGTTTTCCTCGTGGGCGTGGCGGCCGAGCACGAGTTTCAGCTCGGGAGCGGTGACCACTTCACGGACAACGTGGAGCACGTTGTCGCCGACGATGCCTTCCGCGGCGGAGAAGTAGCCGATGCCCATTTTGATGATCCAGCGCTCGACGTCGCTGATTTCATCGGAGCGCCACTGTTCGACATCCTTCTGCATGGCGATGTCCTCGGGTTCCCAGTGGTTGTTCTTCATGGTCTTGTAGAGGTCATACGCCCACTGGTATTTCAGCGGGAGGATGTTGAAGAACATGGTTTCCTTGCCGTTGATCACGCGTTTGCCGGCATAGGCGAGTTCGGCTTTTTCGCGGTCCAGGACGAAGGTCTTATTTCCGAGGGAGACGGTGGTGGTGGCGGGAGATGATGTGGCGGACATGGTGATTGGCGAACTGGAGAAGTGGATGAATTGGGGGAGGCGGGCAACAAGCGCAGCGAAGTGAAGACTGAGTGCAAACGGGGGGCCGGGTCAAACCGATTTTGCTCATGTGGTATCCACAAATTATTCACAATACAAGATGTGGTGCTTTTGGTGGTGTAGTCACGATGTAAACAATGAGCAGGATGCTGGATTTGAGCAGATTGGCAGGCGGCAAAGAGGGGAAGTCTAGGGGGTCGGAAATTTTTATCTAATGGTTAGCTTCGGGCGCGCCGGGGGGAATTTGAAAAAATTACTTAAGTTTTATGAATTATTGTCAGATGTCGGCTGTTTTTTGACACAAGGCGTTGTTGACGAAATGTAAAAGTTTTTTCGCGGCGGGGCGCCTCCTCGTTTTCCATGGGTGAATTTCGGGAATGAGCATGAAAAAGCCGCCGGATTCCGAGTGGAATCGGGCGGCTGGGGCTGGAAGAATAGGCAGGATCGGGTGGGTCAGAACAGGCAGGAATGCCTGTGTCACGGGCGGGTCAGAATTTCCAGTCGTGCTGGTCGAGCTCGCAGACGCAGGCGGCGAGCAGGAGGATGCAGGCGGCGAGGTCTTCCTTGTGGCAGGACTCGATGGATTGATGGATGTGGCGGGTGGGGATGGACACTGCGCCAGCGATGGAGCCGCCGGCGACCATGCGCTGGAGGCTGCCGGTGTCGGTGCCGCCGGCGGCGAGGATCTCCGGCTGCCATTTGATTTTGTGGCGCTTGGCGGCGGATTTCATGAATTCGATCATGCGGTAGTCGCAGATGACGGAGGAGTCCATGAGCTTGATGGCGGCCCCCTCGCCGAGGGCGGTGCAGCGTTCCTGCGGGGTGGAGCCGGGGACGTCGTAGGCGATGGTGGTGTCGAGGCCGAAGCCGAAATCCGGCTGGATCTGGAGGGCGGAGGCCTGGGCGCCGCGGAGGCCGACTTCCTCCTGGACGGTGAAGACGGCGTAGACGTCGTAGGCGGGCTTGCGCTTGGATTTCTTGAGCTCGCGGAGGGTCTCGAGGAGGACGAAGACGGAGGCGCGGTTGTCGAGGGATTTGACGTTCACGCAGTCGCCAAGCTCGATGAGCGGCGAGTGGCGGGTGACAAAATCGCCGATGGCAACGACTTGATCGACGTCCTTTTTGGTCATGCCGGTGTCGATAAAATAATCGGTGATTTTCACGGGTTTGTGCTTCTCGTCCTGGGTCATGATGTGGACCGGCTTGGAGCCCATGACGCCCATGATGTCCTTGCGGCCGTGGATGATGACGCGTTGGGAGGTGAGGGTTTTCGGGTCGAATCCGCCGACGGGATTGAAGCGGACGAAGCCCTTGTCATCGACGTGGGTGACGATGAAGCCGATCTCGTCCATGTGGGCGGCGGCCATGGTTTTCTTGGTGCTGGACTTGCCTTTTTTGAGGGCGATGACGCTGCCTAGGTTGTCGATGCGGACTTCATCGGCGAGGCCCTTGAGCTCGGCGAGCACGAGATTGCGGATTTCCTTTTCAAATCCCGGAGCGCCGGGGGCTTCACAAATGCGGGTGAGCAACGGGATGTCGATGGGCATGGTGCGCGGAAAATAGCGGGCAGGGAGGCGCTGACGAGCGGAAATAATTGCGGCTTGGCGACGGGCGGGGCGAGGCTACATTTCGCCCATGAAAGCACATTTGATCATCGATTTGGCGAACCTGCCGGAAGAGGGAAAAGCCTTCACCGGCACGCTGCCGAAGGAAATTTTCGACCTGCCGCCGGAGGACGCGCAGGCGGTCGGGCCGCTGGAATACGAGCTGTGGGTGCATCGGTTCGGCTCCGAGCTGTTGTTGACCGGGACGCTTTCCGCGCCATTTGAATTCACCTGCGTGAGGACGCTGCATCCTTTTGTGCAAACGATCCGGCTGGAGGACGTGGCGGTGGCGATTGAAATCGAAAGGGAAGGGCAAATCGACGCCACCGATGCCCTGCGCGAGGAGGTGCTGATCAACTTCCCGGTGGACCCGCGATGCGAGGAAGGGGACGTGCCCCAGAAGTGCGAAATCGATTCCCGATATTTATCAGTGGACAAGTCGGCGGAAGATGGGCTACCCACTCCGCCCCGCGCCGAGAGTGATGACCGTTGGTCAGCTCTCGACATCCTCAAGGACCTCAAGGACCAACCTTAATTATACTACGACCATGGCCGTACCAAAACGCCGCCAATCCAAAAGCCGCCAAAAAATGCGCCGCGGCGCTACCCGCTGGCGTGCACCGATCTTCAAGAGCTGCCCGGAGTGCAGCAGCCGGGTGCCATCGCACATCGCCTGCCCATCTTGCGGTTACTACCGCGACCGGCAAGTGCTCGACGTCGAAGCTCTCTGAAGCTACCGACGTGCCTTCTGAATCAATTACCGCTCGGGGCTTTCCTCCTGCGGTGATTTTTCGTTTCCTCACATTTCACCACCGTATTCTCGATCCTGCATGAAAGTCGCCCTGGACGCCATGGGTGGGGACCACGCCCCCGCCGTCAATATCGGAGGAGCCATCGACGCCCTGCGGTATTATCCGAAGTTACAACACCTTTATCTGGTGGGAGTGGAGGGCGTGCTTCACGAGGAGTGCAAAAAACAAGGGCTGGATCTCAACGACCCGCGGGTGAGCATCATCCATGCGCCGGAAGTGATTGGCATGGGCGAGCCCGGTGCGAAAACAGTCCGCAGGAAGAAACTCTCCTCCATCAACATCGCCATGGACATGGTGAAGGACGGACGGGCGGACGCCTTCGTTTCCGCCGGAAACACCGGAGCCGCCGTGGCTGCTGCGACCTTGAAATTGCGCACTTTGCCCGGCGTGGATCGTGCCGGAATCGCTTCCGCACTGCCCAACGAATTCGGCATCTGCCACATCCTCGATGCCGGTGCCAATCCCGAGGCGAAGCCCGAGCACCTCGTCGCCTACGCCGTCATGGGCACCGCGTTTGCCCGCGGCGTGCTCGGAGTCAGGCATCCGAAAGTCGGCCTGATGTCGAATGGCGAGGAGGACGAAAAAGGAACCACTTTCACCAAGGAAACCTTCAAACTGCTCAAGCTGACGCCCGGCATCAATTTTGTCGGAAATGTTGAGGGACGTGATCTTTTCGAGACCGAGTTGGACGTCGTGCTTTGCGACGGTTTTGTGGGAAACATCATGCTCAAGACCATCGAAGCGACCGCCAAGGCGGTTTCCAAGTGGCTCAAAACCGAAATCCAGGGCAATCCGCTGCGCATCGCCGGTGCCATGCTGGCCCAGGGCGCGTTCAAGGCGCTCAAGGAAAAAAGCAGCTACGAAACCTACGGCGGCAGTCCGCTGCTCGGGGTGAACGGGGTGGTCATCATCGCCCACGGATCCTCCACGGCCCTTGCGGTGCGCAATGCCATCCGTGTGGGGATGGAGACGGTTCAGAATGGCGTGAACCCCCGGATCGAGGAAGCGCTCGCGTCCCTCGCCGTCGCCGCTCGTTTCGAGAATTAAGTCCGGGTAACTGGGATTCTCACTTCGCGCTTGTGGCAGGCGTTCGTGGGTTCCAATGTCCCGCCGCATGAGTGAATTGACGTCCCCTTACCAGGTTTGCATTGCAGGCACCGGCAGCTACCTCCCGGAGAAAATCCTCACCAATGCCGAGCTTGCCATCCGGGTGGACACCAGTGACGAGTGGATCGTCTCCCGCACCGGCATCCGGGAGCGCCGCATCGCCGCTGACGGCGAGTTCACCTCGCACATGGCGACCCATGCTGCTAGAAAGGCGCTGGAGCAAGCCGGACTCGCCGCCGAGGACATCGAGCTGATCATCGTCGCCACCATCACCCCGGACACGCCGACGCCGGCGACCGCCTGCTACGTCCAGCAAAACCTGGGAGCCTTCAATGCGGTGGCCTTCGATATTTCCGCCGCCTGTTCCGGATTCCTCTACGCGATGAAGATCACCAAGCGCCTGATTTCCGACGGTGCCTTCAAAAACGCGCTCATCATCGGCGCGGAAAAACTCTCCACCGTGACCAACTGGGAGGACCGCACCACCTGCGTGCTCTTTGGTGACGGAGCCGGAGCCGCCGTGCTCCGCCGGGCCGAGCCCGAGGAAGGTTCCATCCTCGCCACCGAGATGGGAACCGACGGCAATCTAACCCATCTTCTCAACATCCCGGGCGGCGGCAGCGCCTGTCCTCTCACCAGCGAAAACGTGAACGACCACCTGTTCACCCTGACCATGATGGGCAAGGAAGTCTTCAAACACGCGGTCAACCGCATGAAGGAAGCTGCGGAAAAAGTCATCGACCGCGCGGGCCTCAAGCCGGAGGACATCGCCTGCGTCATTCCCCATCAGGCGAACCTGCGCATCATCGACGCCATCGCCGACCGTCTGGCGGTCCCTAACGAGCGGGTCTTCATCAACCTCGACAAATACGGCAACACCTCTGCCGCCGCCGTCGCCATCGCGCTCGACGAGGCAAACCGCTCCGGCGCCTTCAAGCGCGGCGAGCACATCGTGTTAGTCGTCTTCGGCGCTGGTCTGACGTGGGCCGCCGCCGCGATTCGCTGGTAGCAGAACCAAGAATCCAGAACCAAGAATCCAGAAAAGAGCAGTCGCCCGTCGGTTCCGTCTTTCTTGATTCTTGATTCTTGAATCTAAAGTCCATGAATTACCGCAGCACACCGCAGGAAATCGACGTGATGCCGCCGGGCATCCCCTACATCATCGGCAACGAGGCGGCGGAGCGGTTTTCGTTTTATGGCATGCGTGCGATCCTGGTCGTGTTCATGGTCCAGTATCTGCATCTGATGGACGGCAGCGGCGGGAGCGGAATGCCGAACAACCAGGCGGTCGCGAATTATCATGAATTCGCGAGCTGGGTCTATTTCACCCCGTTTCTCGGGGCCTTGATCGCGGATGTTTTCCTGGGGAAATACCGGACCATCCTTGTTCTATCCATTGTCTATTGCCTGGGTCACGCCGCACTCGCCTGCATGGGCACTTATGGCAATTCCCCGTGGTGGCTGTTCGCGGGCTTGCTGCTCATTTGCCTCGGCTCCGGTGGCATCAAGCCCTGCGTCTCCGCTCACGTCGGCGACCAGTTCGGCAAGAAAAACCATCATCTGATTTCCCGGATCTACAACTGGTTTTACTTTTCCATCAACTTCGGCTCGTTCTTTTCCACCCTGCTCACGCCGTGGTTGTTGAAGCACTGGGGCCCGCACTGGGCGTTCGGGGTTCCCGGCGTGCTGATGGCCATCGCCACCTTCATGTTTTGGTTGGGACGCAACCGCTTCGTCCACATCCCGCCGTCGGGATTAGGGTTCTTCAAGGAGGCGTTCTCCCGCGAGGGCCTCGTCGCGCTCGGCAAGTTGATTCCGCTGTTCACCTTCATCGCGGTGTTCTGGTCGCTCTACGACCAGACCGGCTCCTCGTGGGTGTTACAGGCGGAGCAGATGAATCTCGAATTCCTCGGCATCACCTGGCTGGAATCACAGATCCAGGCGGTCAACCCGATCCTCATCCTCGTTTACATCCCGCTGTTCACCTTTGTTATCTATCCGCGGATCAGCCGGATCTTCCCGCTCACGCCGCTGCGCAAGATCGGCCTCGGCATGATCCTGATGACCGCTTCCTTCGGCCTAACTACCTTGATCCAGACCTGGATCGATACCGGACACCGGCCGTCGGTCGGCTGGCAGATCGGTGCTTATTTCCTCATTACCGCTTCGGAAATCATGGTCTCCATCGTCGGCCTGGAGTTCGCCTACACCCAGTCGCCCAAGGCGATGAAATCGGTGATCATGTCGCTGTTCCTGCTTTCCGTGTGGGGTGGCAATCAGTTCACCGCGCAGGTCAACCACTTCATCGCCATCCCGTCTCCGGCGGGCGTGCAGTTCGAGCAAGCCACGGCCAAGCTCCCCGCCGACTGGCAAACCTCGCCACGGACCATCATGCTGCCGGGGCACGACGGGGGCACCGGCACGACAGACGATTTCGTCGCACGATGTGAGCAAGGCCGGATGGACTCGTTGGAAATCCCCGGACGCGAAATTTTCCTCGCCGCCGCCAGCCGGATTGAAGCCAAGTCCGGCGACGCGTTTCCTGCCAATGACGAGGGTCGCAAACTCATCGGCGACGCGAAAGACCCGTGGGGAAATCCGCTGGTTTACGACCTTATCGATTCGTCCCACGCCCGCATTTCCAGTGCCGGTCCCGATCGCAAGCCGCGGACGCAGTGGGACGTCGGAGTCATCATCGGCAAGGTCAGCGGTGAGGCCCCGTCGTCCCAGGACACCTGGCTCGGCCGTCGCAAGGCGGCGCTGGGCATCAAGGAAAAACCCAGCGTGGCCGGCTTCGAGCGCACCGAGTTCTCCGGCGGCCAGAGCAAGCTGGAGGGGGCCGCCTACTTCCGCTTCTTCACCTGGCTGGTGCTCGCCACGGCGGTCGTTTTCATTCCGTTCGCCTGGTTCTACCGGCCGCGGACGTATCTGCACGATTGATTCAGGAAAGCCGCTTCATCACCGCGGCGGAGAGCAGTTTCCCGTCCGCGCGGCCTTCCGCGAGTTCCTGGGCGCGCTTCATCACCTTGCCCATGTCGGCCTTGCCGGTGGCTCCGGTGTCGGCCACCGCCTGCTCGATGATGGCGGCGAGCTCCGACTCGCCGAGGGCGGCGGGCAGGTAGCGGGACAGGATTTCAATCTCGGTTTTCTCGGTGGCGGCGAGCTCCGGGCGACCGGCTTTTTCAAACTGCTCGCATGAGTCCACGCGCTGCTTGATTTGCTTGCGGATCACCGCGAGCACCTCGGATTCGTCGAGCACGATGGAGAGGTTCCCCTTCTCGATGGCCGCGTTCATCAGGGCGCTTTTCAAAGCGCGCAGGGCGTTGAGGGCGACGCTGTCCTTCGCCCTCATGGCGGTTTTGATGTCTTCGGGAATGCGGGTGGCGGTGTCACTCATGCCGCCTGTCCTATCACGCCCGGGGAAAGCCGGCCAAGCAAAACCGGCGGGTGCGGGCCGCTACTCCCGTTTCAACACCGGAGTTCCGTCTGTCACGGTGTCCGGCGGGTGGAGCAGTACCTCGTCGCCCGCCGCCAGACCGGATAGAATCTCGGTGAAGCGTCCGTCCGAGTGACCGGCTTCGATCGCGGTGAGCGTGGCCTTGCCGTCCCGATAGACGTAGGTTTTCCAGGCGTTTCCTTCACGGAACAAGGCACCCGCCGGGACGATGAGTACGTCGTCCCCATGCCAAACCGCCACGCGGGCTTCCACCCGGAACCGGTCTCCCAGCGCCTTCGCCGCTTCCGGAATGTCCACCAGATCGCTGAGCACGATGACCCGCTGCTCCTCCACGCCGAGCGAGGAAATTTTCGTGAAAGCGGCGGGTTCCACCCGGCGGACGCGGCCCTTGAGCGGATTTTCACCGCCCCATTGCTCGATGTCCACGGCGTCGCCCGGCCGGATCGTCACGGCGTCGCGGGAGAGGATCTCCGCCTCGATTTCGATGTCTGCCGGATCGCCGATTTCGAGGATCCGGGTTCCCGGGCTCACTACCATTTCGCTCTCCTGGATCACCTTGAGCACCCGGCCGGACACCGGGGACTTCACCTCCACGAGGTTTCCGACGGCGTTTCCTTCCGGACGTTCGAGTGCGGCGCGGGCTTGGGCGAGTTCATAGTCAATGACTTGCAGGGAAAACTCGGCGGCGCGCACTTCGGCGGCGCGGATGGAGGCATCGCCCTCCGCCCGGTCGCGGTCGGTTTCGGAAACCGTGCCGGCGCGGGTGACGGCGCGGACCCGGTCGCGATCCGCTTCCGCCATTTTCAGTGCCGACTGCCTGGCCTCCAGCGTGGCGGCGGCTTGTTTGCGGCCCGCCTCGTGCATCGACACCACCGCCTCCGCCTGGGCGCGGGCGCGGGGATCGAGCAACGGCGCGGCGATCGGCTCGATGGCGGTCAAAACGGTTTCTCCGGCCTTCACCTCGTCGCCGGGCTTGAGGGGCACGCGGCGCATTTTCCCGGCGACCGGGGCCGCGACGACGTAGCGGTTTCTCACCCGGGTCTTGCCCTCCTCGGAGACGCGCACGGTTAGCGGCCCGCGGGTGACCTTGCCGGTTTCAATGACCACCGGCTTGGGCCACAGCCCCCACGCGATCAGGCCGAGAAGCAGAAGTCCGCCAAGCCACGGGAGTGACCGGCGGACGAGGTGATGGCCGTTGGACCCGCGCTTGGTTTCCCAAGGTGCGGTCGCGGCGGGTGAGTCGGTGTCGGAGGCTGCCATGGAATTTCCTGCCCTTTGATAAACCAGCAGGAACCCGGGATCAAGGCCCGCACTCGACGGTTCCGATAGTCCAGGCCATCCGCAGTTCTTGCCAGCCGGGCGCGGATGCCTAGCTTGGGCGCTGTGAACGAAATTCTCCCTGTTTCTCCGCCGCGGGCCTGGGCGGAGATCGATCTTGGCGCGTTGAAGCGGAATCTCGCCGTCGCCCGCGAGGCGTTCGGCGGCGAGTTGATGGCGGTCGTCAAGGCGGGCGCGTATGGCCACGGCCTGGAGGAAATCGCGAAGGCCCTGGCCAGTGAGGAAATCGCGTTTTTCGGCGTGGCCAATGTCGGTGAGGCCCGGCGCATCCGCAACGCGGGCGTCGGGACGCGGATCTATCTGCTCGGCGCAACCTGGTCCGAGGAGCGCGAGGAAATCGTCGCCCGCGACTGGACGCCGTGTATTTCCTCGATCGAGGAGGCGGAGCAATTCAACCGCCTCGCCGCCGCGCGGGGCGTGCGGCTCAAGGTGCATCTTGCGGTGGACACCGGCATGGGGCGGGGAGGATTCGTGGCGGAGCATCTACCCGAAAAGCTGGCGCAACTCGAGCGCATGGAGAATCTGGAGGTCGAAGGCATCGGCTCGCATCTGCCGTCGGCGGACGAGGACGAGGAGTTCACCTTGCGGCAGTTCGCGCAGTTTCACGCGATCATCCGCGACCTTGGCGGCGAGTCGCGATTCCGGTGGCGGCATCTGTCAAACAGCGCGGGACTGCTCGGATTTGATCAGGGCTGCTGTAATCTTTCGCGGCCGGGCCTGATGCTTTACGGGGTTTCTCCGCTGCCGGGATTCCAGGAAAAACTCGGCACGGTGATGAGCCTGAAATCGAGGGTGACCCTCGTCCGCACACTGCCGGCGGGGCACGGGGTTTCCTACGGGCGGCAATTCGTCACCACCCAGCCCACCCGCGTCGCCACCGTCGGCATCGGCTACGGCGACGGCTACCCGCGGCATGTCTCGGGAAAAGGTGCGGACGTGTGGATCCGTGGCCGCCGCCTGCCGATTCTCGGGCGGATCACCATGGACCAGATGATGGTGGATGTGACCGGTGCTGGGGACGTGGCCGAGGGCGACGAGGTGGAAATCTTCGGGTCTAACATCCCGGTCGCTGAAATCGCCGAAAAGGCGGAGACGATCGTCTGGGAGATTTTCACCGGCATCACGCCGCGGGTGATGCGGTGTTACAAGGCCTGATTCACAGATCGCCATCGACTCGCCGGCTCCTCAAGTCCATCGTCGCGCCATGGCAAAGATCGGCGAACGCGCATCCCTCCAAATCCTCCACGAGAAAAGCTTCGGGCTCTTTCTCGACGGCGGCGACCTTGGGGAAATCCTGCTGCCTCACCGCGAAATCCCTCGCGGTTGCAGCATCGGCGAATTCCTCGATGTCTTCCTCTACAACGATTCCGAGGACCGCCCGGTCGCCACGCTCAAGTCGCCCAAGGTCATGCCCGGCCAGTTTGGTCGGCTGAAATGCGTGGCCGTCACCGGTGTCGGCGCGTTTGTGGACTGGGGCCTGCCCAAGGATTTGCTCGTCCCGTTCCGCGAGCAGAAAGTCCGGATGGACGTGGGGAAAAACTACATCGTCCACGTCCATGTGGACGAGCAGACCCACCGCGTCATCGCCTCCACCCGCATCGCGCGGCACATGGATCTGACGCCGCCTGATTTCCGTCTGGAGCAGGAAGTCGATCTGATCATTTTCGGAAAAACCGACCTCGGCTACAAGGCGATCATCAACGGCACCCACAGCGGCCTGCTCTTCGCCAACGAGGTTTTCCAACCGCTCCAGCCCGGCGAAGCGCTCAAAGGCTACATCACCGCGATCCGTCCGGACGGGAAAATCAACCTCAGCCTGCACCCCGCCGGCCGGGCGAAGGTCGATGATTTGGAAGGCCGGATCCTCAAAGAACTCGAAGCCCGCGGCGGCTTCTGGTCCCTCGGCGACCACAGCCCTGCTGCGGAGATCAATGAGGAGTTAGGCGTCAGCAAGCGCACTTTCAAACAAGCGACCGGCGCGCTTTTCAAAAAGGGCCGGATCACCATCGACAGCAGCGGACTCCGGTTAGTGAAGCGGTCTGACTGACGCGCGGTCTCAGCCGGCCCATCCGAA
>JFJP01039750.1_pt1 | contig 12744 bp, 11 predicted proteins | sample 431651 | NCBI WGS metagenome assembly JFJP01 (sample SAMN02602958, study PRJNA72255) | Microbial mat metagenome, whole genome shotgun sequencing project. | biome: fresh water; feature: sink hole; material: water; isolation source: purple microbial (photo- and chemosynthetic) mats found in... | reverse complement strand
GGTTTGAAGGGTTTGAGTTCAGGATGACTGAGTTCCGACCTCGGTCAAATCAGTTGTCTGTCGTCTATTGTCTTGATTCTTGATTCTTGGCTCTTGACACTCATCAAACCATTCTTCTTCTAAATTCGGCACAGATGATTGCCGTAGCAACACTTACATTAAGCGACTCTGAAGTTGCTTCACCATTTGGAAAGTTAGGAATCAGTAAACGGCGGGTTACTAACTTTTCTATTTCAAGTGATATGCCATTCCCTTCGTTACCCATTACAATGATTCCATTTTCAGTCAACGTTTCATTATAAATATCATTTCCATTCATAAAAGTACCGTAAATCGGTATTTTTGCAGGAATTTCTTTTAAAAATGACTCTAGATTTACATAATGAACATTTACACGTGCAAGCGCTCCCATGCTTGATTGTACGGTTTTAGGGCTGAAAGCATCTGCACAATTTTCAGAACAAATTACATTTTTAATACCAAACCAATCAGCAATACGAATAATGGTACCTAAATTTCCCGGATCCTGAACTTCGTCGAGCGCCAAACTTAGGTTTAAACTTAAATTGTCGATATCAAATTTAAAATCGGGCTTTTTAAATACAGCTAATACACCCTGCGGGTTTTTTTGATTCGATATTTTTTTGAAATCTTCGGTTGTTACAATTTCGGCTTTTAGGTCACCAAATGGCTTATTTTCAAGCATCCATTTGTCGGTAACAATAAGCAATGAACAATTAAAAGTTAAAATAAGCTCTTCAACTAATTTAGTTCCCTCGGCTGAAAAAAGGTTAGTTTCGTCACGAAATTTTTTAAAAGCCAGGGCTTTAATCATTTTTATTTGATTTTTTGAAACGGACATTTTTTATTTTTTTTCAATGATAATATTACAAATATCTAAAACGCGACAAATCTAACAAAAAGAAAACAAAAAACACACTATTTAATTTCATAGAAATCGATTCTGTAATAATTTTCTTGATTGACAGCCCCGATTTATCAGCAACTTAAAGTATATTTGCAAAAAAAATACACATTCATTTTTTCGGAAGTATGAAAGTTCGTTTTGGGTTGCTTATAGTTTTTAGTTTAACATTGTTCATGTCGTGTAATGTTACCAAGCATGTTCCCGATGGTGAGCATCTTGTCGAAAAAGTAAAAATCAGTACCGATGTATCTGATATTTCGAAAGATGAGCTATTGGAATATATTAGACAGACACCAAACTCAAAGGTTTTTGGATTATTCAGAATGCAACTTGGCATATACAATCTGGCCGGAAAAGATACTACAAAATGGATCAATAGAACATTACAGAAAATCGGAGATGAACCCGTAATCTACAACCCTCTTCAAACATCATTTTCCATTAAGCAACTTCAAATTTTATACAAAAACAAAGGATTTATACATGTAGAGGTCGATACAAATATTGTTTTCAAAGGAAAAAAGACAATGGTAGATTATATTATTAAATCTAATAAACCTTTTTTATTAGGAAGTTATAAAGTAAATCTGACAGATGAAACCCTCTTGAGTATTGCTGAAGACACTTCCCGCTCGTTAATTCGTCCAGATATGCTTTTTGATACCGATGTGTTAAATGCTGAGCGCGAAAGGATTGCTTCTCGTTACAGGCAATTGGGACACTATAATTTCAACAAAGAATTTCTGTTATATAATGCCGATAGTACAATTACAAAAAACAAAGTAGATGTTACACTCGATTTAAGAGACGCGTTTAAAGATAAGAACAATCCTACAAATAAAAAGATTTTCAATAAATATTCTATTCGCAATGTAACATATTATAACAACAACGAATTCAATCCGGATATCGATTTTCTAAGTTCTACAAAACCAGATACAATAAGGAATAATCAGTTCACCCTGATTGATCAGAAAAAGCAATCGATAAATATCAATGCGTTAATTCAGAATACATTTATAAATCCGAATGCTGTTTATAACGATGCGGCAGTTGAAAGAACTTATTCGGCGTTGAACTCTTTGGGACCGATTAAATATGTAAATATTACGTTTAAAGAAGTTAGCGATCAAATTCTCGATTGCAATATAGTTCTTGTACCGTCAAAAACTGTGTCATTATCAACAGAACTTGAATCAACTTATACCGACAGATTTTGGGGAGGTGCATTTAATTTGGGAATAATAGATCGAAATATATTTGGTGGAGCCGAAACCTTATCACTTGAAGGTAGAGGTGCTCTTGAGTGGCAAAGTAATGTGCTGGCTCAGGAATGGGGAGCCCAATTGGGATTGAAATTTCCGAGCTTTCTTATGCCTTTTCTTAAAAATGAAATCAAGAGAAATCTACATGCCAATACCGAATACAACACTTCTTACATTTATCAATTCAGACCAGGCGAGTTTACAACCATAAATTTAAGAGGCGGTATCAAATATCATTGGCAGGCTAATCAGTATAGGCATAGTTTCGATTTGGCAGATTTGAGTTATGTGTATTTCCCAAGTTTTTCAGAGGAATTCAGAAAAAATTATTTGAGTACAGGGCTATACAATAAATACAATTACGAAGATCACTTTATATTGCGTATGGGTTATTCTGGTTCGTTCAGTAATTACAATGCAAACAGACCTATGCGCGATTATTCAACCTCGCGGTATAGTTTCGAATCTGCAGGAAACTTATTGTTTGGAATCAACAATTTGTTTGGAAGCCAGAAAAGCGAAGATGGATCATATCGTTTGTTTAATATTCGCTATGCTCAATATTTACGTGGCGAATATAATACTACTTATAACCAGATCATCGACAAAAATAATCGTTTTGTTTATCATTTAGGCGTTGGAGTAGGAGTGCCTTATGGCAATGCCGATGCAATACCTTACGAAAGACGGTTTTATAGTGGTGGTGCTAACAGTGTGCGTGGTTGGAGCGAAAGCACACTTGGTCCCGGTATTTATACTACGGATACGTTGAATTTTCGTATTCGTACTCGCGACTATAATCAGGTAGGTGATTTAAAGTTAGATTTAAACATGGAATACCGTACTAAAATGTTCTGGGTGCTCGAAGGGGCTTTGTTTCTTGATGCCGGAAATATCTGGACAATAAAAGAATATCCCGAACAAGTAGGCGGAGCATTTAAACTCGATACATTTATGAGTCAGCTTGCAATTGCTTATGGCGCCGGCTTACGAATGGATTTTTCATTTTTTATTTTCCGTCTCGATTTAGGCGCGCGGTTATTCGACCCTGTCAGAACCAGGCGTGAGCAATGGAGAGTGAAACCAGATTGGTCAGATTTTGCTTTTCATTTGGCCATTGGCTATCCTTTCTGATAAATTATTATTACCTACCCTTGTTCATTCGTAAATATCCATATTTACATGAGATCTACTTCTTTTGTGTTTGTTGAAATATCTTTTCAAGAATCAATATAAGCTCGTTTTCCAAGACCCGTGATATAATCACCTAACCACAGTATTTAAATTCACATAAATTATCATTCAAGTTCTGAGACTTGTTTTACATACTCTTAAATGTAAAAAAGCGTGAATAATATAACTATTATCTATCATTGTGTAACACTCCTCTATTGACGTACATCTATCTTTGTTAAAAAGTAAAAAAAGAATTCACTTGAGAAATATACGTGCATTTTCAGCTTCAATTATCCATGCATATTTCTATTTTCAGAAGATCAACAACATTCATTTATCATTGAAATAATTTCACATAAAATTAATCATGTGATTGAAAATCAAAAATTCTCGAACGAACAACTCAATATAATTTATTTAAACTCAAAAAAAATGAAAAAACTATTCTTGACTGTATTGATAATAGCGAGTTCTATTATGTATACAACTTCTCAAACAACTACCGATGCAGCTCATTGGTCTTTCGCTCTTAAAGGTGGTGTGGATTATTTCAACATCAAACCTAAAGGTGATGATTTACTCGACAACGGAAGTTGGGGAGCCGGCGCTTCTTTAGAATACACCATTAACCCGTTAGTTGGTGTAGGATTAAATTTTGACTGGTTAAATTTTAACCGTTCAACTATTATGGGAAAAACACTTGATCCGAGCTTTTTTACATCGTTAAATCTTTCGAATCTTCTGATCCCAAGACGTGAGAATGCCAAACTTAATTTTTATGCAAACTTTGGTACAGGTGTAAGTTTTGCCAGCTATTCGGATCTGGTTCTTCCTGCAACTGCATATCCCAAAACAGTTGCCAATGAAGGCAATGTAACCAGCGCTCTTGCATATACAGGTCTGGCAATGGAATATAATGTAAGCAAACTACTTGGAATAGGTCTCGAAAGTACATACCGTGGTTATATTACACCCAAAACAATTTATCTTAATTATAACGATTGTTATACCATCATGGCAACACTTCGTGTAAAATTGGGTACCGGAAGCAAAACTCACGTACGTGACATGACAAGATATGAATATTATCCTGATCCTGTACCTGTTATCAAAAATATTGAAAGCACCTATGATGATACTGCTTTAATCAAACGTCTTGACGCTATTGAAAAATCAAATCAGGATATTCAGAATCGTTTAAGGAATATGGAGGAAGATATACAATCACTTAAAGACAAACCTGCCGGATCAACTGTTAACGCCTCTTTCCCTAATATCGAGTTTGATTTTAATTCATCAAAAATCAACAAAGATTCTTATGCAACTTTGGATCAAATTGCTTTAATTTTGAAAAAGAATCCTACCTGGGGGAAATTAGCAATTAAAGGTTACACTGACAACATTGGATCTAATGCATATAACCAGAAATTATCTGAAGAACGTGCTGCTTCTGTAAAAACATATCTTGAAAGCAAAGGCATAACAAGCTCAACTATGATAACTGATGGTTTAGGTGAAAGCCAGCCAATTGCACCAAACGAAAATGCCAACGACACTGATAATCCGAAAGGTCGTCAGGATAACCGTCGGGTAGAATTTGAGATTTCTAAATAAGATTGTAGATTTAGTTTAACAAAAATGAGGGTGTCCGGAATGGACACCCTTTTTTTTGAGTAAGCATCTATATCACTTTTGCTTTCCTAATAAATTAAATGTCATTCTGTGATAAGGCGTTGTTCCGTGTAGTTTAATTGCTTCGCGGTGCTTTTTTGTTGGGTATGCTTTGTTAATTTTCCATCTGTACTCAGGATAATTTAAGTCCAGCCCTATCATTAATTCATCCCGATGTGTTTTTGCAAGTATCGAAGCTGCAGCAATTGAAAGGTATTTGCTATCGCCTTTTACAATCGTTTTATGAGGAATATTGTTGTATGCTTTGAATCTGTTTCCATCCACAATAATAAATTCAAGGGGTGCAACAAGCTTATCAATAGCCTTATGCATTGCCAGAATTGAGGCATTCAGGATATTTATTTGATCAATTTCAGTATTGCTGACTTCAGCAACTGCCCATGCAATAGCTTCACGTTCGATGAGGGGTCGAAGTGTATTTCTTTGTTTTTCTGAAAGTTTTTTCGAATCGTTCAATTCAGGACATTCAAAGTCGTTTGGCAATATTACTGCTGCTGCCACCACCGGACCTGCCAGACAACCACGTCCGGCTTCATCACAACCACATTCAAATTTAAAAGCGGAAAAATTAGGTAATAAACTCATTTTTGAAAAATGTTAGCTCTTTTCAAATTATTTTAAAAAAATCAAAACTCAAAGATAAGCATTGATAATTGCATTTTAAACACATTTTAATGAGTAAATATAAAATAAATATTCCGTTTAAGTCAATAAACACAGAAATCTGTTAAATAAGTGTCTAATGAGTTCATGAACATAATTCTTTCCAATTATTATGAGTACTTTTGCACAATAATCATTAAAATGTGCATTATGAATAGTTTAAAAATTGGAAATCTTACAGCCCGTGTACCTATTATTCAGGGAGGAATGGGTGTTGGGATTTCATTGTCCGGATTAGCTTCTGCTGTGGCCAATCAGGGGGGAGTGGGTGTAATTTCGTGTGCCGGAATAGGGCTAATTTATCGCCACACAGCGAAAGACTATATGGAAGCTTGCATCTGCGGTTTGAAAGAAGAAATTAGAAAAGCAAAAGAAAAAACTTCAGGTATTATTGGCGTAAATATTATGATGGCTTTGACCAATTTTGCTGATATGGTTAAAACATCGATTGCCGAAAAAGCTGATATTATTTTTGCTGGAGCAGGTTTACCAATGGATTTACCCAAATACCAGACTCCAGACAGTGTAACTAAGCTGGCACCCATTGTTTCGTCAGCACGTGCAGCAAGAATAATATGTGAAAAGTGGATAACACTTTACAATTATTTACCCGATCTGGTGGTTGTAGAAGGTCCCAAAGCGGGTGGTCATCTTGGTTTTAAAGGAAATCAGATTGAAGATCCTGAATATTCGATTGAAAAGCTGATTCCGGATGTTGTAAGAGAAGTGGCTATATTCGAAGAAAAATACAATCAGAAAATACCGGTTATAGCTGCCGGCGGTATTTATACAGGTGAGGATATGTATAAAATTATGCAACTTGGCGCTGAAGGTGTTCAGATTGCAAGTCGCTTTGTTACCACGCATGAATGTGATGCGGATATAAAATTTAAAAATTCTTATATCAAAGCAAAAGAAGAAGACGTTGAAATTATTCAAAGTCCGGTAGGAATGCCTGGTCGTGCTTTAAAAAATATTTTCCTTGATAAAGTAAAAATGGGACTAACAAAACCAAAATCATGTCCGTATAATTGCTTACATACTTGCGATTACAAAGTAGTACCTTACTGCATTATCATTGCATTGTACAATGCATACAAAGGCAGAATGGATAAAGGCTATGCATTTGCTGGAAAAAACGCTTATCTTTCTGAAAAAATTGTGTCAGTAAAAGAAGTGATGGATAGTATAGTGAACGATTATAAAAAATACGAAAATCCGGCAATTATTTAGTTCCTTGTTAAACATGAGATAGTGGTTGTACAAAAATCACATTCTTATTTTTTTAAAAAACGTGTAAAAAGTTGCCCCAATAAAAATAGGAAAAACCTAACAGATTTAGAAAGTCTGTTAGGTTTTTTCTTTAATTTGCTCTTTTGATATAGTTAGGAACTCTCAAAATAATTATTAGCTTATTTCCAATTGATATTTTTGGCTTTTGTACCCATTCTACCAAAAGTAAGAATAAACATATTGATAACGGGCAAAAAAATATCAAAAAATAACAGATTCAGATAATAACGCCTTTCGCCAAAATGTTTTGAGGATTTATTTATTATACTCATTTGAAGTATGTAACGAGCAAGGAATATTGTTGCTGCAAAAATTATAATTATCAAATTACCAAAAATACAGGTCAAAATAAAAGATAAGTAAAATAATCCACGTGAGATAGGTTCGACTGCCAGTCTAAATTTACTTGATGCAGAATAATGTGACGAAACTGACAAATGTCGCTCCTTTTGATAAAACCAATTTTTAAAATTTTTCTTAGGTTCCGACCAGGTTATACTATCATGTGCAATTTCAATTTTTGTATTCTTACGACTTGCAGCTTGATTAACTATTAAATCGTCATCGCCAGAACGTAGATGTAAAGAAGATGCATAACCTTTCAACTTAAAAAATAACTCTTTACGATATGCCATATTCCGACCGACCCCCATATAAGGTTTGCCCGTTTGTGCAAATCCCAGATATTGCAATGCAATAAACAGCGTATCGTAGGTAATCAATTTATTCACAAATCCCTTATGGTTCATATAGGCTCCATATCCCAACACAAAGTCCACACCTGGTGTAAAATTTCGTGCCATTCTTTCAATCCAATATTTGTCCTCCGGCATACAATCGGCATCAGTAAAAAGCAAAATGTCATTTTGCGCTGCTTTGACACCCAACGTAAGCGCTAATTTTTTTGTGCTTAAATTTGTAGCTCCAACAGGAACAAAAGTTGTACGTAAATTCGGATAATTAAGTTTCATGTCATTCAGTAAAATCTCTGTCTCGTCAATTGAGCCATCATTTACAACAATAACTTCATAATTCGGATAATCTTGTGTAAGAAAAAAGGGAAGAAATTTTCGAAGATTATCTGCTTCATCCTTCGCACAAATAATAACTGATACAGGAGGTTTTTGTGTCAAAAAGTTGACTTTACTTTTCATAATCTTCGATTTCAGTCGCAAAACTCCTTGAATATACCGAAGATAAAAATATAACTGGTAAAAAAAGGTAAGAAGAAAAATTCCAACAAAAACTAATTCAAGAACCGCAAATTCAAATCCGTAAAAATTCATTTCAACATATTATATTTCTGACATTTAGCAAATAAATTATTTTCCTTGCTATCAAATGCAAAGTTAATATTATTTTTTTGTTTTAAATGTATTAAATAACAAGTTTATCACTCCATCAAATTGGTAAATGAATAAGTACGACCGTCGAACAAACCCTTATCGCTCAGCTTCAGTTTAGGTATAACCAATAAGGACATAAATGCTACTGTCATAAATGGTGCACGTAGTTTTGAACCCATGGATTTAACCAGGGCATCGATTTTTTCATATTTTTCAGCAATAACCATCCCTTCATCTGCCGACATCAAACCACCTACCTGCAATGGCAAGAGGTAAACATTATCTATATCGCATGCCAAAATTCCACCCTTACTATCGATAATGTGATTGATGGCCGATACAATTTCATCATCACTTGTACCTACTGCCACAATATTGTGACTGTCGTGCGAAACTGTTGAGGCAATTGCCCCGCGTTTTAATCCTATATTTTTGATAAAACCCACGGCCGGACGGGCTTCGCGATAACGATTGTAAACTACTAATTTAAGAACATCGTTTTCGACATCTGATATTAAATTACCATTTTCAATTTTTGGAATTACTAACGAACTGTGAGTGAATAATTGACCATCGTCAACCATAATTACTTTCAGTTTATCACCTGTTGGTTCAACTTTGATCAGTTCAGTTGTAATTTTACCTGCTGTAAAGTTGTTAATCAGTTCAGTGGGAACAAAACGTTCAAATAAAGGAATTCCATTTTCAGCCACCTTTATTCCACGAATATAGGTTTGTTTTATTTCAAAATCCTGAAGATTATTTACTACTACAAAATCAGCATCATCACCTGCTTGCAACAATCCCACATCAAGTTTATAATGTTTTACAACATTATACGAGCAAATTCTCAACACTTCAACCGGATCGTACCCTTTTGCAACCGCCCTGCGCGCCAAGGCATTGATATGTCCGTTTTTTATCAGATCATCGGGATGTTTATCGTCAGAACAAAACATGATTTTGTCAGGATGCTTATCGAGCAAAGGTAGTAGGTCGTCAAAATTTTTGGCGGCACTGCCTTCGCGAATCTGGATTTTAATTCCCAGTGCAATTTTCGCCTCAGCTTCGGCAATGGTCATACATTCGTGATCGGTACTAATTCCACCTGAGGCATATGCCACAAGTCCTTCGCCCATAAGCTCAGGAGCATGGCCATCAATGGGTTTGTGATGCTTCTGAGCTGATTTTAACTTCAAATGAACTTGTTTGTCATTTTCAATCACACCGGTATAATTCATCATTTCGGACAAGAAATAAATGTCATCACGGGCAAGTAATTGATCAACAAGGTTAGCATCAAGCACTGCACCAGCCGAATCAAAATTGGTAGCAGGAACACATGATGGAGCTCCGAAATAAAATTTCATTGGAGATTTTTCAGCATTCTGAATCATATAATCAACTCCCGGAATACCGCACACATTGGCAATTTCATGAGGATCGCAAACACAAGCTACAGTGCCGTGTACCACAGCATATCGGGCAAACTCAGCCGGTAACATCATCGAACTTTCAATATGTATATGTGCATCAATAAATCCGGGGATGATAAACTGGTTCGGTACATTTTCTGATGGTTCAATTGAAATAATCTTCCCGTTCTGAATCTGTAATTCCCCTTTAATAATTTTTCGGGCTATTACATCTACAATATTTCCTGAAATCCTTTTTTCTTTCATTTATTCAAAGCTTAAATAGGGTTGAATCATTGCCAATTTCTCAGCATTAAATTCAGTTAAGTTTTTAAAATCTGTAACACCTTTCAGTTTGCCTTTGTTTCTCCGAAGTTCATAAATAGCTTTCGATTGATAAAAATCAAGATAAGGATGTGCATTTAATCGCTCGGCACTTGCAATGTTGACATTGATTTTCTGAATCAGATCTTTGTTTACAGTACAATATTTTTGAATTCTTGCATAGTTTTCAGGAGTCATTCCGTAAATTTCTTTCAATTGCTCTACCGAAATATATCCCCCCAACGATTTTCGATAACGAATTATGCTTTTGGCATATCCACGTCCGATACCTTTTACTTTCATTAATTCAGTGGTGTCGGCTGAATTTAATTCTACAAACACTTCAACACTGATTTCAGATTTTTTAGATACAACTGTATCAGATTTTGTTACAGTTTTTTCTTCAATGACAATAAAAGGTTCGAGCTCTTTAAATTTTGAAGCCGAAATTCCGTATACTTTCGAAAAACTTTCTTTGGTTTTAAAGTAACCCCCTTTATTTCTGTATTTTAATATGTTTGAAGCTACTTTTGGTGATATACCAAGTTTGACAAAAGCTACTGAATCGGTTTTATTGGGATCAAATCTGAAAAGTACAGCATTTTCGATCTCTGTTGTGAATTTCTTATTATATTTTTCATCGTATGAATTCTGGTATTTAGCTTTCCACTCGGCCTGACGTAAGCTATCACGCGAAACAAGACTACGTTTGAATGAATCAACTTCATTCAAGAAATTGGTTTCAATTGTTTCTTTCGGAGGAAAGAAAACCGGCATAAACAAATTGATGACAATAAAAATCAGAATCAATACTAAAAGCACAATGATACCAATACGTTGACTTTTGGAAAAATACAAGAAATCTTTCCACATAGTTGTTGATTTAAAGAGGTTAAAAATAAAAAAAAACAAGATTCGATATGAAAAAAATTCCGCTTTCTTACTCTCGCTTTAGAGACCCGGTGGGCAGAATTGTATGCTTCAAATTTCGTAATCAATGGCTGCACGCAATACGCGAACTTTGGCAATATATGCCGCAACCCTTTTGTGCTCAGGGTGGAGTTGATATGATTTCACATCCTCTATGGTGTCGAATTCGGAATACAGTGCCATATCGTAGTTTTTTTGGTCTGCATCCTGATGGTTCATACCCACTTCAATATGTTTAATCTGAGGAATAAGGTTTTTCAGATTTTCCAATTCTGTTTTAATATATATGGCATTTTCTGCCTTTGATTTGCCTTCACCTTGTTCGGTCAAGTTGAAAAATACAATGTGCTTAATCATAAGTTTGCAATTTACAGTTTGATTTCCATTTAATAAAAATGAAAGAATAAATATCATATTTTCGCAATGTAACCTTTAAATCTTAACAATCAGACAATAACAACCTGCTATGCTTAAAACTATTTCATGTTTACTAGCAAAAAAATCATCAACAGCTTTTTTAACACCAGATTCATCATAATCATGAATCATAAATACTCCTCCTTTTTGCATTCTTAAATAAAAGAAATCGAGACTCTTAGCTGTAGCTTCATATAAATCAACATCTATATGAACAAAAGAAAACATGCTATTTTCAATAGGTTTCGAGGTTTCGGGAAATAAGCCTTTATAAAAAAACACATCATCGTATTGGACAAGGTAATGTTTCACAAAATCAAGTGAAGATACAAACAAGCTTTTATGAAAGTGCGGAGAATTATCAAATTCAGTCAATTCGGGTAAACCATCAAAAGTATCAAATAAATGCAATTTCCTATTCCCTTTTGCTTCACAAATTAGTTTAGCTGAGCCACCATAATATGCGCCAACTTCAGCTATTTCTCCTAAAAGCTTGTTTGTGCTTTCAACATTTTTGTATAACTGAAAAGCTTCGCTGTCATCTAGCAACAACTTGTTCTCACTTTTTATTTTTTGTATCAGACTAAATATCTCTTTTTTTTCTTTTTCGTTGAAAAATATCACCTGACCATTAATTTGTTTTAACCAATAATTTATAGCTTTTCCTAAAACCTTCCAAAGCCATGAAAGTATGCCATTTATAAACGGAAGATTCATTATCTTCTTAATGGTGTTTTTTAACATAAAAATTTGGAGTTAACTAAAATAAATCATTTGGTAAAACATTAAAACAAATCTTTTAAAATGATCATATATCTTACAACATTTTTAATATACTTCTACTTACAAACTACTTTATAGCTTTTATTATTTATTCTCAAAAAATAAATACCACGTCGTGCAGGTATAAAAAACCGTCCCTGTACTAAATCGCCACTCCAGAAAACTTCGCCAGTAAGGGCAAATAGCTTTATATTGTTTTTTGCTTTTGGTAGTGTTAAAAAAATACCTTCATTTGTTGAACTATATGTTACACCATCAACAGTAGTGACTCCTAGTGCATTTTGCGGATTTTCACTTTCAGATTTATTCCAATTGTTTTCTTGTTTCAAAACAGAAGGGCGTATTTCACCAGTGCTTTTATTTTGAGTCTGTGCTCTACAAATAAAAGAAAATAAAAAAATAAATAAAAGAATAAACCGATACATAAAACAATTTATTACTGTTCGTTTTTCATCAATTTTGGATAATCCACTGTATAATGAAGTCCTCTGCTTTCTTTGCAGCGAAGTGCA
>JFJP01040618.1_pt1 | contig 12745 bp, 8 predicted proteins | sample 431651 | NCBI WGS metagenome assembly JFJP01 (sample SAMN02602958, study PRJNA72255) | Microbial mat metagenome, whole genome shotgun sequencing project. | biome: fresh water; feature: sink hole; material: water; isolation source: purple microbial (photo- and chemosynthetic) mats found in... | reverse complement strand
AAATTCACTTTTTGCAATTACCAATACTGGAAAATTGTGCGAAATTAAAAACGTAAGTGTATCTCTAAAAAGAAGCAGTTTTTCGAGAAGGCCTAAAGAACCTTATCACTGCAAATTTATCCTGTAAAAAAATCAAATTAAAGGCTTGGTTCTTTTTGTAAAATATCGTATTATTACTAATGGATTTTGGCTTAGTCTTTTTGTTTGGTGATTGTGTTATAATATTGTATATAAGTAATTTATGATTAATCCTAAAGCTTTTCTAAGAATTTTTCAAGTTAAGAATTCATTAGCGATTATAAAAATTTCAATAAATTAACAAACTTCTAAAAATGAATGTATTAACCATTGCTGATATTGAAAAGGCAAAAGAACGGATTCACAAGCAGATAAATCAAACCCCAATTGTAACATCTACCCTATTAAATAAATGGCTGGGTCACGAATTTTTTTTTAAAGCCGAATGTTTGCAAAAAATTGGTGCATTCAAATCACGTGGTGCCTGTAACGCTATTGGCTGGTTAATGGATAACAATAAAAAACCAAAGCATATTATTGCCAACAGTTCGGGCAACCATGCACAAGCAGTTGCTTGGGCAGCCAGTAAATATGGTATTCAATCAACCATTTACATGCCTGCATATTCATCAAAAATTAAGATACAAGCCACAGAAGCATATGGTGCAAAAGTAGATTTATCCGAAACACGCGCGATAGCTGATGAAAAGGTTAAGCAAGCCTCTAAGAAAAAGGACACTTACTGGATTCCACCATTTAACCACGAACAGGTAATTGCAGGCCAGGGAACAGCTGTATATGAGGCTATTAACGAAATTGGGCATATTGATGCAGTTTTTGCACCTTGCGGTGGCGGAGGGCTTTTATCTGGCTCGCTCATTGCCAGCCATGCATTATCGCCAAAAGCAAAAGTAATAGGAGCTGAACCGCTAAATGCCAATGATGCAGCACAATCGATTCGAATGGGTTCAATTCAAAGGCTTCAAACAGCTCCCAATACTTTATCTGATGGAGCAATGACCCTAGCTGTGGGCGACATAACTTTTGAATATCTTAAAAAACTGGATGGGATATATGAAATTGATGAACCTTCAATAATATACTGGACCCAATGGTTAACACATTTATTAAAATTGCAGGTCGAGCCCACAAGCGCAATGTCAATGGAAGCTGTTTCAAAATGGTTAGCTGGCCAAAAAGCCAAAAAGAAAGTATTGGTGGTTTTGTCTGGCGGTAATATTGACCAGGAAACGATATCAAAAATTTGGGAAACCAATTGTTTAAATGAAATTCCAACAAAAAAATAAAATGATGGATACAGTTAGTGAGATTCCAACAAACATGGATGAATATATTGCCGGATTTCCAAAATCAGTACAGGATATTCTTCAAAAAATAAGGGAAACCATTGCAGCCGCTGCTCCCGAAGCTGAAGAAACAATTAATTACAGAATGCCTACTTTCAAATTGAAAGGAAATTTGGTTCATTTTGCTGCGTATAAGAATCATATAGGTTTCTACCCTGCACCTTCGGGACTTGATGCTTTTAAAAATGAAATATCTTTGTATAAAAATGCGAAAGGCTCGGTTCAATTTCCTATTGATAAGCCTATTCCATATGAACTGATAACTAAAATTGTTAAGTTTAGGTTGGACGAGAACATTAAAAAGGCAGCTAATAAAGGTAAAAAGAAGTAAAATTAAGATATATGAGTTCACTCAACTTTGTTTTTGGAGTGGGCTCATAGATGTCAATTTAACCCGCATTATTCATGAATTTTTCAACCCCGACTTAGTTATGCTTAATTTTGGGCTACCAAAATTTTAGCTAAACTTAGTCGCAATCATAGATTGAAAAAATTCCATGAATTTTTTGGGTTAAATATTTCTATCAATTAATAAACAATAAATAGCAGTATACCGAAAACCACCACAGGTCTTGTTTACTTTTTTTTATTTCCCCAACTTTCTAAATAAAAATTATCCTAAATACACCTACACACTATTTTTGATACAAAATTAAATCAACTATGCAATAAGTCATTTATTAATTGAGTCGATATGCTTAATATTGCATATCGAATATGTTAAATTTATAAATTCAAAAGTACATGAATAACGCAATATTTTCATTCAAAGAACCCGCCAATGAGCCGGTTCTGTCATTTTTAAAAGGAAGCGCTGAGCATGCTTTGTTAGAAAAAGAACTAGAAAGGCAAAGCAAAACAGTTGTTGAAATACCGCTAATAATTGGTGGTAAAGAAATTAAGACAGGCAATTTGGGCAAAGTTGTGATGCCGCATAATCATAAACATGTGTTGGCTACTTACCATAAAGCCAGTGATAAAGAAGTAAACGATGCAATACAAGCCGCACTGGATGCAAAGCTTGCATGGATGGAACTTTCGTGGATTGAACGTGCTTCAGTTATGCACAAAGCGGCAGAACTGATTTCTAAAAAATACCGTTATATATTAAATGCTGCTACCATGCTAGGTCAAGGTAAAAATGCCTACCAAGCTGAAATTGATGCTGTTTGCGAAACCATTGATTATTTGCGGTTTAATGCCTATTTTGCATCACAGATTATTTCCAACCAACCAAGCATAGGACTGGGAAATATCAACCGATTGGAATACAGACCACTCGAAGGTTTTGTATATACCATTACGCCTTTTAATTTTACGGCAATTGCAGCCAATTTAAATATTTCAGTAGCCTTGATGGGCAATACAACCGTTTGGAAACCTGCTACAACATCGTTGCTTTCAAATTATTACTTAATGAAAATTTATGAAGAAGCTGGAATGCCAGCCGGCGTGATTAATTTTGTTCCTGGCCAGGGAGCCACATTGAGCAATAATATTTTAAAACATCCTGAATTGGCTGGAATTCATTTCACTGGATCTACTCAAACATTTAATTATTTGTGGAAAACAGTTGGCCAAAATCTCGAAATATACAAATCGTACCCCAAACTGGTTGGCGAAACCGGTGGCAAAGATTTTATTTTTGCGCACCAATCTGCCAAATCTCTGGAATTGGCCACAGCAATAGTAAGCGGGGCTTTTGAATACCAGGGACAAAAATGTTCGGCTGCTTCAAGGGCATATATTTCAAAATCAATATGGCCCGAAACAAAAGGGCACATCCTTAATATGGTAAACGAAATTAAAGTAGGAGGTGTTGAAGATTTCAATAATTTCGTGAACGCGGTTATTGATGAAGCCTCGTTTGATAATATTATGACTTACATCGATTTTGCAAAAAAATCTGACGATGCCCAAATTCTGACTGGTGGCGAAGGTGACAAGTCAACTGGATACTTCATTAAACCAACCATCATACTTACTTCAAATCCAAATTTCAAAACCATGGACGAAGAAATATTTGGCCCGGTTATGACCATTTTTGTTTATGATGACAACCAATACGAAGAAACTTTGAGGATTTGCGACAAGACATCACCTTATGCCTTAACCGGTGCAATATTTTCGAATGATAAATATGCTACAGTTCAAGCTTGCAGAATTTTACGTTATGCTGCCGGAAATTTTTATTACAACGATAAACCTTCGGGTGCAATGGTTGGCCTTCAGCCATTTGGAGGGGCACGTTTATCAGGAACAAACGATAAAGCAGGAAGCTCATTAAACTTATTGCGCTGGACAAGCCCCAGAACAATTAAGGAAACATTGGTCAGTCCTGATTCATTTAAATATAAATACATGGATTAGATTGTTTTTTGAACTTTGATGCTAGAACTTGGATAAATTTCAAATGTCAAAGTTCAAATTTCCTTCTTTACATGCTTACCAATTCTATTCTTGTACGGCAAACTTTACTTGAAACTATGATTTAAATCATAATTGAAAAGTTAAGACTTTGACCTGTTAATATTTGTTAATAAAGTGTTTATAGATCTCCATTTCATAGCTTTGTTCGCTAAATAATTATATCTAATTTCGGTCAGCCAATTTCTAATGGTTGAAAAGCATGAATATCATATATCTTATAGGCCTTTATTTATTTAAATTTTTGTTGCTTACTGTCTCCACTTTAAACGCTAGGGCAAAAAAGTGGATCAATGGCAGAAGGAGATTGATTAGCCAAATATCATCACAATTAAAAGAAAATGAAAAAAGGATATGGATACATGCCGCTTCTTTGGGCGAATTTGAGCAAGGCCGTCCTGTAATTGAAGCTTTGAAAAAGAATGCACCTGAATTAAAAGTGGTGCTGACATTTTTTTCACCTTCAGGATACGAAATAAGGAAAAATTATGAATTTGCCGATTATGTATTTTACCTTCCCCTTGATACCAAAAGGAATGCTGAAAAGTTCATTAGTCTGATAAAGCCTGAATTTGTTATTTTTATAAAATATGAGTTTTGGCGAAACTTCTTATTTGTCCTTAAAAAACAAAATATCCCAACCTACCTTATATCGTCCATATTCCGAAAAGATCAGTTGTTTTTCAAATGGTATGGAAAGTGGTATCGCCAGATTTTAGGCTCATTCAAATGGTTTTTTGTGCAAAATGAAGAATCGAAACAATTGCTTGAAAGCATTGGCTATAAAAACTTGACTATTTCGGGCGATACCCGTTTCGACAGGGTATTTGAGATTGCCCAGCAAGTAAAATCTTTTCCTGTAATCGAAAAATTCACAAAGGATCATTTTGTAATCATTCTTGGAAGCACATGGAAAGAAGATGAAGATCTATTGTTTGAATACATAAACAATGAATGCAACAACATTAAGTTTATCATAGCACCACATGAAATTCATGAATCGAATATTCAAAGGATACTTAAAAACTTAACAAAAAAAACAATCAGGTATTCGCAGGCAAAAGAAGAAAATGTGGGTGATTGTGAAATATTAATCATTGATAATATTGGGATGCTTTCTTCCATTTATCAATATGGAAACCTTGCCTATATTGGTGGAGGATTCACAACAGGAATCCACAATATACTCGAGGCAGCCACATTTGGCCTTCCGGTATTGTTCGGTCCCGATTACCATAAGTTTCAGGAAGCTATTGATTTAATTGATTTAGGAGGTGCTTTTGAGGTAAGCAGCAAAAGAATAGCCATTGAAAAAATCGAAAAACTATTTATCGATAAAGAATTTTGTAAAGTGGCAGGCAGTATTTGCCGAGAATACGTTGAAGGGAAAAAAGGAGCTACAGCATTTATAAACAGTCACATACTAAATACTTATAATTAAAAAATCAGTTAACCTAATGTTAAATTAAAACTAACTTAATATTGCAGGTTCGATAAATTGACAAAAACATTATAATATTGCATACTCAAATTTTAAAACGTTTAATTATTAACCAATTCTAAATTATTTATGAAAAAAAGAATTATTACAATGGTGTTTACATTAGTTGTCTTTTTAAGCACCGTAAATATCTTTAGTCAAGGCTCTACTACTTCGGCAATGAATGGTCGTGTTATGAGTGGCGAAGAAGCTATAACTGGTGCAACTGTTGTTGCAGTGCACAATACAACAGGTGCTCAATATGGAACGATTGCTGATGAAAAAGGATTTTACAGGATTCCAAATATGGCAACAGGTGGTCCATATAAATTAACTGTTTCATTTCTTGGATATCAAACTTATGTGCAGGAAGGAATTTATCTTACTCTTGGACAAACTTATCAGGTTAATGTAGAATTAAATAAATCTGATATTCAGTTAGCTGATGTTGTAATAACAGGAATAGCCAATGATGTTTTTGATGGTAATCGCACAGGGGCTGAAACTACAGTAGGAACTGACCAGATTGATGTGCTTCCATCAGTAAGCAGAAGTATAAGTGATTTTGCCAGATTAACCCCCCAGGCATCAGTAACTGATTTGGGTGGTCTTACATTTGCAGGAGTTAACAACAGGTTCAATTCAATTTCAATTGATGGAGCGGTAAATAATGATGTATTTGGCTTGTCCGATCAGGGAACAAACGGTGGGCAAACCGGAGGAAATCCAATAAGTTTGGATGCGATTAAAGAATTTCAGATTGTTTTGGCTCCATTTGATGTCAGGCAAGGTGGATTTGCTGGTGCAGGTATAAACGCTGTAACCCGCAGTGGGTCAAACAAATTTGACGGTTCGGTTTATTATTATTTCCGAAACGAAGATATTTCAGGTAGAACACCAACTGATATTCCTGATGCTGACAGGAAACTTTTAGCCCCTTTCACTGCACAAACATATGGAGCACGCTTGGGAGGTCCAATTATTAAAGATAAGTTGTTTTTCTTTTTAAGTGCCGAATTTCAAAGAGACAAAACACCTCAACCTTTTGATATCAATGCCTATACTGGAAATTCAACATTAGCGCAGCTTCAGGCACTTTCTGATAAATTACTGGCAGATTATGGTTACGATGCTGGTGGTTTTCAAGATAATACAAGAGAGTTGAAAAGTGATAAGTTTTTGGTTCGTTTGGATTATAACTTAAGCAGGATTCATAAATTGACATTAAGGCACTCATATACTAAAAATGAATCCATAGGTCCTTCAGTATCTACAAATACGTCAATCAATTTTTATAATGGAGGCGTTTATTTTCCAAGTGTAACAAATTCTACAGCATTGGAGCTTAAAAGCAATTTTGCAAAGTCTTCTAACAATTTAATTATTGGATATACAACTGTTAGAGATGACAGAGATCCTATGGGGGGAGATTTTCCTCGTGTTTTGATCAATGACGGGGCAGGTAGAATTTATTTTGGTTCTGAGGAATTTTCTACTGGTAATGGTTTGGATCAAAATGTTTTTGCGATAACAGACAATTACAGTTTGTATTTAGGAAAACATACCTTAACTTTTGGAACTAGCAACGAGTTCTCTCATTCATACAACTTATTCATTCGTCAGAATTATGGTTCATATCAATTTGCAAATATGAATGCTTTTATGAATAATCAGCCTGCAACACGCTATGATAGGTCATATTCCTTGGTTGATAACGTTACAGGAGATGGATCAAAAGCAGCCGCTGAATTTAATATGATGCAATTTGGTGTTTATGTACAAGATGAATTTGAAATATCCAACAAGTTAAAACTTACCTATGGTATTCGCTTTGATTTGCCTGTATTTCCAACTAAACCAGGTGTAGATGAATCATTTAATGCCAACACAATTCCATTATTGGAAGCAGCAGGGAAGAACTTGCAAGGTGCTAAAGCAGGTCAAATGCCAGATTCTAAAATCATGTTTTCCCCTCGCGTTGGATTTAACTACGATATAAAAGGTGACAAAACCATGCAAATTCGCGGGGGATTAGGAATTTTTACTAGCCGACTTCCTTTAGTTTGGCCAGGTGGTTCTTATACCAATAATGGTATTACTGTAGGTGGTTTTACTCAAACGTATAATCCTGCAAATCCCACAACAGCTACTAATATTCCAATTAATTTCAGATCTGATTACAGCAGCCAGTATATTCGTGAAGATTTTGGTGGAACTATTGCTATTCCTTCGGGTCAGGTTGATCTCTTTGCAAAAGATTTCAAATTCCCTCAGGTATTCCGTGCAACTTTGGCTATTGATCAAAAGCTTCCTTTTGGTATGGTAGGAACACTTGAAGGCATTTATACAAAAACCCTAAACAATGTTCTTTACTATAATCTTAATCAAAGACCTGAAACAACCAATATTACAAATGGCCCTGATAAGCGTCCTTTTTACACTAATGGACTTACAGGTATTGATACAAGGTATAGCAAAATTATTTTGGGAACCAATACAAATGAAGGATATTCATACGAATTAACAGCACAAATTATGAAGCGCTTTCAAAAAGGTTTAACTTTTAGCGCTGCATATTCTTATGGCCGATCAATGGTAATCAATGATAATACTTCTTCTCAGAATTCTTCGCAGTGGAGGTATAATGAAAATGTAAATGGTTTGAATGATTTGGAATTAAGCTATTCAGATTTCGACAGGGGATCTCGTGTTATAGGTTTTGCCTCGTACAAATTGGATTATCTTAAACATGGTTCAACTAGCTTCAGTTTATTCTATAACGGGCAGGATGGTAAACGTTTTTCATTCGTTTATAACGACTTTTTTGGTGGCGCAACCGGAAGGCTCAATAATGAAAGAGAAAATACAAATAATCTGATTTGGATTCCTGCAAGCAGAAGTGAAATCAATTTGGTTGATAGAGCTGCAACTTCTACACTTCCACTTGTTACAGCCGATCAACAATGGGCAGATCTTGAGGCATATATCAATTCAGAAAAATCTCTAAGCGATAACAGGGGAAAATATGCTGAAAGAAATGGTGCAAGAGTTCCTTGGACAAATATTTTTGATTTAAAAATTACTCAGGATATTTACTTTGAAGCCGGAGGTAAAAAACAAAATCTGCAATTGACTTTTGATATTTTCAATCTTGGAAATCTAATAAATAAAGATTGGGGTAGAAGATATTATATAACAAATGATGCTTCTGCTTTAATTAATGTTGTTGGTTTTGAAGCAGATGGAACTACTCCACGATTCAATTATATTAAAAAATCAAATAAACACAATATTGACGATTCTGGTATATCAAGTTCAAGATGGCAAGCTCAATTTGGAGTTAGATATTTCTTTTAGTATTCACAACTTATTTAAAAAAGGCTACCTAAATTGGTGGCCTTTTTTGTTTGGACTGCTAGTATGTCTAATCGCAAGTACCCATAATCAATCATTTTACAGGAAGTAATCGGGAGCGGCAATACTACAACCTTACAATAGATAACTTTGCAAAAAAACAAAACATAAGAAACCAATCAACGATTATATGTTAGAATTCCTCATGAATTAAAAATCAAAAGACTGGAAAAACAATTCTCTAAGCTAAAACAAGTCTCGCTAATTATACTGTAAATCAATGATTTTAAAAAGAGTTATATAGGAGCGTTAGCGAACATCAAGGAATTCTTTTGTAATTATTATCCAAAAATTAACAGATCAATTATAACTGCTACCCACATTAAAAAGCATTTCTAAAGTATCAACTTCGCTGAAAAAAAATCGTATCAAGTTTTAAGTTTGCTTTGCAAACAACTAATAACTAAGCCGGAAATAAGAAATAAAATTTTCTGACAGTTAATTACAAATAATATATATGACTAATTTAGAAATTAGTCATTTTCCACCCGGATGACTAAGGTCGGAAGGGAAAATTAGATACTGTATGGTAAATATTTAAAAATGCAAATTGCCTATTTATTTATTCCGCTATATATAAAATTGCTGTTCGAAAAAACATTATAAACTAATATTTTATAATTGATGAATGATACAAACACAGCCCCTGTATTGGTTAATATCGATATAAAGAAAAAGATCATTGATTTTGTTGTCCCAACTGGGACGAAAGATCCATCCATTCAATAATTTAATTATCGCTATTTTACTTCTTGTGAGGACTTGGCATATTTTATGAAAATGCTCTTATTAATTTGCAAACATTAATCTTACATTTTCAAGCGAACCATCGTTTTTGGCAGGATTTAAGTTAAGAACACCGCACATGATAGAATATAAATCGACATTATTAAATAAAGGTTGAGTGTATTTTTTTTTAAAAGCTGGGCCAATGGCATAAAAAATAGTATGCATATCGGCAAAATCGTTATCGTATCCGTGTGTACCTTTCCCGTATCCAAGAGGATTTCTTTTAAGTTCTATACTCCAGCCAGGATTTGCAGTAATTACAATATCCGAAATTCGTGCATTTGAACCGTAATGCAAACGTTTAGGTATTTCACTTTTATGCCAGGTTGAAATGTTTGGGTTTGCCCTTAATATTTCTTGAATTTCAGCTAATTTGCCTTGTTTCGGTTTAATTGACCAAATCGGATTTCCACCCAATGACAATTCATATAACCCATTGATTAATTCATTGATATATACGGTTTTTTCTTGCGAAATACTGGACATGCCATGGTCAGAAGTCACAATAAAGTTTATTTGATTGTAGTGCGGCAGTTGTTTTATTTTAAGAAGAAATAATCCTATCAAACTGTCGAGCTTCATAATTTGTGTTTTTATTTCGGGGCTGTTAGGGCCAAAATTGTGACCATCAGTGTCGGGTTGGTCGAAATAACACATTATTAGGTCGGGTCTTGTAGAATCAGGTAAAGCTAACCAATATGCAGCCTTATCTATACGCTGTTCGAAAGGCATTGAGTGATTGTATGTGTACCACTCGGTTGGTCGCATGTTTTGAATTGGTGCCTCAGAGCCAATCCAGTAAAGAATGTGGGCTTTTTTGCCTTGTTTGATTGCTGTATTCCAAATTGGTTCGCCATTGTAAAAATATGCATCAGAAACTTTGCTTCGGTCGCTTACCATAAATATTTGGTTGCTTGCGGAATCACTAAACGTGTTGTTCACTATTCCGTGGTTGTCCGGGTACAAGCCGGTAACTAGTGTATAGTGATTTGGAAAAGTTTTTGTTGGAAACGAAGGCTTCATTCGTTCTGCTTTAACACCGTTTTGCTGAATAAAGTCTAAGTTTGGAGTTGGTGCAATATTCTGATAATCCCACCTAAAACCATCTAGCGAAAAGACGACTAAATACTGCTTTTTATAAGTAGTTTGCGAAACAATTATTGTTAAGCCAAAAAACAAGCGGATGAACAAAAGTATTATGATTTTCATTTTGAAGTAGTTGGTGAATTGTTTTTAAGTTGACTGGGATGCAAGATAAATTTTTAATATTCTATAAATTTGATAATTAGTAGTTTAAATATTACAATTACATGTCTGTTAAAATTAAAATAATTACATCTAAATTAGGTAGTATTTTCGAAGAATTTAAGTAATTGTTGAAGAATTTGCCCATAACCAGAACAATCGCCAATTCTTTGAGTTCAGCTAAGAAAGTCTTTTCCACCAAATGCAATAATGAACTATATTGCACGAACCCCCAAGGACATCAGCAAAGCTAATTTTAGAGCAACAATAAAGAGTCAAATATTCAATATTGGGTCACATATATTACCTTCGATGAGATCACTTAGCTCCTAAAAACTTTGTTTTTATATTGCAGCCAAACCTAAAAAGCATTAGTATACTTGTTAATTGTAATATATTCATCAATTTATATAATTAATAAGAAATGTATATTGAATTCAGTCTATTTTTAAATTAAAATTAGCTTAATGTTTTCTTTAAATAAATTAAAGAAATCATACAAATATTACAATCTCAAAATTTAAAACATTTAATTCTTAACCAATTATTAATTATGAATAATTTATAATTATTTCTAAAGAGTTCAATTTTGAATAATTTGCTCAGGCTTTGAAAAATCCCTAATCACATTATAAAGTGTACCCCGCTCAATGGGAATGCGGTTAACTTCTAAAATTAAATCAGTGAGTTCATTTATACTCATGGTTGGCGATTTATCTTCAACACCTGCCATGGAATAAATTTTTGTACTGTCGTCAATGGTACCGTCCACATCATCCACACCAAAAGAAAGCGACAATTGGGTAGTTTGTTTACCAATCATTGGCCAATAAGCTTTTAGGTGGTCAAAATTATCGAGAAATAACCTCGAAACTGCATAATTTTTAAGATCTTCTATGGTACTCACCTCACCAATATGCGAAAGTTTGTTGTTTTCTTTCCTGAATTTTAGTGGTATATACGTATTGAACATTCCTGTTTCGTCCTGCAATTCCCTTAGCCTATTCATATGATCAATCCGGTGTTTGTATTGTTCGATATGCCCGTATAAAATGGTGGCATTTGATGGTATGCCAGCCAAATGCGCCTCTCTATGGATATTGAGCCACATATCAGTACTAGATTTTTCATCGCAAACCTGGCTCCGAATTTCTGGGTCAAAAATTTCCGCACCTCCACCCGGTATTGAATCCAATCCATATTCTTTGAGCATTAAAAGGCCTTCTCTAATTGAAACCTTTGCCTTTTTAATCATAAATTCGAGCTCAACTGCTGTGAATGCCTTAACATGAATTTCAGGAATGATTTGTTTAATCTGTGAAATCATATTGCCATAATAATGCAAATCGCGTCGCGGATGCACTCCACCAACGATATGAACTTCAGTAACCTGCTTGTCTTTATAGGCATTTACTTTTTCCAGAATCTGGTCAAGGGAAAATTCCCAGGCATCCTCGTCCCCTGTTTTGCGCACATAAGAACAGAATTTGCAGTTATAGATGCAAATATTGGTTGGTTCGATATGGAAATTGCGGTTAAAAAAGGTTTTGTCGCCATGTTTACGCTCCCTCACCAGGTTTGCTAAAGTTCCCAAAAGCCCTAGTTCACCTTTTTCGAAAAGAAGCAATCCATCAGCTTCCGAAATTCTTTTTCCTTCAACAATCTTTTGGGCAACTTTGTCAAGTCCATTGCCAAGTCTGTTTTTTAATAATGATTCTATATTTGTATACATCGTCTTTTTAATTTTGTTGTAAATATAGAAAATTTAAAAAACCATTGAGGTCAAATTATTTGGAAAGATATTTTAATCAGTGAGACTATAATTTTTAAAGTCGAAGACGCATTAAAATTATTAAGTCGAACTGATCCCGTACCGAAGGTCGGGATATAGGGGTCAAATTCCCCGCTACCCAGTCTGAACGGCCTCAGCCGGGCAGGTTGCAGCGAAATATAAAAAAATCTTTTCGCTGCAATACCTCGTCCGCTTGCGGCGAGGTAGTTTATT
>JFJP01027420.1_pt1 | contig 12745 bp, 13 predicted proteins | sample 431651 | NCBI WGS metagenome assembly JFJP01 (sample SAMN02602958, study PRJNA72255) | Microbial mat metagenome, whole genome shotgun sequencing project. | biome: fresh water; feature: sink hole; material: water; isolation source: purple microbial (photo- and chemosynthetic) mats found in... | reverse complement strand
AAACAGAGAGAATTCCGAAAATATAAAAGAAATCAATAAAAACATTGATTATACCTTTGAAACCTCAAAAAAAATCAAAATAAATGACGAAATCAATCTCAATCCTCCTTCTTCTTCTTTTAATCCTCTAAAATCCAATGAAAATTCTTCAGAAAAACTTCTTGATTCTTTTAAAAACAAAGAAATAAAAGAATTTTGTAATAAATGCAAGAAAAATTTGCATGAAAAACCTCTTTTTACCTTAAAAAGCTGTGGTCATAAAATTTGCTTCGATTGTATGATAAAGGAATATTACCCTTATGCTGGCACTTTTGATTATAAGCAAATTTGTCCATATTCTCAATGCAGAAAATCAATACAGATTTCAGAGATAGAGAACTATTTCCAGATGATTTCTTTGCTAGAATCTCAAATAGAGAATTCTTCTAAAATAGAAGAAAAAGATGAAGAAGAAAATGAAAAAAAACTTGTTTATGAAGAAATTGAAAATTATTTCGAACTAATTCCAAAAATAAATGAGAATAATCCTGAAAACAATCAAAATAATGAAAATATCAGTGATGATACAGTAATTCTTGAGAATTCAAGCTCACCAATTATTCCCGAAATTGAGCCAAATCCACAAAATTCTCAGAATAAAAATCTTATTGATATCGAAAAAGAGCCAAATCCTCTAAATTTAATGGAACCTAAAATAAATTGCGTGATATGCCTGAAGCCCACTCCTCAAACCCGTGTTTTCAGCAATCCGACCTGTCTTCATTGTTATTGCCGCACATGCGTTGAAACAAAACTCGAAAGCCTTTCGGGATACAGTTTTTGTAGTATGAAAAATTGCTTTCAAATTATCCTGAGGAAATCTTTGGAAAATTACTTATTAGAATCAAATGAATTTAATCAGAATCTCGGAGAGAATAAACAAAAAATTATTAAGCAAATATGCTATAATTGCAAAAAAGAAAACACGATAAAAATATCTCCTCATAATGAAATCGATATATTTCAATGCAATTTCTGCTATAAAACCTCGTGTCTTCTTCATAAAGCACCTTTGGTTAATTGTTATTGCTTTTGTGAAAGCTGCAACATCAAAACTGAATCTGATTTAATACATCCTACGAGGAAAATATGTGTGAATTGCAGAAATAAATATTGTAATTTATGCAGAAGTTCTCTTGTGAAATGCAGATGTTATTGCAAAAAATGTGATGAAATAATGAAGAATTTAGAAGAAAACAATGAAATTATGCAAAATGAAGATTTGAAGATGGAAGATAAATTTTGTGGAAATTGCAGGAAAAACTGCTTTATTTGTGGGAATATTTTATTGCCACATAAAGAAATCGTTAATGAGAAATGTGGACATTTTTTTTGCCGTGAATGCATGTTTGAAAATCTCAATCGTTTTAAGAAGACTCAATGCGCAGTAAAACACAATTATTATTAAAAATACTCAAAATTGTGTTATAAATTAAAAAAAGTAAACAATAAAGAAAAAATTCAATTTGTTAATAAAAAATACTCATAAAAATTAATAATTCGAGTTTTTATTCAATAATTCAAAAAATTTCATTAATTTTTAAAAAGAACTTTAAAAATTTCTTTACATTACTGATAAAAAAACAATAATTAATAAATTAATCTATATTTTTCTGATAAAATTCATTCAAAAAACCCAAAGTTTTTTAAAAAACCATGCTAAACTCTCAAATTTGCACTGAAATTTTCAATCGTCTTTTCACAATAGCTGACAACAAAGCCTGTTTCGACTGTTATTCCCCTAAAGTCGAATTCGCGTCATTAAATCACGGCATTTTCCTTTGTTCCTCCTGTGCATCTCTGCACAAAAAGTTCCTATCCCAAATATCTCTGATCAAATCAATTTATCAGGAAAATTGGTCTGAAAATGAGCTAAATCTAATGATAATGGGTGGAAATATTAAATTTCGCAATTTTTTAGACATTTATAAGTTTCCAAGGGATTTTTCTATAGAAATGCGTTACAATACAGTGGCTGTGGCCTATTATCGTGAAATGCTTAATAATCAATTAGAGAAAAAGCTGATTCCCGAGCCTCCGAGTCTCGAAGAAGGTAAAAAGCTTTGTGAAAATATGAAGCAAGTGAACTATGAAGAAATTAATAGGAAAAATAGAGATCCCGAGGTTGAAATTATTGATAAAACCTTCGATGTTTTCAATAAAATGGCAAGTTATACGAAGGAAAAAGTGAAGAAAGTCGGCGATACTTTAAAAGACCCTAATTTTCAAGAAGATGTCAAGTTTTATAGCAATAAAGTCGCTGAATCTGGAAAAGAGTTTGGCTTAAAGGCTTATAGCTTTTTAAAGAAGAAATTCAATGAGAAAAACGATAATGAAGAAAAAAAAGATAATAATGAAGAAAAAGTACAAGATTTAAAGGAAAAAAACAATGATTATAGCGAATTTAAACAGAGTTTTGAGAAAAAAGAAGAGAATTATAAAGAAAGTGCGAAGAAAGTTGATGAAATTGGCTTGAAACAAGAAATAAAGCAAGAATTTCCTGTGATTGAAGAAGAAAAAGCTCTTTTAGCAGAAAAAGAGTCTTATAAGAAAGGAGAAAGTGAGATATTTGGGAAAGAAAGCCAGAATTTTGAAAAAAATGTTCCTTTTGATAATTATAACAATAATTTTTCAAGAAAAACTGAAGAAAATGTTCCTTTTGTTTTTCCGAATCCTGATGATAAATTAGATAAGGCATTAGATTATCTTGATCGAAGTTATGATAAAGTCATTAAATACGATTATTCCAATAAATTCAAGGCTTTAGGCAATGGAATTATGACTTTCTCGAAGAAAACCTATAGTAAAGCCCAGGAAAAATGGCAAGATAAGCAGTTTCAAGAGGATTTGCAGCATAAAAAGGAGAATTTCATGATAAAAACCAAAGAATTCGGAGAAAAAACAGGGAATATTGCAAAATGTGCTTATGAAAGCCTTAAAAAGAAGCTCTAATAAAAATTATTATATAAAAACGAATAAAATAATCAGACTTTTAATCATTTTTATTTATTATTTATTATAATCCCCTAAAACACCAATCTTCTCAGTTTTTAATGTTAAAAAACTGTACATTTTCTCATTTTTCCCACTGAAATTCATCGAACCTGAAATTGATGCATTTTTCCCTCGATTTTCCTTATTATTCGAATCAAAAAAGCTTTTTTCTTTAATTTTCTTTGAAATTCTTCGTTTTTCTAATAGAATTTCACTAATTGGTCCATCAGCGAAATAATTAGCTCCTTCTCTCGCATGAAGTTCCAGATAAAATCGAACAATATCCTCTAATAAACCCAAAATAGTCTCTTTATCTCCAAAGAGAATTTCCTTTGATTTCCATAGGAATTTTTCGCCAATTTTCCCCACTTTCCTCAGCATTTCTAAAGCTTTATTGATATTCATCAGCATTTCCCCTTGGTTTTTAGGGTTTTTGAAACAAAACAGTTCTTTTTGCGATTTTAACGTTTTTTTCACGATTTCACATAGTAAAACCCCTGTTTTAACTCCTTTGTAAAGCCCTTCCAAGTTGATTTCTTCAGAAATCGATAGATCTTTTAAGAAAACTAAGAGGGTTTTTTCTAAAGATTTGACTTCTTCTTGAGAATATGTCATAGATTTCTCGATATCAATACTACCATAGATCTTTGCATTGCGCAATTGATTTAAAACTGAGAAAATCCCTGAGGAATCTCCTTTAATAAACTCATCAATATCAGCAAAATACACAGAAAACACGTTTTCTAACCCATTTTTTTTCAAAGTTTCCCAAGAAATCCGCCAATTTTCTCTTATTTCTTGTATATTCTGTGGTTTTCTCAAGGGATTTCTCACAGGTTGATACCCTAAAGCCCCTAGTATCGTATAAAGAAGAAGTCCGTTTCGAAAAGGATCTAACAGCAGATTTTTCTCATCTTTTTCTAGGAAATAGCCTCTAAAACCTAATTCTTTGAGCCAATTCTTAATAGAGTTCTTTGTTTCTTCTGAAATAAAAGCTTTTGTTTTTATAGGGGATTTCTTTATTAGACTTCGATTTTGATGCTGGGAATCAAAAGAATTTCTTCTTTGTTTTTCTGGGGTAAAAACTGAAGAATAAAAACTCAAAGCTCGAGATTTAGAACCTTTATAAAGTTCTTGATGCAAAAGGCTTTGTTTTTCTTGATAAATACTATGATAACTATTACGTTTTGGAGGGGTTTTTATAGAGAATTCTGCAATAAATTGACTGTTTTTCTCAAATTCAAACGGTTCTTCAGTCTTTTTATTTATTATTTTCGGCTTTTCTTTGTATTTTTCTTGAGAAATATAAGAGTTTTCTGGCTCTTGAGGGGTTTTTGGGAGGTTTTTCTGCTTTTTCGCTAGCTGGAGGTATCGGGAGTCGTTTGGAGAGGCTTTATTATTGAAGAAATAGAATAAATCATCGAGGAAATTCCAGAAAATATTATGATTTGAATCAGAAAGCTCTTTTTCATTGAAAAGAAATCGGGGATTCAGCTTTTCGAAACCTCGAAAATAACAGAAAACCTTTGAGAAATTCGCAAGGATTTGAGAATTATTCTTTGGTTTTCTGATAATCCCCTTCAAAAAGCAGCTTTTTCCATGTAATCTCTCTATTAAATCAGCATAAATCACCCCGTTATTACAGATTTTCGGTAGTTTTTCCTCTAATTCCTCAACATCCTTTCGAAGTAAACCTATAGAAATCAACCAATTCAGCAGTTTTCTCTTGAAAATTGTAGAAATTTCGGGGATTTTATCAGAAATTGAAGGGATTTCTTTGGGAATTGATCTATAGGGAAGACTTTTTCTAATAGGTGATATTTCGAGATTTTCTTTAGGTTTTGCATTTTTTTCAAGGCTTTTTCTGAGGTTTTCTTCACGACTTCGATAAGAGATTTCTATTGAATTTTCTCTTGATTTTTCCTTTGAAATCTTCTTTAGTTTATTAGAAATCTTCGAGTTTCTGAAAGAAATATTGTAAAGAAACTCTAAAAGAAGCAGTTTAGTATCAGGGTTTTTTATAATATCTATTGAGTTTATGTGCTCGAGAAAAAGGGGGTAAGGGATTTCTTGATAGTTTTTCCATTTTTCTAATAAAAAATCAAGATTTGCATCTTGGTAAGGAAAATCTTCGAATATGAGTCTATTGATCAAATGGCAAAAAATTTTGGGGTCGTTTATTTGCGAGAATGTCATAAAAGGAGCCTGGATTTCGAAGAAAGAAAATTTGTTGAGCCAATCGAGAAAGATCTCTTGCTTCATGAGGAGAAGACTCTCAATTTGGAGAGTTTTTGGAGAAGGTTTCATTGTTTTTAAAATTTTGAATTCAAAAAAAAAGGAAAAAAACGGCTGAAAATAAAAAATTATGAAAATTTTTAAAAAAATAAAAATTTTTTTATTGTAAAAAAAATTCAAATTAAAAAAAAATTCATTTAAATTTTTTTAAGTTTTGAAAAAAATTCAAATTAAAAAAAAAAAATGATAAAAATGTTTTCAATAAAACTTTTAATTTTTCTCCTTTGTTTGTCCTTATTTTCCTGCAAAGCTGCGAAAGATCCTAAAAAACCTTCAAAAGACTCTCCTGATTATTATGACCACCCCCACCCCTCGCCAATCCCCCAGACATTAGATCTTAAACGCTGTTCTCAATATCAGGAAGATTGTATTGAATATGAGTTTTTCACTTTATCAGTTTATTTAGAGCCCGACTCCTCAATGAAATCCAAAAGAGCTCAATTTAATCGTTGGATGCGACATAACAATATCACAGGCTTATCTATGGAGAACTACACAAATGAAGAGAAGAATTATAGTCAAGTGAGGCTTTTTTCTTCAAAAGATCAAGGCAGAATTGAGTTAATCTTAAACGATTCTCAATATTTTCATGATGATTCTTATAATATGAAATACTTTAAAGATACATATCTTGTATATTTACATTTTCAGCATGGAAAACCGGAGTTTAAATCACCAATTAATAAATTAGTGTTAGGAATTCTTTATCATACAGCATATAGTGTTGATTCAAAATTCGAGGAATGGATACGTTTGTTGCCAAATGAGCAAAACGCTTTATTAGTGAAGTTAACAACTGAAGAGATAGAGCTTTTCAAGAATGAAAGGGAAGCTTATAGGTTTATAAAAGATAAAAGGAAGGAATATATTAATGATTATTATGATTTCACTGCAGTCGTGCATCAAAAATGGATGAGTTACAACCCACAAATGGTGAAGGATTTCTTCAGAAGACCGAATGTTACAATGTCTGATTTCATTTGGGCGAGGTCAGGAATTTTTTTATTTTATCAGGATTTTGGATTTTAATCAATTTTTATTATTTTTTCTTCTTTTATTGATTTAATTTTTCCCTTTTAGACATATTGTAGAAGTGAGAAAAATTGAACTCCCTTTTAGAGGAAAAAATATGGTCGTTATCTATCCATTTTTAGAGTATTCTGGCTTAAACACACTTTTAAAATACGAAGAAGATCTGACAATTCTTAATTCACAAACTCCACAAAAAAACTGTTGGATTGATTCTGAAGGCTTGCACATTGTTTTTGAGAATGTGGGGACTTTGAATAAAACTGGCATTTTCCACGATTCCTTATTCAAAAGATCTCATTCAAACTACTTCCTTTTATTAATGTATGGCATTTTGCCAAAGAACAACGTTAATGAATGCATACAAACTATTCTAATACCTACTGAAAGTAATTTTTATATAATTCCTTTGATAAAACTGTTTAAAGTGGCGAAAAAAATACCTGGAAAAATATTTGGATGGCTTTTGCAATTGAAATATCCAGGATTAGGCCTATGTTTACATGAAGGAATACCTGATATTGATAGAAAATTACAGTTTTTAGGATTTTTAATCAATTTAACTCCAGATGAAATGGTTGAGATTTTTGAGAAATATCAGAGTTTAATCGGCGAAGACGCCTCTTCAGAGGAAAAATTCAATGTTTCATTTGAAATTATGCCGAAACCGAAAACTTTCATTGTTGATTATAGCGAAAATGCTTATAAATCTATTGATGATTTCGAAGGAAAATATAAAGACAAATATGAGGTTATCTTTTGTGAAATTAGGTTTTTCTCATGTGTTTTTAAAAAAGAGGGTTGAAGAATATATAAAAACTAATGGGATGAATGAAAGAGTGGAGATGATCAGAGATTATTTGTAAATTTTCTTATTTTTTATCGTGAGAAAAGAAAATATAAATTTTAGTGGGTTTTATTTGAAATTGGCGGAAAATGTAAGGAATATTGTGAGAAAATCTATGATTCAAACCGACACTACAAAGGAAAAAACTGACCTTTGAGATTTTTTAGAAATTTATGAATTTATCTATATGAAAAATTAAAAAATCTCGGATAGGGATTTTTAAAATTAAAAAGAAATGAGAAAAAATTTCAATTATTTTATAAAGTATAATTTATTTACAATTAAAATGAAAAAGTGCGCTAAAAACGTTCTCCCCAAAAAAAAAATCACTGATTTTTTCGCTTCAACTAAATCCCCCAATAAAGATTCAATGCAAATCGAAGAAGAAGAGAAGCCTTCAGACGAACCTGCTGCCAAAGCAAATATCTTAAAAGATGGATCTTTATTACCTTTAGACGATTTTATCTCTGAACTAAACAGTTGGAAGCCCAAATTAAAGCATTTTACTGATTCTCAAAAGTTTAAAAACACATATACATTTATAAAGAAAGAATACGAAAACAAAACAGTTTTCTTTAAAAAAAACTTCCTATTAAACTTATCAATATATTTTTTTAGATTTATCCACCAGCTCATTTAATTTTCAATGCTTTTAGACTAACTCCAGTTTCAAAAATAAAAGTTGTCATAGTAGGTCAAGATCCTTATATAAAACCGAACCAAGCGATGGGTTTATCTTTCTCAGTACCAAAAGGCACTAAAGCTCCTCCCAGTCTTGTAAATATCTACAAATGTATTGAAGCTGATAAGAAGATCACTGGATTTAAAAGACCTCAACATGGTGATTTGACGAAATGGTGCACTCAAGGTTCTATTTTAAATAAAGGAATCTCATTTAAATATATTTTATAAAATTAAACAGGTGTTTTTCTTTTAAACAATCTGTTAACTGTGGAAGAAAATAAATCAGATTCTCATAAAGGCTGTGGCTGGGCAGAATTCACAGATGAAGTCATAAAGGTCATTAATAATGAGAGTGAAAAGATCATTTTCTTATTATGGGGGTTGCCAGCACAAAAAAAAGCAAAAATTGTTGATAGGAAAAAACATTTTGTGCTCGAATCGAGCCACCCTTCTCCATTGTCAGCTTCAAGAGGGTTCTTGACTTGTGGACATTTCTCAAAAGTGAATGAGATTTTGAAAGAAAATGGGAAAGAGCCTATTGATTGGAATTTGGATTGAGTGATTAAAAAGAATTAGAAATCAAATTAAATAAATTTTCTCTTTCTTTATAAAAAAATAAAAATTTAACAGAAAAAAAATTTCAAAGAAATTTCATTTGTTTTTCCTTAAAAAAATGAAAAATTTTTAATTTAATAAAAAAAATTTTTGTTTTTTAAAATAAAATACAACAATTTTCTTTCATTTTAAATCAGTTTAGATGCCGACATATAATAGGGAGCATTGCAAACAAGAGCTCGAACGCAACATCACTGAAAAAATTAAAGGACTTTTTCATGATCTTAAAAAAGCTATTGAACTCAAAAACGATGAAACGAAATATATCGAACACAACCTTCATCAAGCCGATCAAGCAATTAAAAAGCTCTCCGAAATGAGGACGATTTTTCGAAACCTTCAAACCAAAATCAGTACAATGAAACGGCTCCCTGAAAGGAAAAAAAAAGAAATGGAGGCTCAAATTAACGACACTTTTGTTGATATAACTTTTCATTTTTTAATCATAAATTCCTTTAATTTAGAATACTTTTCAAGACATTGTCTACAAAAAGAAGAGTTTCCCGATAAAATGTAACGATTTCTTTATGAATTTAGTCAAGAACACGGAGCAATTTTTTAAGAAGATTGATGAGACATTAACAAAGCTCGAATCCCAAGGTTTATGTGGATGTGGTTCTCCAAGTTATATGGATCTTCTCGAAAAACAGAAGATCGAACTTTTACAAATAAATTATTTCTGGCATAACTTATTTTATATGGATCCCCGAGAAGGCTATATGGAAATCCATCATGCTCCTGAGTTCAAAGAAGATGATTTAAAAAGATCTTTGAAATCATTATTAGAAACATATTTGCCTCCTGAACAAGAAAACCCAGTAGTCGTGAAAAAAGAAACAGTTCAAGTACCTGTACATGTTCCAATTGATGATAATGTGAGATTAGCTCATGAGTTATTGTTCGGATTTGGACGAGCTCAGAATATTCATGATGCTTTGGCTATTTATCATGAAGAAGCTGACAAAAAATCTAATGTTTATGCTTTTAACGCGTTGGGAGAACTTTATTATTTAGGGACTTTAATCCCAAAGGATTTAAAAAAAGCTAAACATTATTTCGAGAAATCAGCAAAAGCTAAAAATTCTGAAGGACTTTATCACAAAGGATTATTATATGAAAAAGGCATTATAATGACAGAAAACCGTATGGATAAAGCAATAGAATATTATGAAGAAGCTGCGAATTTAGGTAATTTAGATGCAATAACAGATTTAGGTTATATTTATCAACATGGGATTAAAGATGAAGCCGTTTCCCATAATTATCAATATGAGCCAAATTTAGATCTTGCATTAGAAAAATATCGTATTGCAGCTAAGGCAGATTTCCCAAGAGCTTTAAATAATCTTGGCTTATTATTGAGTACAATATCAACTAATGAGACAATCAAAGGAGAAAATAAGAATAAAGCCTTTAGATATTTTGAAAAAGCCGCGAGTTTTGGATATTTGAAAGCTTTGTTTAATATGGCTTTGTGCTTTGAAAAAGGAATTGGAGTCTCATCAGATCCTGTAAAAGCTTTGAGTGTTTATAAAGAAGGGGCTTATAAAGGGGATTTAAGTTCAAAGCTTTTTTACGCTTATCATAGTTTAAAAAGGTCTTTACAGAATGAAGAGAATTTCGAAGGAGATTTATCAGAATCAGCTCGTTTGATGCTTGAATTGACCTTTGTAAAACCAGATTTACCTGAACCTTATTATTATATTGGAACTCTATATGAGAATGGTTTAACAGTGTCTAAAGATTATAAATCAGCATTGAATTATTATACAATGGCTGCTAAATTAGGACATCCGCCATCTATTAATCGATTAGGAGATTTCTACAATTCTGGCTATGGTGGGTTAATAAAGAATGAGGAGTTAGCTTTGAGATATTATACAGAAGCTGCTGATTTAAACAGTATTGATGCGATTATTAATTTAGCAACTATCTATGAAGAAGGAGGGTATGGGAAAATCGAAAGGGATTATAAAAAAGCTTTTGAATTATATGAAATGGCTGCGAGTTTAGGAGATAGTCGAGGGTTTTTGAACTTGGGTTATTTATACGATAAAGGCAAATTTCTTCCAAAAGATAGTGAAAAAGCTAAAGAATATTATCTTTTAGCTGCTGAACATGGAAATGAACAAGCACAGAGTTTATTGGAGATAAAAAGTGGAATATCTAAAGGAAACAACTCTAATATAAGACCTCCTGAAATGTTTATAACAAAGAAATCGATTTTGGGAAGTAGTATAGTGGTTAATTTAGCAAAGAATTTCGCTAAAATAGGGATCAAAGGAGGGTTTAATGTTGTAAATAAATACGAGAGATTGGAAAAAAGCTAGAAAACTAAAGGAGAATTTAAAATATTTTTAATTAAAAGTTGTGTTTTTTAATGGGGAAAAACAATGAAAAAACCAAACTAAACAATTATAATATGGGTGATTATATATCCCAACATAAAAATAAAATAGCATTTTCGACTTTCCCAATAGCAAATATCGAATTTCCTTTGTTTATAAGTCCTGCAGATTCTATAAAATTTGTGACTGCATAATATCAAGGGAATAGAAGGCCTAACAAAATAAATTATTGATGATTATTATATATTTATCAAATTTTACAAGAGTGTTTTCTTTTTAAAAGTTTCAAAAACCATTGAAAAATAGCAATAACCCAATAAAAGAAGGATAACCCTAAAGGAATCCTGTTTTCCGAGCAATCTACTAATAGAAAAATAGTTCTTACTTTCATAGTGTTCACAAAGTTTTTGTTGACTTGTGTAAGAAACACAAAGAATGAAAAACAAGCTGTTGCAAGGAGCAAAAGCCAAGAAACTATCTAAATCATAAATAGAAAACATCACAATTTGACTGAGAAAAAGTAATGTTGGAATCAAAATAAATGTGAAAATAGTCTCATTAATTCCATTTCTTTTAGTAGTTGAGTCAAAAACCACAAATAAAAAAAAAACTGATATATAGAATCCCAGCAATAAGAAAACTGTTGTATAATCTGGTAAGTAAAATAGAAGATTAAACGCGAAATATCCAGCAAAAATGCCCAATAAATATCTGGAAATTTTCATATATTCCATTGCAAAAGAAGAATTTTTTTCAGAAAAGAGTGCTTCATTGATTTGTATCAGCATCATAAAGATCACATAAAGGAAAAATCGCAAAAATGCCAAATAATTGACTTGTTGGATTTGTTCATAATGTTTTCGTGGGAAATCGATTAATGAGAAAAATATCACAAAGAAAATATGAACAATTTTAAACCACATTTTAAAAATCGATTTTTTCGAAAACGAAAAAAATTAAAAATTTTATAGAGTTTTAATGGAAAAAGATAAAAAAGAACTTATTTCCTTTATTGATAAATTAAATGATCCCAAATACAAAGTAAATTCAAAATTTCTGAAGGAATTTTATGATGAAAATAAAAGAGTAAACACCAAAAAAGCTGGGTTTAATCCAAGGGACCCTTTTGGACAACGACTTTCTGAATTTTGGAAGTTTTATTTTTGTGATAATTTTTTTTGAAAAGAAAAAATAAAGACCTGGAGATACGATTTTTAGTGTCACGCTTAAAAAAACAGGAAATTTTTTCTATTATTTATTGAATCCAGACACTTATTCCAAAGAAAACCTGAAGAAAGTCAAGTTTTCTTTTTTTTTTGAAACAAATTGTTCAAAAATAAGACATTAGGAGAGATTTTGTTCTTTATGATACGATGTATTTTTTCGCGGCAGCCATGATTATGATGGGACTGTTAATATATTTGCCTTTTATTCAGCCCAGGGTAAAAAGAGCAAAAGATGAATATTTGTTGCATCAATATTTTAAAAAAAGGTAGGGTTTGGTTTTTTCCTGATGTGTTAAGAATTTTTTTTTAATGAAGGTTTTTTGAGGAGGAACTAAATTTAGGAAAAAAACAGGTGAGATTAAGTAAAATGAACCGTATTTTGAAAAAAATTCATGATGAATATAAAACTTGATTAGTATAAAAAAAATATTTTGAAATTGAGAAATCCTCATTTAAATTTTCAAAAAAAATTGTATTAACAATTGGTGAATTTTTTCCTTATTATATATCAAAATCTATTCCAGTCCAATGCTCTTGCGTTTTTTATTTCTCATTTTTTTTCTCTCAGTAGGATTCTCATGTTTTTGATAAAATACTTATTAATTTTTTTTTTCTTTTTTTAAAATAATTTTGTGTGAAAATAAACGCATTTGGCTCTTTTTAAAATA
>JFJP01039747.1_pt1 | contig 12746 bp, 9 predicted proteins | sample 431651 | NCBI WGS metagenome assembly JFJP01 (sample SAMN02602958, study PRJNA72255) | Microbial mat metagenome, whole genome shotgun sequencing project. | biome: fresh water; feature: sink hole; material: water; isolation source: purple microbial (photo- and chemosynthetic) mats found in... | reverse complement strand
GGCGGCAAAACTGCAGCTTTCGAGAACCTGATCCTGTTTTTCAGGAATAAGGTCGATCCATTTTTCAGGACCGGGGTTCGTCATGTCAACGAGTAAAAGTTTGTATTTTGGTGCATTGTAATTGGTGTGCAGAAAAATAGAAGTACCAATAGAGCCAACAAAAACAAAATCATTGTCGAAATTGTCTACCAGTCTCACAAATCCGGAGTTTGACTTTGTAAGGTCTTTAACGTAAAGGGCATTTCCTGTGGTAGACTCAATAGCGCTAACAATCAGATACTTCTCATCATCGCTAACCGAAGCATTAAAACTGTAGCCGGGGTGTTCAGGGTCCTCATACACCAAAGCATCGGAACTTTGTGCTGTGCCAACCTTATGGTAATAAACTTTGCTGTTGAGATTTTCTCCTTTGAGAGCATCCCCTTCTTTGGGTTCGTTGAATCGACTGTAAAAAAAGCCGTCTTTATACCAGGATATCCCACTGAACTTTATCCATTTCAGATGGTCATCAAGATCTTTGTTGCCTTCAATTTCCTTAATAAAAAACTCATTCCAGTCCGAGCCTGCTTTTGCGATTCCATATGCGAAATACTTGCCATCGTTGGAAACGGAGAACATCGACAGTGCGGAGGTTCCCTCTTCAGACAAAAGGTTGGGATCTAAAAATATCCGCCCCGAATCCGTAAGGTTTTCTTTTACCATTATCACATCCTGGTTCTGCAATCCTGTATTATAGGAATAGAAATAATGCCCGCCTTTTTTTTCAAGCTCATTCATTCTCGAAAAGTTCCACAGTTGGGTAAGACGTTCACGAATCTTTTCACGGTATGGAATTGCGGCGAGGAAAGAATCGGTAACGGCATTCTGAGCGGTAACCCATTCGCCGGTTTGTTGCGACATATCATCTTCAAGCCAACGGTAAGGATCATCTACCGAGGTTCCAAAATAGTTGTCAACTGTGGCATCTTTAAGGGTTTCGGGATAGTTCATTTGGGTTTGGTTACAGGCTGCAAGAAGCAGAGCAATTAAGGGTATGATAAGCTTTGTCATTAAAATTGAATAAGGGGTTCATAATTTAAGGATTAGAACAAAGATAAGTGTTTTAAGAAACATCTTTCCTCAGCAGGTATGTTTTTTAACGGATGTGGAAAATAAAAAAAACGCAGGGCAAACACCCTGCGTTTCACAAAAAATTTTCAATGTTTATGCTTTGGCTTCTGGCTTGGGCAACAATACTTTTCTCGAAAGTTTGAGCTTGCCGGTCTTGGGATCAACATCGATCAGTTTCACATCGATCTCGTCTCCTTCTTTCAAGACTTCATCAACGGTATTGAGCCTTCTCCATTCGATTTCCGAAATATGCAGCAGACCTTCTTTTCCGGGGATAATTTCAACAAAAGCACCAAATGCTACGATAGCTTTAACTTTTCCTCTGTAAACCTTATCAATCTCAGGAACCGCTACGATCCTCTGTATACGTGCCATTGCAGCATCGATGGATGTTTTGTCGACTGCAGAGACATCAACAATACCTTTATTGTCAACTTCTTCGATTGTGATAACAGTTCCTGTTTCTCTCTGAATTTCCTGGATGATTTTTCCACCCGGGCCAATCAGAGCACCGATCAGTTCTTTAGGTATTTCGATCCTGATAATACGAGGTGCATGAGGTTTGTAGTCTTCGCGTGGCGCATCCAGAGTCTTCATCATCACATCCAGGATGTGCAGTCTGCCTGCTTTAGCCTGCTCGAGAGCTTTTGACAAAACCTCAAATGAAAGTCCGTCAACTTTGATGTCCATCTGTGTTGCAGTAATTCCGTCGCGTGTACCGGTTACTTTGAAATCCATATCCCCAAGGTGATCTTCGTCGCCAAGGATATCGGAAAGAACCGCCCATTTGCCGGATTTTGAATCTGTGATAAGACCCATGGCAATACCGGAAACCGGTTTTTTCATTTTCACGCCGGCATCCATCAGTGCAAGTGTACCTGCGCAAACGGTAGCCATTGAAGACGAACCGTTTGATTCAAGAATGTCAGACACAACACGAACAGCATAAGGAATCTGGTCGGGACCGGGAACCATACGTTTCAGTGCACGGTGAGCAAGATTTCCGTGACCTATCTCGCGACGGCCTGTGCCCCTATAGGGTTTGGCTTCGCCTGTTGAGAAGGGAGGAAAATTATAATGCAAAACGAATTTCTCGGTTCCTTTGAAAAGTACCTCGTCAATCATTTTTTCATCCATTTTGGTACCCAGGGTAACCGTAGTCAGAGATTGGGTTTCTCCACGGGTGAAAAGTGCCGAACCGTGAGTTGCGGGAAGATAATCAACCTCGCACCAGATGGGGCGGATCTCATCGGTTTTGCGACCGTCGAGGCGAATGCCTTTGTCGAGGATATTGTTACGCACAGCAGATTTCTCTACATCGTGGTAATACTTTTTAACGAGCATCTCGTTAACTTTATCCTCTCCAACTTCTGCTTTCAGTTTTGTCATGAACTCATCGCGGATTGCCTGGAAATTGGCAGCACGCTCATGTTTGTTGGGATTTCCTTTTCCGGCAACTGCGTAAACCTTATCGTAAAGTTCATTTTCAATACGGGCTTTCAATTCCAGGTCGTTGGTTTCGTGGGAGTATTCACGCTTAACAATACCCAATTCCTTTGCCAGTTCGTCCTGAGCAATGCATTGTTTTTTGATAGCCTCATGCGCAACACGAATAGCCTCGATCATGTCGTTTTCCGAAACCTCGCTCATTTCGCCTTCAACCATAAGAATGTTTTCTTTTGTTGCAGCAACCATGATATCGATGTCGGCCGATTTCAAATCTTTAAACCCGGGGTTAACAACAAATTTCCCGTTTATTCGGGCAACTCGGACTTCAGAGATGGGTCCACCAAAAGGAATTGTTGAAACACTGAGTGCAGCAGAAGCGGCAAGTCCGGCAAGAGCATCGGGAGCGGTGTCGTTGTCGGCTGATAACAACATAACATTCACAAATACCTCTGCATGATAATCGGCAGGAAAAAGAGGACGCAATGCACGGTCGATTAAGCGGGATACGAGAATTTCATAATCGCCTGCACGGGCTTCGCGTTTCATGAAACCGCCGGGGAAACGACCGGAGGCGGCATATTTTTCCTTGTACTCAACGGAAAGGGGCATGAAATCCACGTCTTCTTTTGCATCAGTAGCAGCAACAACAGTTGCAAGAAGCATGGTGTTTCCCATACGAACAACAACGGAGCCATCGGCTTGTTTGGCCAATTTTCCGGTTTCGATGGTTACTATCCTGCCATCGCCAAGATCAATATTCTTTTGTGTGAGTTTGTACATTTTCTTTGGTTTCTTTTTGGTTTCTCTTTGTTTGATTTTTTTGGAAGTTACAAAGCTAAGCAGTTACAGTGTAACGGGGTAACGGGGTAACGAAGTAACGGAGGGTTTGGCCTGGACCCTGATATCAGGGATTGTATTTCAAGCGCCAGGGAAATAATGCTTTGCGCATAAGCGCCTGAAATATGCCTGTAAACAAAAAAGGCAATCGAAGGAATTGCCTTTTTTATGGTTTTTACTTTCTTAAGTTCAAAGCCTTTACGATATTTCTGTATCGCTGGATATCAGTATCTTTTAGGTAATCGAGCAAACGCCTTCTTTTACCAACAAGCTTAAGAAGCGCTCTCTGTGTACTGAAGTCTTTTTTATTTGTTTTCAGGTGCTGTGTCAAGTCGTTTATCCTGGTTGAAAACAAAGCAACCTGTGATTCGGACAGGCCAGTATTGGTTTCTGATTTCCCGTGCACTTTGAAAATTTCTGATTTCTGTTCAGCAGTTAACATTCTTTACGATTTTTTTAATTTTTCTTTCTTCAATTTTTTTCGAACTGCAAAAATATTCAAAATTTTTAATATAACAAGATGTTGTTCAAATATTATTTTTCGTGAAAGAGGTAAAAGCGTTCAAGAAACAAAGTATGATAAAACCACCAAGGAAGGCCAGTGTCCAAAGAATGAAAAGTAGAACTAGTACCTTTCATTCTTGTTTAGTATCATTTTCGTAATGTTAAAAACTTCCAATAACACTAAGCTATTGCTGAAAAAATTATTTCGGTGAATCGACTACCTTAGTATAGACGCACTTATCATCCCCAATATCGTAGAAATCCTCGAATCGGGCTTTCAGTGTGTATTCGTTCTTCTCATAAAATACGCGGGTGGAGACATACTGCTCTTTTGAGGAGGTTTCCACATAAACCGTTTTTCCGCCCAGCATTGCCACAGCTTCCTCGGTTTTCTTCAGAACAATGCGCCCTATCCCCATTCCCCTGAAATCGTTATGAGTAGCTATCCAGTAGAGGTCGTAGCTTTTTAGGGTGCAGGGAATCAGTCCGTAGCAGGAATATGATATGGTTCTTCCTCCCACTTCCGCAAAAATAAACTCGTACCCGCTTTCTTTACCCTTGTGGAAAGCTTCCTCAACGAGTTCGCGGGCAACAAGGACTTCGTCTTCGCGGAAGAAATTTGTGGAGCGAACGATCCCGGTTACGTCCTCAATATCTTCAAATTTAACAATAGTGCGGAAAGTAATGTTTTCTGTCTTCATGAATTTGCATCGTAAATAATCCGTTCAACAACTTGCTTAAATGTGAGTCCGGTATTGGAACAGGCAGCGTAAAAGCCGGCATCGGGCGATATACATGGATTTGCGTTGATCTCCAAAACATAGGGTTTGTTGTTTTGATCAACCCTGAAATCGACACGCGCATATCCCCTGAGATTAAAAATTTCCCAGCACCTGAGTGCCATTTCGTGCAATTCCTCCTGCAAAACCGTGGTGGTGCCGGAAATATCAAAACTCCTAAGGGTGTTCTTGTATTCAAATGTGTCCTGGTCCCACTTGGCGGCATATCCAACAATTTTTGGCTTGCCCGCGGGGAACTCATGGAACACAATTTCAGCAAGCGGCATTACCTGAGGGCCATTTGCTCCCCCGAGAACAGAGACATTAAACTCCCTGCCGTCGATAAATTCTTCGATGAAAAATCCCTTGCCCCAACGTTTTCTGAGTTCATCAACTATTTCGGGATTATTGCCCGTAAACACACTGTTGTCATTAATTCCCACAGATGCGTCTTCCCAAAGGGGTTTGGCAATGTATGTTTTCGCGGGATTTACATCGATAGGTCCGGAACTCTCATACCATTGAGGAGTTCTTATTCCATGGAGCACCAACAACTCCTTGGTAAGTATCTTATTTGAAGTGAGGAACATACCATCGAGGGTGCAGCCGGTGTAAGGAATCTTCATACTGCCAAGCAATGCGGGAGCCAGATAAATCAAATCGCCGCGCTGATCGATGGTTTCAACAAGGTTAAATATAAGATCCGGGGAGTATGAAAGAATATTTTGCTTTGCCTGTTCGAGATTCAGATCCAGAAACTCGCGCGAATGTTCATAACCCAGCTCAGAAAGTGCTGCTTCCACCTCGCTTGCCTGAGAAAGAACATCCATCTCATCTTCAGTGGGATTTTCGGAAATTCTGTTGATGAGAAGCAGGACTTTTTTGATCATGGGATTAATAACTTTTCTTGATTTTCTGAACGGCCGAATCCATAATCATACGCATCAGCTCGGGATAGCTTATTCCATTTTTGCTGCTTAGGATCGGCAAGTCGGAATGCTCGGGGTGAATTCCCGCAAGCGGGTTCACTTCGATGAAGTTTGGAATGCCGGAGCCATCATGACGAACATCAACCCGCCCGGCGTCCTCACAGCCCAACGATCGCCATGCATCGAGAGATACTTTCTCGCAGGCCTCCGCCACCGCTCCTTTTACAAGAACATACTCCACCAGTTCCTCACATTCCTCCTTATTAACATAAGAGTACACGTTTTTCTCTGCTTTGGCATTCAGAATAATTTCCATAACTCCAACAGAGCGGGCTTTCTCTCCCGTACCAATGATTCCTACTGTGAATTCTCTTCCACTCAGGTAGGTTTCAACCAGAACCGGTTGTTTGAAACGTTCCAATAAATAGAAGCATCTCTGCTTGAGCTGTTCGGGGTTCTCAATCACCGAATTTGAGTCAATCCCTTTTCCGGTGCCTTCTGCAAGAGGTTTGGCAAAAAGAGGAAACGGGAGATTAACGGATCTTACATCCTCGGGTTTATGTACCACGTGGTAAGCAGGAGTTGGGACGCCAGCATCGCGAACCACGCTTTTGGTCATAGCTTTATGAAGGGTCAGTGCGAGAACGAGGGGGCCCGAAAAAACGTAAGGGATATTATAAGCATCGAGCAGGGCCGGAACCTGCGCTTCACGTCCAATTCCATACATCCCCTCGCAAATATTGAAAACAATATCCCACTTCTTTCCAAACACCAGCCCCTTTGCAAGCTGTTTAACGTTCCCAATCCTCTCGGTCTCATAGCCCAAAGCGTTAAGGGTCGATTCAATGGCAGCAATAGTTTCCTCCCTGTCAAATTCGGCAGTCTCTTCCTCTGTATAACCCTGCATGAGGTATTCTGAGCGCAAATCGTAAGTTAATCCAACTAACATTTCTACAGTATTTAAGAAGAAGAGTCGTGTTGAGGACTCCTCTTTCTGTTGACAAATCAAAAACATTGACAGTTGCACGATAACACCTACACACTAAACCCCACAAGGAATACGAGTGATGAGTTCCCGGTATTGTGAAGTGTTCTGGCGACCTTGGGGCAAAGAGAATTACATATAATCAGGGTACTTATATTTTTTATTCTCATAATTGGAGAGAATAATATTCCCATCTTCCTTTCCTTTATAATAGGAAGGCAGGAGGGGTATTTTACCTCCACCGCCGGGCGCATCAATAACATAATGCGGAACGGCATAGCCGGAGGTGAATCCCCTGAGACCCTTGATAATCTCAAGACCTTTTTTCACGGGAGTCCTGAAATGGGAAGATCCGGGAATCGGGTCGCACTGATACAAGTAGTATGGACGTACCCTGACTTTAAGCAACTCATGGGTGAGTTTGGTGAAAATTTCGGTTTCATCGTTTACCCCTTTTAGCAAAACGGTCTGGCTACCCATTGGTATTCCGGCATCTGCCAAACGATTGCACGCAGCCTTGGTCTCCTCGGTCATTTCCTCAGGATGGGTAAAATGTATACTCAGATACAAGGGATGATACTTTTTAAGTTTTTTAACCAGTTCAGAAGTTATTCGCTGCGGGAGCACAACGGGAACCTTGGTTCCAATCCTGATGATCTCCACATGTTGAATAGCTCTGAGTCTGGAGAGGATATATTCCAGACGGTTGTCTGACATGGTAAGAGGGTCACCGCCTGAAAGCAGAACATCACGGATTTCCGGATGGTTTCTGATGTATTCGATTGCGGCGTCGATCTTATTCAGGCTGGGATGGCTCTTCTCTTTTTTGCCTACCATATGCGAGCGGGTGCAATATCTGCAATAAACACTGCAAATACCAGTTATGAGAAACAGGGCCCTGTCAGGATAGCGGTGAACAATCAAGTCAACAGGACTATCGTGACCCTCACTAAGTGGATCGGACTCTTCCCCGGGGGATACGATCAGTTCGTCGATTACCGGAACAACGGTCCTCCGCAAAGGCTGCAGGGGATTGCATTTGTCGAGCAAACTGGCATAATAGGGTGTAATTCGCATCGGGAGATTTATTTCCCTGTCGGAAATGGTTTTCTCTTCGGGAGAGAGATACAGGAAGGTTTCGAGTTGCTTGAGAGAAGTGAAACTGTTTCTGATTTGCCATTGCCAGTTATTCCAATCAAGGCTGCTGACGCCGGGAAAAAACCGTTCCTTGAAAGCCTGGGCTTTTTCGTTTATGGGGAATTCTTTTTTTGCTTTTGCAGTGAAGCTTATTGTTTCATTCCGGAACCCGCCATAACTGCTTGGGGGTTCCTGACCATCAGCATCTCCTGAGGCTGCGGTCAAAACTTGTTTTTCTTCTGATTTCATAAGAAAGCGATGCTTCTTTAATTTTTTCTTGTGGATTTTGTGTATGTTAATATGTTTATTTCTAATGAATTATAATTTGTCTCTTAAACCATAATTCCATGTTAAAATTTGATGTAATTATATGACATATTTCAATTCAATGTGTATTTGCCTGCACTTTTTTTAGCACTTTTTTGCAAAAGATGTTAACCATTCAAAAACACACCTCCAGCAAGCCTTAGTTTTATCCAAAAAGCTTATAAAACCAAAGCTTTCAGAAATAAGGCCAAAGATTTAGAAATGCTTTTGGGCTCAGGATATTAACAAGCTTTCTTTCTCTTTGAAACAAAACTTCAGTTTTCGACCGGATCCCAAGCCTTGATAATCCGGTTTCCGATCATGCATTCCAAACATTTTCTTTGCTTGCAAAACCTTGTGGTAAGATGAATGAGAGCTTGGGATTCAAAAGCATTTCCGGACTTAACACCCTTCTCTTCCCATTTTTTGATTATATCGTTCTTCTCTGATGGCAACTCCTCAAGGATACTGAGAACCCGGTCTTTCAAATCACCCCTTCGGCGAAATGTTCCATAATGAAAAACAATTGGGATAAACGCATTTAGGATTACCAAATCCACTGCCATTTTCCCCATTCTCAGTTTCCTCTTCTTCCCTGTCTTGCCAAACAGGTAATGGCTCTCCCAATAAGGCTCTATTCCCGGCTCCAGTATTTTCCTCCAGCTTTTCAAATCCGGATGGTCTGTGAGTTGCGCAAACAAAGGATACCGCTTCACAATAACCGACGCGAACTGGGCAATTCTAACAAGCGGGAAATTGCCCGGCCGCGCTCCCATGAATTTCCAGTTGCTTTTGTCGATGGCCCGGGAAGGCAAGGTTTTCATCATGGGCTGGTACTCCCGCTGAAGTGAAACATAATATTCGTCTTCCGATAAAAGGTCTTCCAGAAAACCCGCTTGTCCAAACAAAATGGCATTAAGGGTCAGCGATTTCTGCCTTAAACGTAACAATACATTTAGAGGTGTAGTCCTTACAAGGGTCTCAAATGGCAGTGCATTGATTTTAAACCCGAAACTCCTTCCCAAAAAATGATACAAACAATCCTCCCAATTGTACTTGTTTGCCGACAGCACCCTTTCAATCTCCAGTGTCTTTTCCTCCAATCGACCGATCATAAGCTTTGAATACCAGTCGCTCCAATAGATTTTATCAATGTCTTGCAGAAACTTGTGACAGGGAATTACCGATGTTGTTTTGACAAGTCGGTTATAATTCTCAATCAAGCTTTCATCAAACTTCAGCACCAGACAAGGGATTTCCTCCCCCCCGGGCCGCTCCAGCCGACAGTCCTGCTCATAAACGACATGAAGGATGACGTTGAAATAGGCGGGATCGCCATGATGATTGTGTCTGAACCAGTCGGACGCTTTTACATGGATCTCTACATTACCAGCCCACTGCGTGTTTCCAATTTTTATCCTGGCATTGAAAAAGTCCGGACCTGATGCTTTGTTATGCTGACCCGTATCGATTACCTCAACCTTCTCCTCCTTGACAGACAGCGAGGAGTTATCGAACATCCGGTTCTCCCAAATAAAATGAAGCAAGTCTTCTTTGATGCTTTCCATGGCTAATAAAATAAGGCAGAGACCGGGTGGGAAAATAGGGTGTTCTCGGGGGAAACGTTCGCAAAACGCTACTAATTGATTCTCCCCAGATAAGGAAAGTGCAGGAAACGACAAAAACATGTTTCGTGACTTTTCGTCCCGGACTCAAGGTTTTAACCTTAATGTGATGAAATTGAAAAAATCAGCGTTAAAAGCTGGAAAAGTATTAAGGGAATTTTGGCGAACTCTTTGAATCTTTTTTAAACTCAAACAAGCTTCGCTTTAGCAAGGTATCCTGCCATCTCTTTCTGAATTGTCATTGCCTCTGAGCGGGCTGCCTCATCAAAATTACTTGTAATATCGGCATATATGATACTTCGGCTCGCATTAACAAGAAGTCCGCACTGCGAATTCATCCCCGCTTCGCTTACCTCCTCGAGACTGCCACCCTGAGCTCCCACTCCGGGGATTAGCAGAAAATGATCGGGGATAATTTTCCTGATTTTCCTGAGCCATTCAGCTTTGGTGGCTCCTACCACATACATCATATTATCCGTGTTTCCCCAGAGCGCGGAAGTCCGGATTACTTTTTCAAAGAGATATTCGCCCGTGGTTTCGAGTTTTTGAAACTGGAAATCCTCGGCTCCAGGATTCGATGTCAGGGCCAGAAGGATAACCCATTTGTCGGGGTGACCGAGAAAGGGTTTGACACTATCAACCCCCATGTATGGGGCTACCGTTACGGCATCGAAATCAAAATTGCTGAAGAAAGCAGAAGCGTACATCTTTGAAGTGTTACCAATATCTCCCCGCTTGGCGTCGGCAATAATAAAGATCTCCGGGAAATGGGTACGGAGGTAGTTTACTGTCATCTCAAGACTCATCTGACCTGCCGCTCCAAGACTTTCGTAAAATGCCAGATTTGGCTTATATGCAACGGCCAGATCCGCGGTGGCTTTAATAATCCTTTTATTAAACTCAAAAACCGGGTATTCGTTATCAAGCAGTATTTTTGGAATTTTCTCGTAATCGGTGTCAAGACCGATGCAGAGATAACTCTGTTTTTCACGAATCTGGTTGAATAACTGTCGGGCGTTCATGATAATTTGTTGTTAGTCGTTAGGGATATTTGGCTGAAGGTTCGGACGAAACAGTGTTTCGTTTTCTCCCGGCACCAACTTTTACACCCGGGTTAGATTCCACTTTCTTTAAGTCTCTCAGTATTTTCGGCCATTTGCAATTGTGAAATCAGTTCCTGTATGTCGCCGTTCAATACGGCCTGCAGGTTATACATGGTATAATTGATACGATGATCGGTTATTCTTCCCTGGGGATAATTGTAGGTCCGGATCTTTGCAGAACGGTCACCCGAAGAAACCATGGTTTTTCGTTTTAGGGCGATGGCATCCATCCTTTTCTGGTATTCCAGATTGTAAAGTCTGGTTCGCAATTCCTTCATGGCTTTTTCCAGGTTTTTGATCTGGGATTTTTCATCCTGACAGGTAACCACTAGTCCCGAGGGAATATGGGTGAGACGGATCGCCGAATAGGTTGTGTTTACCGACTGTCCGCCGGGTCCGGAAGAGCAATACGTGTCTTTTCTGATATCTTCTGTTTTCAATTCAACATCAAACTCATCGGCTTCGGGGAGCACGGCAACAGTAGCCGCTGAGGTGTGCACCCTGCCCTGGGTCTCGGTTTGAGGAACACGTTGTACGCGATGAACACCCGATTCATACTTCATAATGCCATAAACACCATGCCCGGTAACATCGATGATCACCTCCTTATAACCTCCAACAGTTCCTTCTGTAGCGGTGGTAATTGCATACTTCCATCCCTTTATATCAAAGAATTTTGTATACATACGGTAGAGATCCCCCGCGAAAATACTCGCCTCATCTCCCCCTGTACCTCCGCGTATCTCGAGTACGGCATTCTTTTCATCCTCAGGATCTGCAGGAATCAGAAGGAATTTAATTTTGTCTTCCAGAGGGGTGACCTGCTCAGAAAGGGAATCAATTTCTTCTTTTGCCATCTCCCTGAGTTCATCATCTTTTTCGTTGTTGAGGATTTCCTGAGCTGAGACAATATTATCGGTAATGTTCTTATATTCGTTGTAAGCCTCCATAATAGGCTCAAGTTGCTTGTATTCGCGGTTTAACTGGATGTATTTTTTCATGTCCGAAACGATATTCGGATTGGTAATCAGCTCGCTGACTTCATGAAAGCGGTTTTTGACCCCTTGTAATTTCTCTAAAAACAAATTATTGCTCATATTGGATACTGTTTAAATGCCTTGTGAAAATTCTGTGAAACGAAGGAATGCGGAAAGCGCCAGGATTGGAGCTAATACTCGAAACTGTCTTTCCCTGTGCGGATGGTGAGTTTCTTGCCTTTGAAAGAATCGCAATGTCCCACAATACGGGCATCGATGTTAAAAGAGTTGGCAGCGCGAATTACAATGTCTGCAACAGCCAGTGGAACGTAAAATTCCATCCGGTGACCCATGTTGAAAACCTGATACATCTCCCTGAGGGGAGTGCCGCTCTGTTCCATAATCAGCTTGAACAAAGGGGGTATTTCGAAGAGATTATCTTTTACGATGTGGATGTTTTGACTAAAATGGAGCACTTTTGTTTGCCCTCCCCCGGAACAATGAATCATCCCATGAATATCTTTTCTGTTGATTTCATTAAGGATCTTCTTTACTAAGGGAGCATAGGTTCTTGTTGGGGATAAGACCAATTTTCCGGCAGTAGTTCCGGTTCCCGGGATTATGTCATCAAGCCTGCACTTGCCAGAGTAGACCAGGTTTTCAGGGACTTCCGAATCAAAACTTTCAGGGTATTTTTCGGCCAGGTAGTGGGCAAAAACATCATGCCGGGCCGAGGTCAGGCCATTGCTTCCCATTCCCCCGTTATACTCATCCTCATAGGAGGCCTGCCCATATGATGCCAGTCCAACGATTACATCACCGGCCTGAATATTGTTTTCAATAACATCAGAACGCTTCATCCTGCAGGTAACGGTAGAGTCGACAATAATCGTTCTTACCAGATCGCCTACATCGGCAGTTTCACCCCCGGTTGAAAATATGGTGATTCCGGATTCACGCAGAATGCTAAGGAAATCTTCCGTTCCGTTGATGAGGGCTGCTATT
>JFJP01002211.1_pt1 | contig 12747 bp, 9 predicted proteins | sample 431651 | NCBI WGS metagenome assembly JFJP01 (sample SAMN02602958, study PRJNA72255) | Microbial mat metagenome, whole genome shotgun sequencing project. | biome: fresh water; feature: sink hole; material: water; isolation source: purple microbial (photo- and chemosynthetic) mats found in... | reverse complement strand
GTTCGACAGCATGCGCAACTCTTCGACGGCACGTTGAGTCAGGTTCTGCGCCTCGTCGACGATGAGCAGACATCGCTTGCCTTTGCGCGCCAGATTGACAAGAAAACCCTCAATCGACAGCAGGATGTCGGCTTTCACCATATCCTTGATGCGGACGCCAAATGCGGCGGCTACCATGCGCAAAGTATCGTCCGCATCCAGTTGCGTGCTGACAAGTTGGGCCGCGACAACTTTGTTTTGATCGAGCGCCTCGAGTAAACCCCGGACAATGGTCGTTTTTCCCGCACCAATGTCCCCTGTGACGACGATGAAGCCTTCGTTCTGGTGAAGGCCATAATCGAGATAAGCCTTGGCTCGACGATGCTGCTTGCTGTCGAAGTAGAAGGCCGGGTCAGGATTGAGCTGGAAAGGCTTGGCCTTCAGCCCATAATAGGCCTCATACATAACGAATGCTCAGAAAGTCATGAACAACGAACCTGTTAATGCCCGCTCGTTGTAGCTGTTGCCCAATTTGCTGTCAAATTGTGTCTGACGCAACCCTGCTGTAGCGGAAGTCCGGTAACCCAGTTTGGTATTCAAGAGCAGCGATATCGACCTGAGTTGGGTGTTCTGGTTGGCATTATCACCTGCGGTCCGCGAAGACAGGCCGGACAAGGTCATGCTGGTATGCGGCGAAAGCTTGTGTGCCCAGCTTGTATTGAAACCTGACTGACGGATATTCTGACTGAGTGAAAAGTCATCGACCACGGCAACCCCAGTCCCCAACCTCATGCTGTCGCTACGTTGCGCCGAGAAGGTCACCGTATTGTTGGCCCCAGTCAGACTCACTGAAGCCTCTTTTCTGCGTTGCGCAAAAGACTGCGCAGTCAAAATGTTGCCATATATCTGCGCATCGGCTGAGATGCCGAGTTGTTGCAGCGTTTGCTGCACCACGGCCGCACGCTCTGCCGGGTCTGGATGGGCTGAAGTCAGTTGTAAATTGAGCAATTCGTAGGCCGAAGAGACAGGCGCCCGTGTCAGTTGCTGTGCCGGCAATGTCACGCTTCGGGTATCCGTGTAACGCCATGCAGAGAGGGCTGTACGGTGGTTGAAGGATAGGCTGTGATCGGTCCCATAACTGCGCCGTTCTTGCTTCAACGACAGCAGGGTTCGCTCGGTTGGGGACCACTCGACGCCATAGCCTTGATTGGTGCGACGCTGCAATTCGGCAAGATTAAAGTCATCCGATTCGCGCCCGAGGTTGAGCATGATTTTCCATTGCGGGTCAATTCGATAGTCAAGCGTTCCCAGCACCCGATCAGTGCGCATGCTCCGCCGGGTACCCACCTCGATGTTCTGTTGATCGAAGGTCAGCGACCAGGCCAACGCCGCGAAGGGAGTTGCACCGGAAAGACGTCCATTCCACGCCTGATTCACCGTATCGCCATACTGGGAGAGCGTACCCGTCTTGGCGCTAGTTTGTACATTGCTGTAACGAACTTCGTAGTCGGCATAGCTCGCCAGCTTGCCACGCACATAAGGAGACAATTGCCAACTGGAAGTCTCAGAACGGTTGCCATTGACCAGTTCGTTTCCCACCCCCTGGGTTCCAAAGGCCGACACAGGAAGCTGCGAAACATTCCCAGTGGCATCGATGAACAACCATTGCTCGATGAGTTCCAACTTGCCATTGGCCCGCAAGGTCTGCTGATCGCTGTCGAGCGATTGATTGTCCTTGTAGAGGATTTGATGCCATTGATAGTTGAGATTGCCGCTGGCACGCGCACTTGCGCCGTCGAAGTTGATTCCTGGCGCAAGTCGCGTGATTAAGTCATCGCGCTTTACCCCGCTCCCCGGCGTCACGTTATCGGTATGGGTCAGATCCACGGAAGCGGTCGGCGTAATCTTCCAATTGGGCTTGCCAGGAATGGCAACCGGGTCAGTTGTCTCTTCCTGGGCATGAACCGCCCCGGTCAGCAATAACGCCATCAGGAAACCATTACACGACGGCCGAAGCAGTTCTGCGTTCAAAGCGCAGCCTCTTTTTCAGGAAGGCTCGTCTTGCCATTCTTGGGCGCATGGCCATAACCGTAGCCGTACCCATGGGTGGTGGCAAAACGACCTGTGCATTGGTTAAGGATGACCATCTTGACAGGGCAGGACTGCAGTGCGGCTATCGCGTTTTTCACATCGGCGTGCGTGGTACTCTCGGCCTTGACTACCAGGATCACCTGACCCATATGGCTGGCCAATGCACTCGCCTCGGTAGTGACGAGCAAAGGTGGAGAGTCGAAGATGATGACCCGATCCGAGTAACGTTGAGCCATGTCATTCAGCAAATTGACCATGGCCTCACTCGCCAACAACTCCGTGGCACGGGGGTGCTGCGTACCGGCAGAAAGTATGGTCAGTTTCTCCACGTTGGTACGCAACAGAACCTGATTCATCTCCAGCGTATTATCAACCAGGATGTCCATCAACCCTTTTTCTTGCCCTATTCCCAGTGCCTTTGGAATCGAGGGACGAGCGACGTCAGCATCGACCAGCAACACGGTATGATCAAGCTCCATGGCAATGCTCATGGCCAGATTGATGGAGGTATACGTCTTTCCCTCGCCGGGAACAGCACTGGTCACCATGATCAAATTGGCATCCTTGATCGGTGCAGCACTTTTTCCATTGACGTTGTTCAACAGCGGGCGCTTTATGACGCGCATCTGATCAGCGAGTTCGCTTCTTGCACCATGCGGCGTGACAAAGCCGCGAGCTTCCAGCATGTCCATGTCAAAGTTGATGCTACGTGACTGAGTATCGCTTTCAGTCCCGACAGGATGAGGTGGTTTGGCCACCGCTCTGGCGGACGGCCTGCTGGTAACAGGCGCACTATCGTCACCGTCCGGAATGTCCATTCCCGCCCGACGCAGTTCCTCAAGTCGCTTCGCTGCCTTTTCAATAATATCCATGCCAAATCAACCCGCTTGCCGCGACATCAGAACGAATACAACGGCGATCGCCACGACATACAAGGCGACCATCCCCCCCAACCCACTCAGGAAACGCATCACATTATTCCGACGCTGCTTCTGAATTTCAGGCGTGGTGACACGAGAAACGCTACCAAGGTAAGCCAAGCCACTCACCTCTCTCAAGGTCTGCCCTTCGAAAAAAGCAGGACGCAATTGACTGGCAGCAAAACATCCCGCCATCCCGACAGCCAGTGAGGCCACCAAGGCAAGCGGGAGGAACAGGAGGCGATTGGGTGCAACCGGCTTGTTTGAAGACCGCGGCGGGTCAATCAAACGAAAGTCAGCCACACCCGAAACTGCGGCCATCCCCTCTGAAATCGATGCAGATTCGCGACGTTGTACCAGGTCGTCGTAATTCTTTTTGATGATGTCGTAGTCCCGGTTCAACTGCGAGTACTCCGCTTCCACCTGTGGCATCATTTTCATTTTGCTCACTGCAGCAACATAGCGTGAGTCGAATTCGGCCACACGTGCTCGCAAGGAGGCCACCTGCGCCTCGGCCTCGGACAGAGATACCTTGATCTGCTGGTAGGCCGGATTGACACTGACCGGGGCTGCAGCAGGATTCTCGCGGGCAGCTTTCTTGCGGGCCACAATTTCTTGCCGCTTTTGCTCTTCAAGTTCCTTGACAACTCGACGCGCCCCCAGCACATCGGGGTGCTGGTCAGTAAAACGTTGCAGCAAGGCATCCAGCGCACGCTTTTGCGCATCGATACGACCATCAATCTCAGGCAGGACATAAGCCGAATCCAGCCCTGACTGGGTCGAGCTATTAATCGAAGATTCCTCCATCAACTGTCGCTTGATGGCATCTCGACCTTGTTCGGCTTCGCGCAAAGCCAGTCGGGCCTGTCCAAGTTGGTTGTTCAAGTCGGATAAACGATCGGTCGAACCCTTTGCCCCATCCAACTGAACATCAAGGTTGCGCAGTTTGTATTCCTTGACCCGCCCCTCCGCCTCTTCGAGCTTCTTCTGGTAAATGGTAATCTGCTCGTCAAGGAACTTGCGGGCGGAATCCGTATCACTGCGCTTATTCCCCAAGCTGGACTCGACAAAGATGGTGGTCAGCGACTGTACGACCTTCCGCGCTCGCTCGGAATCCGTATCCCGATATTCCAGCGTATAGAGATTGTCGCGACCGACACTTTTGATCTTGAGGGTTTTACTCAACTCGTCGATCAAGGCCTCTTTGTCCTTCCCGGATTTCAGCGACAAATCGAGATCGGCCATGCGAATCAGTTTTTCGAGGTTGGGACGGCTGATGAGCGTCCTGCTCAACATGGCGATTTGCTGATCTGTGTTTGCCTGTACGATCAACCCGGACATCAATGGACGCAAAACGGAATCGGTATCCACATAAATGCGCGCCGTCGCCTCGTATTTATCCGGTATGAAAAATACCGAAACGCCGGCAATGAGCCCTACTATCCAAACCAGAATGAGGCCGATCTTGCGGTGCAACCACATGCCCCGCACGATCAACCAAACTTGCTGTACCAGATCTTCCATCGATGGCTTACTGAGTAAAATGTCCGCTGTCAGAACCAGCTACGCGGAATGATCAGCACATCCCCCGGCTTCATTTCGACGTTTGCCGAGACATCCCCTCGCTTGATGAGATCCTTGATACGCACAACGTATTGCTTGTTGCCATCCGTAGCGCGCAGGATGGTCGCGCCATTGCCATCGGCAAAATCAGTCATCCCGCCAACGGCAATCATGACGTCCAGAAGCGTCATGGCCTGCTTGTATGGAAGGACTTGCGGTTTGGCCGCTTCGCCGACAACACGAACCTGCTCGCTGTACGGCCCGACGAACTGAGTGACGATTACAGTAACCACCGGGTCGCGGATGAACTTCGACAAGGCTTGCTCGATATCCCGCGCCAGCGTGGTCGGATTTTTGCCAATAGCCGGGAGATCCTCAATCAAAGGGGCCGCCAGCTTGCCGTCGGGCCTGACTGGCACTGTCATTGACAACTCCGGATTGCGCCAGACGACAATATTGACCGTATCACCAGGCCCGATCAGGTAATTGTAGTCGGTAGAGGCTGCCTTGCTGGGTGCCGGAGGAAAACTGGATGCACAGCCCCCCAACGCCAATCCAATGAGCACCAACAGCCATGCCATCCAGACCGGGGAAGTCCAGGATCGCCCAAGTACGAACTCGGTACGTATCATCACTCTCTCCTTAACAAACCTTAAAAATTAGGTGCAGTACCGCTAACCCAGAGAAATCATAGGGATATTTTACATGAAGAGAATAACATAACTACCTTGAATAAAAGCATTTTTCTCTGCCGCAAGCATTTTAAGCATTACAAGTGTTGCTAGGATACCATCCCGACCTGTCAAAATGACGCCTGCAATGACCCCCTCGTTTTTCAGAGAGATCACCTCGCCTCCTGCGGTCCATGGATAACTTCGTTTCATCAGCGCCGCTCTGGAGCTACGGTCTGGCCATGTTTGCCTATCTGGCCACGGCTATATTTGTCTATTACGGCCAGCGAGATTTTTCACGCCAACCCACAGGTCGCTTGCTCCTGCTCGCCGCCTTGGCTTCGAGCCTGTGGGCCGGCACGAATTTCTGGCAGATGGCCACGCCAGACCAACCGCACCTGTGGCTTGCCGACGTATTCGATACCTTGCGCTATGGCTTCTGGTATGGCTTTCTCATTGTTCTGCTGTATCGCCAGCCAAACCATCCGCACATACCCAAGCTATCGTGGCTGTTGGGTTTGACAAGCTTGGTGATTGTTGCCGCAAACCTGGGACTGTATACATCCTTTGCCACTCAAGCTCGTCTCGACCCAGGCCTGTTCCGCACCTCCCAGTACGTCTCTCTTGCGCAAGTCGTATTTGGTGGCATTCTGCTGGAACAATTGTTCCGCAATACCGTTTCTGACTCGCTCTGGAACATCAAGCCGCTCGGTATTGGCTTGCTTGGCGTGCTGGCCTACGACTTGTATTACTACTCGCACATTCTGCTGTTCAATCAGGTCGATCCGGATACTTTCGTTGTACGCGGTTATGCTCACACCCTCGTTCTGCCGCTCATTGTTCTGACACTGTATCGAACGCGGGCGAGGGAACTGCGTGTTTCACTATCGAAAACCGCCACATTTCAAACCACCTCTCTCGCCATTACAGGCCTTTACCTGTTGGCCGCCTCCGCTGCAGGATATTACGTTCGATATATGGGTGGCAGTTGGGGGGGCGCGTTGCAGCTTGCCGTATTGTTTTCGGCTCTACTGCTGCTGGTACTGCTGGCTTTCTCCGGAACCATGCGGGCAAGATTGCGCCTGCTGATTGGCAAGCACTTTCTGCGCTATCGCTATGACTACCGTGAAGAGTGGCTCAAATTCACCAATGCCCTGACTGGCACCGACGACTCGATCCAAATCGGCCAACTCATCATTCGTGGTCTGGCCGATATGGTGGAAAGTCCCGGAGGAGCACTCTGGACTCTGGACAGCAGCGGACAGCGCTATGTGCAGCGTGCACGCTGGAACCTGCCTGAGTCAGATGCCACCGAAAATGCGGAGGGTTCCTTGATCACCTTCCTGTCATCCGGCAACTGGATCGTGAATCTTGAGGAATACCGGCACATGCCCAGCCGTTATCGAGACTTGAATTTGCCCACATGGGTCGCTGAGCTACCAAATGCATGGCTGATCGTTCCATTGGCGACCGCACATCGCATTACCGGGTTTGTGATTTTGACCACCGCTCGAGTTGCCATTCAGGCTAACTGGGAAGTCAACGACCTTCTCCGGACAGCAGGACGACAGGCAGCTGCCTTCCTGGCGCAAATCCAGGCCAGCGAAGCCCTTCTCGAAGCTCGCAAATTCGAATCCTTCAACCGCATGTCTGCATTCGTGGTGCATGATCTAAAGAATATCGTGACGCAATTGTCGCTGATGGTTCGCAATGCCGAACGACATGCCGACAATGTGGAGTTTCAACGCGACATGTTGATGACCGTCAGCCATTCCGTTGACCGGATGAAACAGCTGATGTTGCAATTACGTGAGGGATCGCCCTCTTCAGCAGGAACTTGCGGGGTCGATCTTGAGAAGATTTCCAGGCGCGTCAAACAATCCAAAATTCACCAGCCGCCAGAAATAGAACTCGCTGTCAGACAGAAAGTCAGCGCACGAGGCCATGAAGAACGCATCGAACGCGTCATCGGCCATTTGGTGCAAAATGCCCTGGATGCCACCGATGAAAATGGATGGGTAGGAATCACCATCGACCGAGAGGACAATATGGCCCTTATTGAAGTAGGCGATACTGGGCATGGCATGACAGCTGCGTTCGTGCGAGATGAGTTGTTTCGCCCCTTCAAAACCACCAAGCAAGCCGGGATGGGCATTGGCGCCTACGAAAGCCAGCAATATATCCGCGAATTGGGCGGCGACATTCAGGTCACTAGTACGGTCGATGTCGGCACGCTTTTTCGCATCAAATTACCGATTCTGGAAAGTGATGCCGGTGAGGCCGCTTTCTTGCCTTGAATGGAGAGGATATGGCTGCACCTAAATTACGCCCCCTGCTAATTGTGGAAGATGACCCGGCCTTGCAGAAGCAATTGCGCTGGTCCTTCGATAAATATGAAACCGTCACCGCCGATGATCACGACAGTGCCATAGCGCAACTACGTCGTCACACGCCTCCGGTCGTCACGATGGATCTTGGCTTACCACCGGACCCTGATGCGGTATCGGAAGGTTTCCGCCTGCTGCAATCGATTCTGTCGCTGGCCCCGGACACCAAGGTCATCGTTCTAACGGGTCAAAATGACCAGGCCAATGCCTTGCGGGCCATTGCACTAGGGGCCTACGATTTTTTCAGCAAGCCGTTCGAACCAGACATTCTCGGACTGACCATCGATCGTGCCTTTCGACTGTACGACCTGCAGCTTGAAAACCGTCGCTTGCAAACCATGTACCAACCGGATGCCCTCTCAGGCCTGGTCACCCGCGATCCTGAAATGTTGCGAACCTGCCGCACGATCGAAAAGGTCGCACCAACCGACGCAACCGTCTTGTTGCTGGGCGAAAGCGGTACCGGGAAGGAGATACTGGCCCGAGGCGTGCACGTTGCCTCGCCCCGCCAGAACAAACGCTTTGTCGCGATCAACTGTGCCGCCATTCCAGACAACCTGCTGGAAAGCGAACTGTTCGGTTATGAAAAGGGGGCGTTCTCCGGGGCTGCCAAAACCACCCCGGGGAAAATCGAAACGGCACACGGCGGGACGCTGATGTTGGATGAAATCGGCGATTTGCCCATGTCCTTGCAAGCCAAGTTATTGCGCTTCCTGCAAGAACGCGTGATTGAGCGCATCGGCGGGCGGCAGGAGATTCCGGTCGATGTCCGGATCGTGTGCGCGACCCATCAAGACCTCAAGGCTCAAATCCGTGACGGTCGTTTCCGCGAAGATTTGTACTACCGGCTGGCGGAGATCGTGGTGACGATTCCACCGCTACGTTCCCGCAGCGGCGACGCCGCCTTGCTTGCCCACGCTTTCGTCCGGCGCTTTGCCGAAGAGCAAAAACGCGGAAACCTGTCGCTTGGAGAGGATGCCATCAGCCTTATCGCGGCACACAACTGGCCAGGCAATGTCCGCGAACTGGAAAACTGCATCAAGCGGGCTGTCATCATGGCCGATGGCCCCCAGCTAACCGCATCCGACATCGGCCTTGAATCGACAGACCCCGCAGATTCCGCCATACTTGATTTGCGGACTGTCCGCGAGAATGCGGAGCGACAGGCCATTCATGCTGCCTTGGGCAGATGCAATGGGAATATCGTCCGTGCAGCGGAACTGCTTGGAGTCAGCCGACCGACTCTGTATGATCTGATGCATAAATTTGGACTCAAAACCTAAGGCGCCTCTCATGACCCAACACGCTCTCAGTGTAAAACGTGCCATACCCCTGTTGATCGCCATTGTATTGTCCACCACCGGCTGTGGCGGCGATTCACCCGAGTCAATGCTAACCTCTGCCAAGGACTACCTGGGCAAAAACGACCCCGCGGCGGCGACCATCCAGCTCAAGAATGTACTCGCCAAACAACCTAACTCGGCCGAAGCGCGCTTCCTGCTCGGACGGGCCCTTCTGGAAAGCGGCGATGCCATCACTGCCGAAGTGGAACTGCGCAAGGCCATCGAGCTCAAATATGACACAGGACAAGTGGCCCCCTTATTGGCGCGCACGCTGCTGGCACAAGGCCAGTTCAAGAAAGTCACGGACGAACTGACCAACACGCCAACCTCATCGCCCCAACAACGGGCTGACTTGCTGACATCCATCGGCACCAGCCATGCATTGCAGGGCAACAAGGATGCTGCACAAGCCGCCTTCAAGGAAGCGGTCTCCCTGCAGGCGGGATATGCCCCAGCCCTGCTGGGCATGGCGCGACTCAAGGCAGCGGATAGCGATCTCACTGGCGCCATGGAAATCGTCGAGCGGACTTTGGCCGATTCGCCAAATAATGCCGATGTCTGGCATTTCAAAGCCGACCTCTTGCGCGTTACAGGAAAATTGGCCGATTCGTTGGCCGCCTATGAAAAAGCATTGGCGATCAAGCCCTCATCTCTGAGCGCCCATGCAGCCAGCATCATGATTCACCTGCGCGAACAAAAACCTGAGCTTGCGCAAAAGCAGCTCGGGGCAATGCAGAAATCTGGCGCCAAGCACCCACTGACCCTTTACATGCAAGGATTGGTGGCCTATGCCAAGAAAGACCTGCCAGCGGTACGCACCGCCATGGAAGCCCTCCTGAAGGCCCAACCCGACAATCCGCAGGGCCTGCAACTGGCGGGAATCGTCGCCTACGAATCGCGCGCCGATCTACAGGCACAGGAATACCTGTCCAAGGCGCTACAAAAAGTACCCAGCCTCGAATTTGGTCGCCGCATCCTGGTCCTGTCCTACCTTCGCAGCAAACAACCAACCAAGGCGCTGGCCAGCATGCAGCCAGTGCTCCACGACAGCAATACCTCACCGACTTGGCTCGCCCTGGCTGGCGAAGTTCATATGCAGAACGGCAACTTGCAAACGGCTGAAGATTTCTTCAAACGCGCTACGCAAGCCGACCCCAAGAACACCTCGACACAGACGGCACTGGCCGTTACCCGCATGCAGATGGGCCGCGTCGATCAAGCGGTAGCGGATCTGGAGCAAATCGCGGCCGCCGACACCGGGGTAACGGCCGACATGGCACTCATTTCGTCGAGCATGCAGACGAAACAGTTCGACTTGGCGCTCAAGTCGATTGCCAATTTCGAGAAAAAACAATCCGACAACCCTGCCGTCTTCAATCTTCGGGGCCTAGCCTTGCTGGGCAAGGGAGACGCTGCCGGTGCCCGCAAGAATTTCGAACAAGCCCTATCCCTCAATGCCGCCTATTTGCCTGCCGCCAGCAGCCTTGCGCAAATGGATCTGGCCGAGAAGCAACCCGCCAAGGCACGCCAGCGCTTTGAGGCCGTACTCGGCAAGGAACCGCAGAATTTCCAGGCCATGCTGACCCTGGCCCGTCTCGACGCCCAAGCCGGCGTTGCCCCGGACGAGATCGCCAAACTGATCGGCAAGGCGATCGCGGCGGCCCCCAACGAAGCTGGCCCACGTGTCGAACTGATCAGCCACCACATTGCGGCAAAGAACAACGACAAGGCGCGTACGGCCGTCCAGGAGGCCTTGGCCGCCCTGCCCGATCGACCTGAAATTCTGGATGTTGCCGGACGGGTTTACCAGTTGACCGGAGACACCCAGCAAGCACTCTCCATGTATGGCAAGCTAGCCTCCCTGCTACCCAATGCGGCGCAACCCTATTTGCGCATGGCAGAAATCGAACTTGCCGCTGGCAGAAAGGAACAGGCCAGAAACAGCCTGAACAAGGGACTGTCATTACAGCAAAACTCGTTCCCCATGCTACGGGCTTTGATCATGCTGGATGTCGATGACAAGCGCTTCGAAGCAGCTCTTTCGAAGGCACGCGACATTCAAAAATCGTTTCCTAAAGCATCGATCGGACAGTTGATCGAAGGCGATATTCACTCCGTGCAAAAAGATTGGCGTCAGGCCGGGACTGCCTATCGTTCCGGACTCAAAGTCCAATCTACGACGGAACTGGCAGAGCGACTGTATGCAGTCACCCTGCAAGGAGGCCAGGCCGGCGAGGCTAGCGCTTTCGCCAATACCTGGCTGAAGGATCACCCCAAGGACCATGCCTTCCGGATGTACTTGGCGGAGTCCGCCAATAAGCGTAAAGATTACGATACCGCCGTGGCGCAATATCGCCAGCTATTGACGACCCAAGCCAACAGCCCGGCAATCCTCAACAACCTTGCCTGGTCATTGGGTCAAAAGAACGACCCCAAGGCCATTTCAACTGCCGAGCAAGCGCTTCAACTGGCGCCTAACCAACCTGCCATCATGGATACGCTGGCCATGTTGCTATCCAAAGAAGGCAAAGACATGCAGCGTAGCATCGAGCTTTTGTCCAAGGCGGTCAAACTGGCCCCCCAAGCTGCCGATATTCGCCTCAATTATGCAAAAGTTCTTTTGAAAGCGGGTAACAAGGCTGCGGCAATACAAGAGCTTAAACTTCTTGCGAAACTGGACGACAAGCACCCGCTTAAAGCAGAGATTACCGAATTGCAAAAGGGCCTGTAACCATGAGGCGGGGACTCTACCTGTCGGCAAAAAGATGGCCGATTCTCGCTGGCATCGCGCTCATGTGTGCCGTCCTGCCAGCGCCGACTTTTTCTGCCGACAAGCCTGATGAGAACCAGCTACGTCTGATGCGCGAACAGGCACGTATTCTGGAGCACGGAGAAGGCGTTCCGAAAGATCCTGCACAAGCCCTGAAAATCTATTGCGAGGCAAGCCGAAGCGGCGATGCCGAGGCCGCTTACGCAGCAGGTTGGATGATTGCCAATGGACGGGGCGTCGCTCGTGATGATCCAGTTGCCGCCTATTTTTTCGAGATTGCAGCACAAGGCGGGCATGAGCAGGCCAAGTCTATGTTGCGTTTCGTGGGACAACCCACCAAGGAAATGCCGGAGTGTCTGATCGAACCCGTTGTCAAGCAGCGCGAAGACGACATGACAGGTTTCACCTTCGACAACCCCAAGCAGCGCGAACTGGCTGAACTCGTCATTCGCCTGGCGCCGGAATATGGCATCGCCCCACGCCTGGCATTGGCCGTCGCCAAAACCGAGTCCAATCTCAATCCCACGGCGGTTTCCGTCAAAGATGCGCAAGGCTTGATGCAACTGATTCCAGAGACCAGCGTGCGCTTCAATGTTCGCAAGCCCTTTGATCCGGAACAGAACGTGCGCGGCGGCCTGGCCTATTTGCGCTGGCTGCTGGCCTATTTCAAAGGTGACGTTGCCTTGTGTGTCGCGGCTTACAACGCGGGAGAAGGTGCAGTCAATCGCTACAAGGGCATTCCTCCCTACCCGGAAACACGCGGATATGTTCATCGTATCTTGCAGGTCTACCCAAATCCCGAACACCCCTTTGATGCTTCCGTCGTGGAACCCTCGCCTGAATTGCCAAGAATCCTGAAGAAAAAGGGGCGCAAACAATCGTGAAGGATGGCTGGGCCATGTTGCCCTACCAGTGGCTATATCCGCTGATTTTGCTCGCCGTCCTGTCAGCGCCGACTTTTCCGGCCCGTGCCGGTTTGCCCGACACCATCGCCCGCATCAAGCCAAGCATTGTCGCCATCGG
>JFJP01044397.1_pt1 | contig 12749 bp, 15 predicted proteins | sample 431651 | NCBI WGS metagenome assembly JFJP01 (sample SAMN02602958, study PRJNA72255) | Microbial mat metagenome, whole genome shotgun sequencing project. | biome: fresh water; feature: sink hole; material: water; isolation source: purple microbial (photo- and chemosynthetic) mats found in... | reverse complement strand
GCTTCTACGAAAGCTTTCATCATGGGTTTCAACATGAGACCAGTGACAACTGCTCGTCGTATCGCTGAAGAGAAGGGTGTTGATATCAAGACCTACTCAATCATTTATGAACTTATCAATGATGTGACTCTTGCCCTTGAAGGTATGTTAACTCCTGAAAGAATTGAGAAATATATTGGTCGTGCTCAGGTTAAAGAAACATTCTCTATTCCTAAAATCGGTACAATTGCCGGTACGTCGGTTATCGACGGGAAAATTGAACGTGGATGTAACATCCGTCTTCTACGTGACGGGAAAATTATTTACGATGGTCGCTTAACAACTCTAAAACGTTTCAAAGACGAAGTTAAAGAAGTTAAGAATGGATTTGAATGTGGTATGTCGCTTGAAAACTTCAACGATATTAAGCAAGAAGATCTTATTGAGGCTTATATTATGGAAGAGAAGAAACGCACGCTCGTTTCTGATGCAACTCTTTAAGGATCAACTGTGGCTGCTGGACGTGGTAATAAATTTTCGAAAATTAAATATGAAGAGCGGGTCCGCGATGAGATTAATCTCGCCCTGAGAAGGGAATTCGCGGATCCACGCCTCTTGAATGTTTCAATTACGCACGTTGAACTAACCTCAGATTACTCACACGCAAAAGTTTATTGGGACACCTTTAATACCGCCACACGTGGTGATGCTAAGGACGCAATCGAAAGCACTACCAGCCGTATGCGCTCACTCCTTGCCTCTAAAATGGATGTTAAACATACGCCGCAAATCCATTATCACTATAACTCGCAATTTGAAGATGAATCGAAAATCACTAAGCTGTTGAAGGACAACGACGAATCATCAAATGGCGAAGAATAAAAGCCTTTCTCAGTTTCCTCCTTTAGTATTCAACATTTTTAAGCCTGCTCGGATGACTTCTTACGATGTAATCAGGCATTTTAAACGTCATCTCCCGGTTGGATACGGGAAGATTGGTCATTTCGGAACACTCGATCCATTTGCATCTGGTGTCCTGATGATTGGAATCGGCGGGGCCGCGCGCCTCAACGAATATATCCATGATCTACTACCAAAGACCTATCTCGCTGTTGGAAAACTAGGCATTGAAACACCTACAGGGGACTACGAGTCTGAAATTATCCAAAGAGACGACTCACTTTATTTAAAACGGGAAATTGCGAGCTTCAGTGCCAAGTTCATTGAAGAGCGCCTCAGAGAAAAATTCCTCGGTGAATATTGGCAGGAACCTCATAAGTATTCGGCCAGTAAGTTCATGGGGAGGAATCTTCACGAATGGGCCAGAGAAGGGGTCGAGGTTAAGAAAGAGGCGGTTCTCAGACACGTCTATGACATTCAAGTGGTGAAATACAAATTCCCTTATCTCTCCGTAAGGGTCACAGTCAGTTCTGGCACCTACGTGAGGACGCTATTTAATCACATGAGTAATGAACTGGGCACGATTGGATCTTTAATTGCTCTGGTCAGAGAGCAAATTGGTACTGCCACCATAGGCAATGCCATCAAAAAGAAGGACTGGCCGCTGGATAAACAACTGCCAATTATGGAAAAAGGCATGCGCATCGATGAGTTGCTACCATTTGATCGGGTTCAATTAAGTGAATCTCAAACGGAGGCTTTTAAGTGTGGTGCTTTCCTCAAGCTTGATAAGGTCAATATCGTGAAGAGAAATTTTTCAGATCTTTATGTCTGGATGAATGATGAGAAAAATCAATTGTTTGGTCTTGGACATAAAGAATTTCCTGGCGAATTAAGACCTAAAATCAAGTTTCATTCAGGGGAGCAAGACGAGACTTAAGTTCGTCGTGTCCTTCAGCCACTTTGCCCCAAATGGCGCGGCAAAATTCATCCGAGTTTTTATAATCCTGCGGAAGAATTTCCTTGTGAACAATAATTCCCAAATGACGGTTAGGATGGATCCATCCCATGTTTGATAAAACACTTCTAGTGCCGTAGATGCTGGTTGGTATCACGGGAATTTTTTCATTGAATGCAAAAACTAAAAGTGTGCGTTTAATTTTGTCGTAGTGTTTAGGTAAGGCGTCTTTGGACCGCGTCCCTTCCGGGTAGACCTGAAGACCAATTCTTTCATGCATGATCCGGTTCTTGGCCTGATCAAAAACTTTTTTTCGAGAGCTCACTTTGCTGCGGGAGACGGGCAGCGCCCCGCTGATCCAGGCAAGCCAGCCGAGCAATGGGATATAGAGCACTTCCTTTTTCATGATCGGTGGGGCGATGTACATGGTTATGATGAAGGGGATATCCACAAAGCTCTGATGGTTGCTAACGTAGAGGCCATAGGGTGGGATGCCACGGAAGGATTCGGCCCGATAGTCTTCCTGGATGTCCAAATGGGCGTGACAGCCGTAGCGGAGCAGCATGCGTGAGCAGAAGCTCCAGACGGGGCCAATGATCTTTAAGCGCCTCTCAAGTCCAAAAGGGAAGGCAACTAAACAGGCGGGCAAAAGGCCAAAAACAAGCAGTAAAATGGATAATAAAATAGCTTTTATTTGAATAAGTAGGCCCATAGCGGACCATTGTACTTATAAATCAAATAACCTAGCAAGGAAGTGGCTGATCTTTTTGTTCTAATTTTCTGCTGTTTAAGTTATAATTTTCAAAGATAGAGAAGCCATTTTTCAGGAGTTTTTTGTGTCAACCAGCCTCATCGCAATGGGTGTCGCCGCTTTCATGGTAATCAACTTGGTAGTTGGATTAGCTGCTCTAAGTTTGTTATTTGGAACGTTCGAGACTCTTTTTGGAAAGCCTAAAATCAATCTGCTTAAATCATCAAAAAGTGGCAATGTCTTTGCTTTTGGTTTTAAGTGGAATTCCGCTAAAGAGCCGGCAGCTTTAGATACGATCAGACTTCGTCTTTTTAATCCTTTCGGAACTCCGACTCAGGTTGAAGTGAGTAAGCCATTTGAAACCAAAAAATCCAGCTTTGCTGTTGAAGTCGATATGGGTCCAGGCCTGATTGAGCTTCTTGGTGCTAAAGGGTTTGATCATGCCACTATGCAGATCGAAGTGGTTTCTTCTAAAGATGGCGTCGTTTTTCAGTTTGATATGAAAGGTTCTAAATTCAAGAAACTTGTTTTCGATGCTAACCAAACTATCGCCGAATACATTGCTCAAAATAAATTAGATGTTAAAAAGACATCCAAGTCACCGATCGATATTCCGGTTAGAAGTTTTATCGCTGATACCGTTCCTGGTAGAGGCCCTGCTTTAAAAATGGCGACCAATCCTGTTTTTGCTGGAGAGTTTGCTGGTGCGAGCGGATCTGCTGCTGGTGCTGCGGTTGCGGCCGGTCCGGCTGCTGAAAATTTTAAAATTGCCAAAGTTTGGATTGAGCCAGGTTGTATTGTTTGCAACGCTTGCGAAGATATCTACAAAGATGTTTTCGAGGTACTGGCCGATACTTGTATTATTCGTCCAAATGCTCCCCTTGATGACGGCTTGAGAATGCAGGAAGCCGCCGAGGCTTGTCCGGTAGAAGTCATTAAATATACGATTGCTAGTTAATTAAAAAAAAAGCCCTCTTACGAGGGCTTTTTTTTTGCATGAATTATGATCTTAATTTGTTCCAGATGAGTTCTGTTGAAAACATTCTCTTGAGACCCTCTTCATTTTCTCCCCAGATATCTTTTAAGCTTTCTCGGTGAGTTTTGAGTTCAGGACATTCAAATGTGAGCACTGGAGACTTGTATTTCTCAACACCAAAAGATCCGAGAGATCCTGGAGTGGGGTAGCCGATATCTCCGGCCATTTCGTATTTGTTAAAAAGATTTAGGTACTCAGCAATGTCCTGGCAGTCGCCATTGAAGTTCAGGATGGGCTTCCATGTGTGAAACGAAATGATCAGACCTGGCTTATACTTATCGAGGAGCTTCACCAAAAACTGATTCTCTGGCTCTGAAAGAGGCTTGGGACCTGGGTTATATTTGGCCTGAGTTTTCTCAGGGGTCCAGTCTTTGGTCGGAAGATTTCTATTCAGATCCACTAAGTGAGCGTTCACTCTAGACTGCGAGCGGTACCCATCAACGTTTAAGATCGGAATAACAACGATTGGCATGTCTTTAAGAGAATGTTCATTCTTAAGCCAGCTAAAGAGCTCTTTTAAAACATAAACGCCTTCAACTTCATCACCATGAACACCGGCCAGTAAGTAAAGATACTTTGGTGCTTTGATATCGGTTTTGAAAACGGGAATTGGATGTCCTTCTAAAGAGGCACCACTTTCTAATTCTGAAAAAATCATAGTTGCTCACGATGAAGAAAGACTGCCGACTGGCCAGGGGTTTCTTCAACCTCCACTTCAAGACTGGTAAATGTATAATTAAATTTAGTTAAAACTTTTTTGCGGATTTCTTCAGAAATATACATAGCAATTCTTTCAGCACTAGTATTCAGGATTGGTAACAATAACGTATCAGTCATAGGGATAGAAAAATAAGACTCATCAGGAGTTTCAATAATATAGTTCTTTTTCTCTGAATAGATTTTAAGCGATTTGTTGTCTTTAGGAATGAGTAACTTGTGATCAAGAGAATCACAGACCTCTCTTACGATAGGTTTGATGTCTAAAAAATCAAAAACCATATCTCCCGCAAGTTCCGGCGCTTCACCCTTAATCTGGACCCGATAATTATGCCCATGAAGAGGCTCACGGCTGCCATTTTCAAAAATCATGAAATGTGAGGATGCAAAGTTAAAGTATTGCTTATAGACTTTAATCGAAAAGCTAGGACTCAAATTTTGTTTCCTGGTTTGGGTTACAGATGTGAAAACATACTTCGCTGTTCCAAAATTGGCAAAGGGAAACCCTGTTTTGCACATAGTCAAAAGGCTTGATAGATGAAAAAAAAGCACTTGAAATCTCTAAATACGATTGAAAAATGGTTACTCAAAGAAAAAGGTGATTCAGAGGCCCTAAAAGAAGGCTTCGCAGTCATTCGTAGTGCCATTGAAAGCCTTGCGGAAACTGAAGTCTCAAGAACGGAAGATTCACTTCCGGCCCCTGTCGAAATCAGTGATGAGCCAGGAACTATTGCGGTTTATTCTGATGGTGGCTGTCGTGGAAATCCTGGTCCGGGTGCATTTGCTTACGTGATTCAGGAACACAATGGTGAAGTTCTGGCCGAAGGAGTGGAGTACGAGGCTTACACCACCAATAATAAAATGGAACTATCCGGGCCTCTGAAGGGTCTGCATGAGTTGCTGGATGTTTTGCCACTCAAGGGGAAGGATCCTCTTTTAACTAAAATTAAAATAATTACCGATTCAAAATACGTAGTGGATGGGATGAAATCTTGGGTAAAGGGATGGAAGGCCCGTGGCTGGAAGAAAGCCGATAACAAGGCTCCCGAAAACATGGATTTGTGGCAGGCACTGGATTCAGTTCGTGAAAGATTTATGGAAGTAGAGTGGATGTGGGTCAAAGGCCATGCTGGTCACCCCCAAAATGAATACTGTGACCGCAAGGCCAACGAGGTCATGGATGATCGCTCTTCTCGTTAGTATCATCGTAGGGATTTCTACGTCTCACGCCTGCGCTGAGAGATTTAGGTTTACTGAAAAATAAAAAATTAAAAGGCATTTCCATTTTTCATCCAATCTCGAAGAAAGACTTTAATGGTGTTTTTCTCCCGGGGGGAGTTTTTCTTTCACGTGAAACAATTAAGAGCTTTTCCGGTAGCTTGTTGTTTTTTGACGAGAGCCGTGAACTCTCTAAAATGTTGGCCCAATTTGAGGGGATTAAGGCAGTTGAAATTAAAACACGATCTTTAACTCCTCCAGAAGTGATGCAGAAAATGGAAAAGGAACTGGCCCCTTATCTGGTTGGTTGCAGCTTTGCGGATCTTTCCTTAAGGTTGAATTCGCGTCTGGCCGAACTAAAAAAAATTGCTGCCCAAAATGCCACATTTCTTTTTTTTCTCGGCTCCATTGGGAACAATCGACTACCGGAACTAATTATGGTTCAGGACGGAGTTGTGAAGTGGATGATTCAAGAAGGTGTGCTCAAAACTTATCCCTCTGAGCTACCGTACGTTAACTGGTCTGCAAAAATATTAAATAGTCTTCCCCAAGATACGATTCAAGTGGGTGTCAAAGATCCTGGAAGCCTGTTAGAAAAAAGCATAAGCAAGAATAAGGGCCGCAATGTCATCAACCTGACTTACCCAGGGGCTTTAATTCCAGGTAGCGGTCAGGTTGAGGCCATGATTTATCTATATCAAAATCTTTAGGGTTGTGTTTTGGGCTGTGCTTTGTTTTTTTCCACAATCTCTTGCGCGATTTTTTTCATCCGCAAAAATTCTTCCGTCGTCCCAATTGATCCTTTGTTCGTTATCAATGCTTCCATTTCCTGCGCCTGTTTTACTCGTGCTTTGGAAGGAGGATGTGAAGACATCGCGTCAGACAAACTTGTCATAAACGCGTTTTGTCCCTTTTTCGATTCTTTTTCCATTGCTGCCAATTTTTCGTAGAAATCACCGACATATTTTTTGTCATAATTTGAATTTGCAGCATACCTAAAACCGACACGGTCTGATTCAAGTTCATCCTCTTGAGAATTTTTCATGAACCCGTATTTTTGAACCATCAGACCACCAACTGCTCCACCACCAGCGCCGTACATGGTGAACTTTGCTCTGCAGGCAGTATCACCTTCTTTGCAAAGAGATTTTCCTAAGAAATATCCGGCCGTTCCACCTACAGCAGCTCCAACTCCACCAAATAACCAAGTTTTGCTTTGTTCTTTTTTGGCCACGTACATCCGTTCAGCTGTGTGGCGGGCGACAACGTGCCCGATCTCGTGACCTAGTACACCCGCAATTTCCGCTTCAGTGTCCGCCATCGCTATAATAGGAGCGGTAATGTAGACGTAACCTGCAGGCAGAGCAAAAGCGTTGACCTGAGAAGAGTCAACTGCGGTGAAATGATAGGTATAAGGTTTGTTATTTAAATTGTTATCCCGTACCAGTTTTTGACCGAGCCTTTCGATGTAGGATTGGAGTTCCTGATTCTTAACCGGTGGATAATCTTTCTGCATTTCGGTTAAGGCTTCTTTGGTTAACTGCTTTTCTTGATCGACAGTCAGATCGACCTTTTGTCCGGCGTTGTCGCCTTCTCGGTAGCGATCCGAGTCCATTTTCGAAGAGCAGCCCGTCAAGGCGATCAGACTAACCAGCGCAAAGGGAATAATTCTTGTAAAAATCATAAAATCTCCATGAAACAAATTAACACATTTTACGTTAATGGATAAGATGATCCAATATTTATGAAGATATTTGAACTACATGATCCCTTATTTTTGCCGCATTGTGGTTGTGAAATGCAGTTTTCCCTTGATCTAGGGGGCAGCATCGTTTTTGTCGGAGAAAATGGGATTGGGAAATCAACTCTTTTGCGTCACTTATATTCCGCATTAGAAATGGAATCTAGGACGGTGGTTGAGCAGAAATCTTCAGAATACTTTTTTGATCGAAAACTCATCACTCTGAAGGATTTTTTTCTTGAAGGACATCTTCCACATTTCAATATTCAGAATTTTCTCTCACTCTGGATTGATTTTGGATTAGATAAAAAAGAGCAAAGATTAATTTCTCATCTGTCTGGAGGTGAGACCCAGTCGCTTAAGTTATGCCTGGCTCTGTGTAAGGACTGCACTTTTTATTTTCTGGATGAGCCTTCTCAGTTTCTGGATACTCAAAGAAAAAAAACACTATGTCTATTTCTCGAAAAACTCAGACTGAGTGGGAAATCACTGATTGTGATCGAGCACAACATCGATTGGTTGCCCTCAGGGTGGAACGTTAACCAGCTGGTGGTAGAGAACAACGTTCTTAAAAGGGGAGCGGAATGGATTATTTGATTATCCGTCTAGCCTCGAGCTTTTTTGTAGGGGTTCTTCTCTCTCAGGCGGGAAGTCTGATTCAGCTTGGCACTAGAAATATTCTCGCAAGCCCTTCGACTTTGGGTATTGATGGTCTGTCAGTGTTATGGCTGCTTATCTTTCACTCAGCTTCAATTTATTTTAATATTAGTTATTCCTCTGAGTGGACTTTTTTAATAGGTGTGCCGGTTTTTGTTTTTATGGGTCTTTTGTTTCCTCGTTTTTTTCAAGGGAAGTCCAAGTTTGAGCGCATTATACTCTTGGGGCTAACTTTTAATTTGTTGGTCGGAGCTGCGTTTTCATTATGGCAGTTTTTATTTATGGCATTTAATTTACCTTTTCCAGTCGAGTTGTGGTTTGGCCATTTCAGATTCTCTTCCTTTTCTTCCTTAAGCATGTTGATCATTACAGAGCTGCTGCTCCTTTTAGGGCTGAAGGTCTTTTTTAAAGATTTAAAAATGTTCTCCATAGGTCACATGATGGGCCTTAATTGGGGATTGAACGAGAAAAAGCTTTTTCAATTCATCTTCGTTGCTGTGGCGGTGAGCACACTTATTGTCATCAATTTATTCGGGGCCTTCTCTTTTTTAGGGCTGGTTTTCCCCATACTTGCCCGCAAAATGTGGTTTCAAAAGTTGGACCTTGGTGGCGAGTTGTTCTTGGGGCCCGTTTTTAACGGTCTCTGCCTCATGGCCATCGACTTTCTCTGCTATTTTAATCCGGTCCTAGGGGCAGAGATCCCGGTGGGCCTGATAGTTACTGGAATAGGCGCGGTGAGTCTTATACTTATTCTTTGGACCGGCCACAAAGATTCAGAAATTGTGGCAAAGCCGAAAAAATAACGTTATTATTTTCAAGATTTTTCATTAACAAAGGATTGCTCTCTATGAAAAAAGCTATGCTTTATTTAAGCCTTGTTCTCGCTACTCTGGTTCTTGTTTCTTGTAACTCAAATGATCCAAAGAAAATTTCTCTTGAATCTGATGATGATAAGACTTTTTACGCTATGGGATTCATGCTTGGTGGAAACCTTCAGCGTTTAAGCCTTTCTGACAAAGAACTTGCTGCCCTTTACAAAGGTATCGCAGCAGCTTCTAAGAACGAAAAGTCTGAAGTTGATATGGCCAAATTCCAAAACCGTATCCAGGAAGTTTTCAAGGCCCGTATGGATAAAGTTGCTTCTAAAGAAAAAGATGCTGGTAAAGCTTTCATCGAAAACTTCGTTAAAACTGAATCTGCTACAAAAACTGAATCAGGTTTAGCTTATAAAGTAATCAAAGAAGGTACTGGAGCAACTCCTGGTGCTGAAGATGTTGTTGAAGTTCACTACCACGGTACACTTACTGACGGTACAGTTTTTGACTCATCTGTTGAGCGCGGTAAGACGATCTCTTTCCCACTTAACCGTGTAATCAAAGGTTGGACTGAAGGTCTTCAAACGATGAAAGAAGGCGGAAAAACTAAGTTTGTTATTCCTGCTGATCTTGCTTACGGCGAAGCTGGTGCTCCTCCTAAGATCCCTGGTGGCGCAACTCTCGTTTTCGAAGTTGAGCTTTTCAAAGTTACTAAAGCTGCTGATGCTGCTAAAGCTGCAAAACCAGCTCCTGCTCCAGCTCCTAAGAAAAAATAGTTTCTAGTTCTACATGAATAAAAAAAGAGGCCAGGTTTAATCACCTGGCCTTTTTTTATTCAAATGAGCTCCATCAGCAGTTCTTCGGTGTCATGATTGGAAAGCCTGAAGCCACACTTCTCCAAAACTCTAATCGACGCCACATTGTTTTTAGCAACATGAGCATAGATAGGTCTGCAATCTAACTGATTGAGGAATTCTCTCATTGCCTCTGAAGCGATTCCTCTTCCCCAGTATTTTTTACTGATCCAATACCCAACAAATCTATTCCCTGCTTTATCCCAGCACACGATGTTTCCGGCCACTGAGCCATCAATGGTTATCGTCTGCTTGATTACCGATTCCATGGGGAGGATGTAATAAGTCCAATGGGAGAGGAAGTCTTGGGCATTCCTTGGTGTGAAGGCGGCCATAGCGCTCGCCTCTGGGTCCGATTGATCCTCAAAGAAGGTGGGTAAGTCTGTTTCTAAAACGTTTCTGAGGCTTAGAGTGAATTTCATAAAGATATTAATGGCAAAAAAAAAAGGCAGCCTAAGCTGCCTTTTTTTGAAATCTATTTAAGATTATTTAGCTTTTGGTTTAAACCAGCAAAGAGGTCTTAGTCCAACCTTGTGTCCAAGAGAACCATGACAAGTTCCTTTGACTTCTTCTTTCTGAGAAACATCTTCGTTCATACCGATCTCACAAAGTGAGCCTTGGAAGTATGTATCAAGACGACACTGAGCTTTCGGGTGATTGTCGTCAGTTTTTGTCACGACTTTTGCATCAGGTGTGTCGAACTTAGCTAATGGAAGTTTGCTTAAAGCTGAGAAAAGATCAGCGACTGATTTTCCTGCCATGCTTGTACGAATACAAAGAGCATTGTCTTCTTTGTCATTTTTAGACGACTTTTTACAAGCATCAGTTAATGCTTTAGGAACAGTCATTGTAGAAACAATCGCTATGTTGTCATCGTTAAGAAATGATTTACGTAGACACTTAAGAGTTGCGAAGTAGTCAGCTTGACCTTCGTTTGAAGCCCAAGTAGAAGCACCAGCACCGCCGCCCCATCCGCCAGCAGATCCACCCTTCTTAGGTGCTCCACCAATGTGGTGACCGATTTCATGACAAACAACTAGAGACATACCATCTTCAGTGATTGTTTCATGACGGGCCAAACCACCGAACATAGCAACTTTCCATGTTTTCCCAGACTGTTGAGCGTAAGCATTAACAGTACCGTCATCCCATTTACGATCAATCTCAAGTTTTGCACCCAAGTTTGAAATAATTGGAGCATAGATGGCTTCAACTTTATCAATCGCTGAATTAAATTGAGCTTCTGTGATACCGCCATTGATTCCCTTCATCCCAGCTGGAATGTAGAGATCATTTTCCGGTAAGAATCCGCCTTGACCATTCATTGAGCAAGCCAGCACTGCACCCGCAAATGAACAACCAACTAGTAGTGCTGTGGTTTTAAGAGATTTAAACATTGATGTCCTCCATGATCTAAAACTGGGCCGTTTGAATTCGGTTAGTTTTAAGTGAGGATTATTGTTCCGCTTGATCAGTGGAGCTGTCTAGTATGATTTATGGCAAACGCAAATATGTAAGAATATGTTGGGAAACCGACTGGAATTGCTAGGAATAAGTGCGTCAAGCTTCTGTTTTTGCTTTGAGCTTAAAGTTGTATTTTGTGACAGAAATTGTCAGGTAATGCCCTTAAATATAAAACTTAAAAGTTGAGCTCTTTGTACCGAGAAGACTAGAGAACAAAGAGGTTGATATGAAGTCACTCGCGATTTTATTTTTATTATTTAGTTTTACTACACTTGCTCAAGAAGCCAAAAAAGCCATTCAACCAACACGTGAAGTGGCGATTATTGTGACGAAAGAGGGGTACTATCCGAAGCACCTCTCCGTTTTTGAAGGTGAAAAAGTGAAGTTTTTTGTGACCTCGACAGTTGAAGAGCCAAATTGTTTGATCGTTGAGTCCCATAAAGTATTTATGGCGGCCAACAAGGGCAAAGTATCTGAAGCAGAGGTCGTCTTCGAGCACGCTGGTGAATTTGCTTTTTATTGTCCGAGCTCAAAGAATGATGGAAAAGTCGTTGTTTTAAAGAAACAAGTGCCGAAGAGAGAGATAGCCTCTGAGAATGGTAATGACGCCAAACTCTGGGTCCCTAAAGAATATTAGGAAATTGCTTCATGAGTAGTGTTTTTAAAGACGCCATTGCCAACCTCTTGTCTCCCATTGCGGATCTTCTGAAAGATCCGGGTGTGTCAGAGGTCATGATCAATGGACCATTTGAAATATTTGTAGAGAAAAAAGGACTCGTTTACCGAGTCGAAAATAGATTTGCAGATGACGAAGCTCTCATGGCATCTATGAGGGCGATTGCTCAATCAGTGGGGCGGGTGATTGACGCCGACAATCCACGATTGGATGCTCGACTTCCGGATGGTTCCCGTATTGCCGTAGTCCTTCCACCAATGGCCAAAGCTGGTGTGACAGTTGCTATTCGAAAATTCTCGGAAGAAAAACTGGGCCTTAAAGATTTGATAAACTTCGGATCGATTTCTCCAGATGGTGCGCGTTTTCTAGATTGTATTATGTATCTGGGAAAAAATACGCTCGTCAGTGGTGGTACCGGTTCAGGTAAAACAACCATGCTGAATATTCTCGGTGGGCGAATGCCTAAGACTCAGCGTCTTTTGATTATAGAAGATGCGGCAGAACTTCAGATTAAAGCTGAGCACGTGGTACGTTTTGAAACCCGCAAAGGAAATCCTGAGCGAGGAATTAAAGAAGTCACGATTCGAGATTTGATGGAATCAGCACTCCGTCTTCGTCCTGACCGAATTATCGTAGGGGAAGTAAGGGGACCAGAAGCGCTGGATCTATTGAATGCTATGAGTACGGGTCACGAAGGTTCCATGGGAACTGTTCACGCCAATACTCCGCTTGATGCATGCACTCGTCTTGAAACACTGTGCCTGATGGGTGAAACGAGAATTCCACCTGATGCCATTCGTAAGATGGTGGGAAGTGCTCTGCAGATGATTGTTCAGTGTTCTCGTTATCATGATGGCGGTCGTCGTACGTCCCATATTTCAGAAGTATTGGGAGTCGATGAGCATGGCCGCTATATCGTGAGAGATATTTTTCGCTGGATTCAAACAGGTAAAGATCCAGAGACTCATAAGTATATTGGAGAA
>JFJP01039746.1_pt1 | contig 12753 bp, 14 predicted proteins | sample 431651 | NCBI WGS metagenome assembly JFJP01 (sample SAMN02602958, study PRJNA72255) | Microbial mat metagenome, whole genome shotgun sequencing project. | biome: fresh water; feature: sink hole; material: water; isolation source: purple microbial (photo- and chemosynthetic) mats found in... | reverse complement strand
CAGACGATGTCTGCATTTTCACAGAAGAAAAAGACTCCTGCAATGAATCAGACAGTGTCTGACTTTTGTGCGGCAACGGCAAAACGCCAGACACTGTCTGACCGATTTGTTGCCGATAGACAAGATAAAATTGGCGCATGAGTTTGAGGTTGGTCAGAGAAAACCCTCTTCCGAACTCAGTAGTCAACACTCCTGCCAAATCAATAAGCGTGGCTTCCCCATACTTCGCCCGTTCCTCGCCCTGCTGTTCATGGTCAACAATGCAGCGGCCGATCTCGAAATTGGTCAACACCTGGAGAAGGTCAACAGAGTGGGCTGCCGTCCGGCGGGCAGAAAGGATGAGTTGACGGATGTCGGCAAGCAGCCCGGGTAGGTTCTTCTGTTGTCGGTTCATTTTTCTGTCGTGGCGGTTTGAAAAAATTCACCCATTAAGAGCAGATACGATATGAACAACCAATCGGTTATTCTTAACATCTGCTCTTAAGCCTGCAACAGAAAAGAAAGCGGTACAGGAGATATTCCAGATATCGTACAGATTGAAGAGCACTTTATTCCGAGCGAAAGGAATCGTAGCGGTTAAGGCCGTATTTCTTGATGCGGTAGCCCATCTGCCGCTCGGTGAGGCCCAGCTCCCGCGCCGCCCGCACCTGTACCCAGCCATTACGGCGCAGCGAGGCCTCGATTTCCAGCCGTTCGATATCATGCAGCGACTTTGGATTGCCGGAATAATTGACCCTGGGGGAGCCCCCGACCTGCCGCGGTTCATCCGGCACCACCACGGTCCGATGATTGACAAAGAGATTTGCCGGCAGATCGTGCAGTGTCAGACGATCACCCTCGACCAGGATAACCATTCTTTCCACCAGGTTCTGCATCTCGCGGATATTGCCCGGCCAGGGGTAGTTGATGAGAAAATCAAGGAGTTCCGAGGTGATTTGCACCTTTTTCCCGTTTCGCTCATTGCTCTTACCGAGAAAATGGCTGAACAGCAGAGGGATATCCTCCTTTCGTTCACGCAGCGGCGGCAACATAATCGGCACGACATTGAGCCGGTAATACAAATCGGCACGAAAGCGACCCTGGGCCACGGCATCTTCCAGGCTGACGTTGGTTGCGGCAACAATCCTGACATCGACGGTAAAGGTCTTCGAACCGCCGATCCGCTCAAACTGCTTTTCCTGCAGCACCCGGAGCATCTTGGCCTGCAGCGCCAGCGGCAATTCGCCGATTTCATCGAGAAAGATGGTGCCGCCGTCGGCCAGTTCGAAACGCCCCGGCCGCGAGGCATGCGCCCCGGTAAAGGCACCGCGTTCATGGCCGAACAGCTCGCTTTCAAGGAGCGTCTCCGGCAGGGCGGCGCAGTTGACCTTGATCAGCGGTTTATCCTTGCGGCTGCCGCCCTCGTGGATGGCACGGGCAACCAGTTCCTTACCGGTGCCCGATTCGCCGAGCAGCAGCGCCGTGACCCTGCTGCCGGCAATCTTGTCGATGATACTGAATACCTCCTGCATCGGTTTGGAATGGCCTATAATAAAATGATCACCATGCACCTGATGCAGGCGGGCCTTGAGCGAGGCGTTTTCCTCGATCAATTTCGCTTCCTTTTTGGCAATCTCCCGGTGCAGGGTGAGAAACTGGGAAATAAGGGTGGCAAGAACCGAAAGAAAACGAATGTCCTCTTCAAAACTGATGTCATCGCCGAACAATCTGTCGACGGTCAACACCCCTTCCGGTTTGCCCTGAACCATCACCGGCACGCCGAGAAAGGAAATCTTATTTTTTCTGACCGCAGTCCGCGCCCCGGTACGGTTGAGAAACAAGGGCTCGCTGTTGATATCAGGTACGACAAAGGGTGAACAGGTTTGAAAGATCTGGCCGCAAACCCCCTCGTCCGGCCGGTACACCCCACGCAGCTTCTCTTCTTCCGACAAACCGCAGGAGGCCTTGATCACCAGTTCCTGCCGCATTCGATCAAAGAGCAGAAGGGTTGCCCTCTCCATCTTCATGGTAGCGCCGAGGACGCCGAGAATACTCGCCAGGGTGCTGTCAAGATCAACAGCCGTGCCGATCAGCTCGGTGATTCTCGACAGGGCGACCAGCTCAATCCCCTGGGTTCTGCCATCGGCGGGGCTACTCTTTATATATGAATCCATCGCTACTCCTTGGTGGCCGACGCTTCTTTGCCACCTGCTGCCATCACATCGTTTTCTGCAAGCGACAGCCAAGGCCTCACATCCTCGGCTGACATACTCATTCACCGATATCACTAGCAAAAGTCGTTCCATCATTACATCCATATGTAATTATTGAAATTTATTAAAAGATCAGAAATGACCGCCGGGTTTTACAACAGATTTGTCCAGCTACACGGGGCATATTTTACATTTTTGTAATTAAAGTTATTATTGCAGGAACGCGTCGTCGAAAATAAGTATTTTGTTACGTATTTGTCATTTTCCGACCAATTTGCACTTTTCCACCAGCGACCATACCGGGACGCATCTTCCCCCGGAACCATCATTAACACACTATAATAATTGATTTTAATTTGTTATGCCGGGCATGGCACACCTCTTGCTGATAGGGGATTGTCAGAAACACTTCGACTGCCGGAGGGCATATCGACCGACACCACCGGATTCGGTGTCAAACCTCGCAGGCAAAGCTACACAACCACGGTATCAACACCCCTACCACACTAAGGAGAACATCATGAGAAAGGTGGCAATTTACGGCAAAGGCGGAATCGGCAAATCAACAACAACACAAAATACGGTGGCGGGCCTTGCCGAAATGGGACGGAAAGTCATGGTCGTCGGCTGCGACCCGAAGGCCGACTCGACCCGCCTTTTGCTTGGCGGTCTGGCGCAGAAATCGGTGCTCGATACCCTGCGCGAAGAAGGTGAGGACGTGGAACTGGACAACATCAGAAAGCTCGGTTACGGCGGCACCTGGAATGTTGAGTCGGGTGGGCCCGAGCCGGGAGTCGGCTGTGCCGGCCGGGGCATCATCACCTCCATCAACATGCTGGAATCCCTCGGTGCCTATGAAGCCAGCGAAGGCCTCGATTACGCCTTCTACGATGTTCTCGGCGACGTTGTCTGCGGCGGTTTCGCCATGCCGATCAGGGACGGTAAGGCGGAAGAGATTTATATCGTCTGCTCCGGCGAAATGATGGCCATGTATGCCGCCAACAATATCTGTAAAGGTATCATGAAATATGCCCAATCCGGCTCCGTCCGTCTCGGCGGGCTCATCTGCAACTCACGAAACGTTGATAACGAGAAGGAGATGATCGAAGAGCTGGCGAAAAAAATCGGCACGCAGATGATCTACTTCGTGCCCCGTGACAACGACGTGCAGCGGGCGGAAATCAACCGCAAGACGGTTATCGAATGGAACCCGAAGGCACCCCAGGCCGACGAATATCGAGGACTGGCGAGGGCCATAGACACCAACACCAATTTTGTCATCCCGAAACCTTTAATGATTGAAGAACTGGAACAGCTGCTGCTCGACTTTGGCCTTTTAGAAGCATAACAAGAAATTGCGTAGGGTGCACTCCGTGCACCAATGAGATCGGCAGGTGCACGGAGTGCACCCTACAACTCTTTGGCCTGCTGAAAGCCTAACCCCCACGACAATGACAGAAGGAGAGAAAAAAATGATGATCATGATCAGAGCCATAGTTCGACCGGAAAAAGCCGACGATGTTCTTGCCGCCCTTATGGATGCGGGCTTTCCGGCGGTGACCAAGTATTCGGTAACCGGTCGCGGCAAGCAGCGGGGCATCAAGATCGGCGCGGTGACCTACGATGAGATTCCGAAAACCATGCTGATGAGCGTCGTCCAGGCCAGTGACAAGGATTTCGTCATCAACACCATTATGGATGCGGCCCGCACCCCCGGCAAGGGCGCTTTCGGCGACGGCAAGATCTTTGTTACCGAGGTCGGAGATGTCTACACCATCAGCTCCGGAGTGAAAGAGGGCGCCTCGGCGGAGGTGGCGGCATGAAAGAGATAATCGCCATCGTCCGCATGAATATGATGAATAAAACCAAGGCGGCCTTGACGGCGGCAGGCGTCGACGCCTTCTTCGGCCACGAGGCGCAGGGACGAGGCCTCGGCTTTGTCAACCGGGTGCTGATCAAAGGAGCCGAACAGGGCTATGAAGAGGCGGCTGCCCTCCTTGGGGAAAAAGGCAAGCTGTATCCGAAAAGGATGATCACCATCGTCGTTAAAGACAGCGAGGTGGATGATATCGTTCAGACAATTATCGAAACCAACCAAACCGGCAAACCCGGCGACGGCAAAATCTTTGTTCTACCGGTTGCCGACGCGGTTCGCGTTCGTACCGGGGAGAAGGGTGCGAAATCAATCGCGTGAGTCCCGAGGAGGAGGATCAATTATGGGAAAAGCACAGAAACTGGTGCAGTGGGAACCGCACAATATCAAGGAACAATTGCTGGAAAAGTATCCGCCGAAGGTTGCCCGTAAACGCGCCCAGCAGATAATGATCAACGAGGCTCAGGAGAACACCACTCCGGAGATTGTCGCCAACGTCCGTACCATCCCCGGCATCATCACCATGCGCGGCTGCACTTACGCCGGCTGCAAGGGGGTTATCATGGGGCCGACCAGCGACATCGTCAACCTGGTGCATGGCCCGATCGGCTGCAGCTTCTACGCCTGGCTGACGCGACGGAACCAGACCGACGCCAAAAACGACACGAACGCCAACTATATAAACTACTGTATGTCCACCGACATGCAGGACTCCGATATCATTTTCGGCGGTGAGAAAAAACTGGCGGCGGCGATTCAGGAGGCATACGACCTCTTTCACCCCAAGGCCATCGCCGTCTTCGCCACCTGTCCGGTCGGCCTGATCGGCGACGATATCCATGCGGTGGCCAAAAGAATGAAGGAGCAGTTCGGCGACTGCAATGTCTTTGCCTTCAGCTGCGAAGGCTACAAGGGGGTTTCCCAGTCGGCGGGGCACCATATCGCCAACAACCAGGTATTCACCCATGTGGTCGGTAAAAGCGAAACGGAGAAAACCGAAAAATATAAAATTAATCTATTGGGCGAATACAATATCGGCGGCGACGGCTTCGAGATTGACCGAATCCTGGAAAAATGCGGGATAAAGAATATCTCGACCTTTTCCGGCAACGCCACCTACGACAAATTCGCCTCAGCCAATCAGGCCGATCTCAGCTGTGTCATGTGCCATCGCTCCATCAATTATGTGGCCGACATGCTGGAAACCAAATACGGCATACCGTGGATTAAAGTGAATTTTATCGGCGCCGAAGCAAGCGCCAAATCGCTGCGCAAGATTGCCAAGTACTTCGGCGAACAGGAATTGATCGACAAGGTGGAAGCAGTTATCGCCGAGGAGATGCCGGAGGTACTGGCGGTGCAGCAGGAGGTTTATCCCCGCACCAAAGGCAAAACAGCGATGCTCTTTGTCGGCGGCTCCCGGGCACACCATTACCAGGAACTGTTCAACGAGATGGGAATTAAAACCCTTTCCGCCGGTTACGAATTCGGTCATCGCGACGACTATGAAGGCCGTCAAGTCATCCCCAACCTCAAGGTCGACGCCGACAGCCGAAATATTGAAGAAATCGAGGTTGAACCGGATCCCTTGCTCTACAAGCCACGGAAAACGGCAGAGGAACTTGCCGCCCTGGAAAGTGAAGGTTTGTCCTTTAAGGATTATGAAGGTCTCAACCCGAATATGGAAAAAGGTACCCTGGTTATCGACGACCTCAATCAGTACGAGGCGGAAAAACTGGTGGAACTGATGAAACCGGATCTTTTCTGCGCCGGCATAAAGGAGAAATACTCCATCCAAAAATTGGGCGTGCCGATGAAACAGCTGCATAGCTACGACTCCGGCGGGCCTTATGCCGGGTTTAAAGGCGCCATCAATTTCTATCGCGAGATCGATCGGCTGGTCAATAGCCGGGTATGGAGCTATATGAAAGCGCCATGGCAGGAGAACCCCCAACTTTCGGCAACCTATGCTTGGGAATAACCCCTTGAAAGAATGACAAGGATGCGCACATCGGCTCCACAAGGAAGGTACGACAATGTTACTACGACACACACCAAAAGAAATAACGGAGCGGTCGGCTCTGATGATAAACCCGGCCAAAACCTGTCAGCCGATCGGCGCCATGTATGCAGCGCTCGGAATAAAAGGCTGTCTGCCCCATAGCCACGGTTCCCAAGGTTGCTGCGCTTACCATCGCAGCACCTTGACCCGCCACTATAAAGAGCCGATCTCCGCCGCCACCAGCTCCTTTACCGAGGGTGCTTCGGTGTTCGGCGGTCAGGCCAACCTGCTGCAGGCGATCGACAATATCTTCACGGTCTACGAGCCGGAGGTTATCGCCGTGCACACCACCTGCCTGTCGGAGACCATCGGCGACGATCTGCCGCAGATCTTCGACAAGGCAATGAAGGAAAAGAAAGTGCCCGCCGGCAAGACGCTGATCGGTGCGCCGACCCCGAGTTATGTCGGCTCGCACGTCACCGGCTTTTCCAACATGGTGAAAGCCATGGCGGCCCTTGCCGAACCTTCGAGCAAAAAGAACGGCAAGATCAACATTATCCCCGGTTGGGTCGAGCCCTCCGACATGGAGGAGATCAAAAAGATCGCCGCGACTATCGGTGTGGCTATCAATATGTTCCCCGACACATCCGGCGTCCTGAACGGCCCGTTGACCGGCGAATATAAGATGTTTCCCGATGCCGGGGCGAACATTGCCGACATCAAGGACAGCGGTAAGGCCCTCGGTACGCTCGCCCTCGGCGAATGGTGTTCGGCGGATGCGGCCCGACTGCTTGATACCAAGTGCAAGGTACCCTGCTCGATCCTCGACATGCCCTTTGGTCTGAAGGCCACCGACCGTTTTGTCGATGCCCTGCGCACCGTCGCCGGAGTCACGGTGCCGGAGGAAATCATGGTCGAACGCGGCAAGCTGGTGGATATGATCTCCGATATGCATCAGTACTTTTACGGCAAAAAAGTAGCCTTGGTCGGCGATCCCGACCAGGTCATCGCCATGACCGAGTTCCTGGTATCCATTGATATGTGCCCGATTCATATCGTCACCGGGACACCTGGTAAACGATTCGAGGAGCGGATTCTTGAGATCACCGGTTCCATGGGCAGAAAGGTCAACGTCCGCGCCAAGGGTGATATGTTCCTTCTCCATCAGTGGATAAAGAACGAGCCCGTCGATTTGATCATCGGCAACACCTACTGCAAGTATATTGCCCGGGATGAAGACCTGCCCTTTGTCCGCTGGGGTTTCCCCATCCTTGATCGCCAGGGGCATCAGCACTTCCCGACGGTCGGCTACAAGGGTGGACTGCGGCTGCTGGAACAGATGCTCGGGGTGCTGCTTGACCGCAAGGATCGTGACGATCCGGAATCGAAATTTGAGCTGGTGCTGTAATAACGGTTGCGACCGGCGGGCGGAAACGCCCGCTGCCGCCAAAGCTTTGCAGACGATTATCGGTGCAGACTAATGAACATATCCCCTCTTGCAGAATCTCAAAATTGCTGTTGCCGGAAGCCGGATCCGGCGGACTCGGTTGTTCATCTGCCGGTTGCGCCTCAGACCGTCGCCCGGACCAGATTTTCCCCTCCGACTCCGGTACGCAGTCAGTGTCTCCTGGTCCCCGAAGCCATGGAACTGCTGGACCGGATAATGAACGAGAAAGGAGAAGGTGTCCGCATGGTGGCGATCACCGGTCCGGGCGACCCGCTCGCCACCCCGGATATTACTCTCGAGACCGTTCGCCAGGTAAAGAAACGGTATCCGAGGGTGAAGATAGGCCTGAAAACCATCGGCCTCGGCAGCGAAAAACTTGCCGGAGATTTGGCCCGCGCCGGTGTCGACTACGTGGAAATGCAGGTTGACGGCATTAAGGCCGACGTTCTCGCAAAAATTTACGCCTGGGTGCGACCCGGTCTGAAAACCCTGAAGATAAACGAGGCGGTGGAACTGCTGGTCAGGGAACAGCGCAACGGGGTACCCGCCCTGAAATTCCATAATATCGCGGTGACAATCGTCACCACCCTTTACCCCGAACTCAATATCGACCACGTAGTGAAAATCAGTTCGGCGATGCTTGTTCTCGGGGCAAACGGCATAAGTCTTGTGCCCTATGTCCCGGAAGCGGGGGCTGAAGTTCACCTCAACTGCCCGACAGCGGAAGTCGTCGCAGCGGTCAGGGAAAAGGCACGAGCCTCCCTGCCGCTGGTCGAACCCCTGCTGCTCGGTCAACAAGGAGAAGCAAGCGACACCGGCCTGGCAACAAGCCCACCGCTGCCCAAACCGCATGGCAACCGGGTCAATGTGGCAGTCGTCAGTTCCAACGGCATGGAGGTTGATCTCCATCTTGGTCAGGCAACACGCCTTATGATTTACGGCCCCCGTGAAGACGGTCTGCCCTGCCTCCTTGAAACCCGCGAAGCCCCGGAACCGGGGACGGTCGACCGATGGGGCGAACTGGCGAAGGCCCTCCACGACTGCTTTGTCATCCTCGCCGCCAGTGCCGGAGAAACGCCGCGGCGAATGCTCGCCGAAGAAGGAATCAAGGTCCTGATTACCCAGGACGTTATTGAAGGAACCGTCGACGTACTTTACGGCGGCGGTAAAAAAGGAAAAAAGGGAAACCAATAAAGGAGCTAAAAAATGGCATTACCGGAAAGGCAGGTTCTGCTCTGCCAAAGTTTTCGAGTCAAGGGCGATCCCAAAGGAATCTGCCATAAACAAACAGACGGCTTTTTACAGTATATCGAGGAAGAGATCCTCGACCGCGGCCTCGACATGCAGGTGGTAGCCACCGGCTGTCTGAAACAATGCGAATCCGGACCGATCATGGTCATCCAGCCGGATAACTGGTGGTTTAAGGGCATCGACAGCGAGTCGGCCATCGATGCAGTTCTCGATGGCATTGAAAGCGGCGAGCCTCCGGCCGACTATCTGATAAAATAGGCGGGCATACTCCATGATTCGTCCCGCCGTCCCAGAGGATATCCCCGCCATGGTCGAACTTCTCAGGCAGCTCTTTGCCATCGAAGCGGACTTCGACTTTTCCGCTGAACGGCAGAAAAGGGGCTTGGAACTGCTTCTCGCTTCTCCCACGGCCCGCGCCGTGGTGGCTGAAACGGATGCGCGGGTGATCGGCATGGCCACCGCCCAGCTGTTGGTTTCAACAGCAGAAGGAGGCCCCTCATTGCTGGTCGAAGATCTGGTGGTGATTCCGGACAGGCAGAATTGCGGTGTCGGCAGCGGTCTGCTTCATGCTCTTGCTGTCTGGGGAAGGGAGCACGGCGCAAGCCGCATGCAGTTGCTGGCCGACCGCACCAACACAGCGGCCTTGCGCTTCTACAAGACCCGAGGCTGGCGGGAAACGCAACTCATCTGTCTTCGTAACTCTTTAACAGGAAAGGGAGTATCATGAAACTTGTGCAGATCGACAATTGGCGCGATTATCGGCGTGACGGTGAACAGTTCCTGCAAACCGCGCAAAAAGCCCATGAAAAGCAAAAAAAGGCCTTTTCCTCCGACACCCTTTACAATCTGACCTGTATGGCCATTGAAAAGCTGATCATGGCCTACCTGATGAAAAACGGTGATCTCGCCGAGAACCACACCATGGCGGATCTGCTGCGTGCCCTGCAGCTGCATCTCGGGGAGCTTCCGGAGATTTCGGAAAAGCTCCTTTATCTCGACGGGTTCCAGGAAATCTGCGATCTCGACGAATATACCCTCAGCGTACCGACAGAAGAAGACGTCTGTAAATTTCTCACCATCGGCAAGGAGGTGCGAACCGTTCTTGCCCCCCACCTCTATGACAAAAAGGAGCTCCAATGAACAAGGACACACTGGAAAAAATTTTAGAATATGCCTCAATGCCGGTGCACGGTACACTCTCGCGCAAAATTCGCAAAGGCGTGAAAATTCAGATCAATGAGGGAAAAATCTACGAACAGGCGGTGCTTTTTCTCGGCGACGGCTTTATCCGCATAACCGAGCAAAGCCCGGAAGAGTCGGTGAACACCTATTATGGATGGGACAAGCTCACCTCCATACGTACCCTGAGCAAGGCGGAATCGGCGTAGGCAATGTCCCCGAAGGTCGGCTGTCACCAGCCGACAACCCTTCTGTTACCCGGAGCACAATCCCCATGACACACATCACCCCCATCCCCTTCAGGCCCCTTGGTATTATCAAGACCTTCCTGGAAAGCCTCGGACATCAGGTGACCCACTGCTACGAGGATCTGATCTTTGTCGAGCATAACGCCTTTCTCCTGCGCATGGAGGAGAAAGGCGAAGATGTCGGCCTTTTTTTCAACAGCGAATCGGAACCCGATAAACGCAGTGGGATAGCTGCAACGCTCATCAGCGCCGGCAGCCATTACCGTCTCAATATCAGGCAGCACGGCACCTATCGGTTGACGGCAAATGAAAAGAGCAACAGCCTCTCCCTCGAATTCCTCGAAAACGACAGGTAATCCTTCAAATAGAATGGCAAACTGCCGGGCGCAAAAAACCAATTTAGGATATACTCCAGGGATAACGACCAAGTAAAGAGTCGACTCCAGCAACCTTTGCAGCAAAAGGAGATACCCATGGATGAAAAAAAAATCCTGTTGGCAATTGATGGTTCGGCCCATTCCAAGGTGGTAATGGAAAAGGCTATCGAATTCGCCCACTCACTCAATGCAGGAATTATTCTTGTGCATTGCCACGAAAAATTCCCGGTTAACCTGGGAGAACCATACAGGGATAGCCGAATTGCTGCTATCATCAAAGAAAGTGAGCAGGTGATCGCACCGTTTTTGCGGCGCCTGGAGAAGGAAGGTCTCCCGACGGAAGATCGGCTTATGGAAGAACCTGCCGGCAAGATGATAGTGGAAATCGCTGAAATTGAGCATTGCGACCTGATTATCATCGGCTCGCGAGGCCTCAGCAATCTCACCCATTTGATACTCGGCAGCGTCGCCACCAGGGTTCTGCAAACTGCTCCCTGCCCCGTGCTTGTCGTACGCTAACGAGCTCAATTACCGAAAAAGGGTTACACCATTCCACGCCGACGATAGGCGCTGTAGATAAGTCTATCAATGACAAAAAACAAGGAAATCGGCAGGAGGAGAAAGACCAGGGTTAACAGCGAAGCGACGCTCTTATCGGAGGAATTCAGCAGCGGGAAGATATAGCCGGAATAGGACGCCACCGTTCCGCCGCCGATGAGAAAGACGAGGAAATACTCGGAAAAGGCAACAAGGAAAACGATCGTCGCCCCGGCAAGCAGTGCCGGCAGCAAAAGCGGCAGTTCGACCTTGAAAAAGATCGACAAAGGCGATGCCCCAAGATTTTTAGCGCAAAGGGCATAATTCGGACCGTAAACCTGATAGCCGGCGGTCAAAGAGCGAAGCATATAGGGGTAGCTGATAACACTCAGAATGACAATGACCCCAACCACGGTATCACTCATCCCCAAACGCAGAAAGATCAAATGAGCCCCCATGGCAAAGGCCATGGGAGGGATAAGGGCCGGTGCGAGAAAAAGGCCCTCGAGAAAATGTTTACCGGCAAAGGCTGGTCCGGCAAAGCGTTTTGCCGGCAGGATCGTCATGACAAAGGTCAGGCCGACGGTACCGAGGGAATAGCCGCAGGAAGACAGGAGACTGAGACCTATATCCCCGCTGTGTGCAGCCAGATAAGAGATGCCGCGAGTGTCGAAAACAGCCGGAATGACCTCGGGAAAAGCCCAGGAAGAAGAAAAGGCGTTGAGCAGCAGGACAACGACCGGCAAGCCGAAAAGCAGAAAGAAAACGGCAAGAAGCAGCACCAGCCCCTTCATAGTTTCCGCACCTCCCGGGCAAGCCTTGCCGATAACCGCAGATACAGGCTGATAAACAGGAGTGAAAAGAGAAAAATCAGCGACAACATGGCCATAGCCACCGGACGAAGAGCCAGATCCTTCTGAAAGAAATATTCATATACCCGAATACTGATCATGCCGGGAGAACTGGATCCGAGGACAAAGGGCAAATCAAAACCGCCAAAGGTAAAGATAAACAAAATGACGAAGGTGGTATTGACCGCCGGCAGGATAAAGGGCAAAACCAGGGTAAAAAAGATCCTGACTCTGCCGGCGCCGAGCATCCTGGCGGTATCGATCTGCCGCCGGTCGAACCTCACCAGCATGGCATACACCATGACCATGACAAAGGGTGTTTCTTTATAAACCGAGGCGGAGATCAGATCTATCCCCGAAAGGGTATAAAGAAGGTCGGGAAACTCTTCAAAGGAGGCAATGAGGCCGAGATGAAAGGCCACCGAGGCGAGGATTCCCGTTCTGGCAAGAAAAAGCACCGCCAGGAATCCAACGGCGATATGCGGCAACACCAGGGGAATTTTATAAATAATGGTATAGCGGTGATACCTTTCCGGCAGTTTCCAGACAGCATACGCAAGCCCGGTACCGAGCACGATGGCAACACAACTGCTGACGGCGGCGACGTAGAGAGAAAAACCCACCGATCTGAAAAACCACAAATCAGCGAACAATTCCTTATAGGCAAAGAACAGGTCATCATAGCGATAGGAAAACATCAGCAGGCCGAACGACTGCAGCACGGTAACGACAAGGCCGCAACCGAAGACCAGCGAAACCGGCAAAAGGATCGGCGACAGGTGCAGCAGCGAAGAAA
>JFJP01021699.1_pt1 | contig 12753 bp, 13 predicted proteins | sample 431651 | NCBI WGS metagenome assembly JFJP01 (sample SAMN02602958, study PRJNA72255) | Microbial mat metagenome, whole genome shotgun sequencing project. | biome: fresh water; feature: sink hole; material: water; isolation source: purple microbial (photo- and chemosynthetic) mats found in... | reverse complement strand
AAGCTAAAAGCATCAAGCTAAAAGCATCAAGCTAAAAGCATCAAGCTAAAAGCATCAAGCTAAAAGCATCAAGCTAAAAGCATCAAGCCAAAAGAGAAACAATGCCTGTGGCTTGTGGCCTGAAACTATTCTCTCCGGCATGTCCGGGTTAGGTATGATCAATGAATCTTCCTCTTATAACACTGTCCACGGGACTGTTTGACAGCTTTTCCACCACATTTCAGATACTCATATTTATTCTGCTGTTAGCGACGGCTCGACCTCTGGCAACGGCGGGAAGTTTCTTTGCCGGAGTGACACTTGTGTACTGCCTTGCGGGATTTGGCATGTACAGTACAATGGATCAGCTTGCGGTTCTGCTCAAGCCCTTTTCAGACATACTCGCTTCAGTTCCCGATTCACACTACTACCGATCGCAGCTGATCAGTTCGATTGTGATGATTGCCGTGGTTCCGCTCTATGTTGCATTGGAAAAAAGATCAGGGGAACAGTCGCCACTGAAACGGTTGTCGGTTCTTTTTGCGCGGATTTCACCTCGGGGAGCATTTGTGTTTGGCATGGGATTTCAGATGCTGAATCTCGCCGGATCAATCCCCTATTTTCTCTATGTTCAGTTTATTCACAGCAAAGATTTGGGAAGCGGATTTGCGACGGCGCTACTCGGCTACAATCTCGCATACGCCCTTCCCACTCTCGTGGTGGCAGTGATCTATCTGATCTACCGCCATCGGGAAAATATCCACGAACGACTGCATCTCCACGCTCACCGAACCAATCAGCAGATTACCGTGTGGTCCATTGTCGGTTTTTCACTGGTTCTCATTGTAGACAGCGCTCTCTTTTTTATGCGCGGCACACCGCTCTTTCACCGTTTTTTCTGAACCATTCCGATCAGAGCAACCACGTCAATTCCTCCATTCGACAGGGGAATTGTCTTTGTGATTTTCAGCGAATGGAACAGCTTTTCTCGCCCCTCGGGAATGAGAAGCACCGCGGTGGCACCGGCACACTGCTGTTCCATCCAGCGATTGAGATCGCCGTAGAGTGCGGCGATTTCGTGATCTTCACCAACCCGTTTTCCGTAGGGCGGATTGCACGCCACCACCATTTTTCCTTCGACTAGAGGAATTTCCATCGCCCTGAAATCTCCCACGGACCAGCGAATTGAATCACATCCGGCGCGGGCACTGTTGTGAGTCGCACAGAGTGACGCTTTCGGTTCGATATCGTTGCCCAGAATACGCAGTTCGCGATCAGGTATCTCCTGTTCGACAAGTTTTTTGCGAATATAGCGCAGTTTTCCTTCGATCTCCGGTCCCAGTGGCCACTGTTCAAAGGCAAACGAGCGATGTATGTTGGGAGCCCGATTGGTCTGCATCAGTGCAGATTCGATACAAAATGTTCCCGAACCAGCCATGGGATCGACCATTAGCGACGCAGTTTGGGCACCCGCTGCGAGAAGCAACCCCGCGCCGATCGTTTCGCGCACCGGTGCAAATCCCGTTTCAACTCGATAGCCCCGCCGATAGAGCAGTTCACCGGAACAGTCGAGACTCACGTGACAGCGATCCTCATCGAAACGGATCACGATTGTCACCACCGGATCGCTTTCAGATCGCTTCGCCACCCCGCCGAATTTCGCGGCGGTGGTTTCAATCGCTTCTGCCACAGACTCGGCCATATTGTCCGTGTGATGCAGTTTCGATTTGCGCGACGTCACCACCACATCGAACGATTGTGTAAATCCGATCCACGGTTCCCACGCGATTCGCTTGATTCGGTTGAACAGTTCGGGATAGCTTTTCGCCATGAAACTATCGATGCGTATCAACAGTCGATTGGCGGTGCGCAGTTTCATCGAACTTTCGATCATCGTGTCGATAGTTCCCGAAAAACTGACACCACCTCTTTCGGCCACGCAGTCGGCACAGTCAGAAACGGCTGCAAGTTCTGCGGCGAGAATTGATTCGAGTCCCGGCGTGCAGATAGCGTAGAAATTGTGCCGTTGAGCCAGGATCTGCTTTTTAATTCGACGGACGAGGCCGTTCGGTGAAAGTTGTTCCGATTCTCGGTTGTTCACAGGATCTCCTAAAAAGTCGTTAACGAGGGCGTAAAATAGCATGAGCATCGACTTAGATTCTACTTTTTCGCACTATCGTTCAGATCGTCGCAGAAACTCTTGCATATTTTGGAAAAATCAGTTACATTCGTGCGTATCGAATCGGCGAATCTCTTAAGAACGCTGATCAAATCAATCTTAAAAGTGGAATCTCTATGAAACGCGGCTCGATAGCCTTTGATTACGATGGCGTCCTTGCAAACACCTTTGAACCGAACATTCGCCTCATGAATCGCATTTTCAAATCGATGAAAAGCACCGCCGTGGTAACTCACGCTCATTTCGACATGGCCGCGGAAATTTCTTTCGAAGCGGTTGTGGCGGCTGCCGGTCTCGAAGAGTCGCGCGTTCCGGAATTTATGAAACTGGTTGTCGACACGGGTGATTCTATTGTTCCCGAAACAAACCTTTTCCCGGGGATGCGCTCTTTTCTGCGGGAATTGCGAGAAGATTTCGAAGTGACCGTGGTTTCCAACAACTCCACGCGCATTATCAACGCGGGGCTACTTCAAGCGGGGACACTGGAGCTATTTGACCGCGTCACCGGTTCGGATCAGGGCTATTCAAAAACGGATCGACTCAAGGAGATTCAGTACGAATCGAGGATTCCACTCGACCGTTGTTGGATGATCGGCGATGGCGTCAACGATATCGAAGCAGCTCACGAGGCGGGATGGAAATCGATTGCTGTCACGTGGGGATTTCAGAGTCGCGACCTTCTCGCCACGCGCAAACCCACGGCAATCGTTGAATCTCCACAAGAGTTGCGGGAATTTCTTCTGCGCGAATGTATGCCTCTGTAATGAAAAATCACCAGCTCTTGGTTGGATCTACAAATGAGTATCCGCTGGATAAAATGGTGATCTAAACGGATTTTGATATCAAAAAATGTCTGTATGTAAAAAGAGAAACGGGAATCCCATTTCTCTTTTTGCTTTAATAGCAGATAATTGCAACTCTATTTTTTCAATTCAAGGCACGCTTGATAGATCGCTTCAAATACTTCGGGCAGAAGATGGGTTGGCGTCGAACTGAATGCCACACGAATAAGCCCTTCAGTACTGATCAGACCAACGGAGTATTTGTTCACCAAAAGAACTCGAAGTTCTTCCGCATTGATCTCCACATCGGGCTCGATACACATGAAATACCCAGAGTTATACGGAAGCGGTTTGAAACATTCGGCATATTCCGGGTGATCCGCCAAAACTTTATCCACCATGTCAAAACGGCGGCGCAGAAGATCATGCTTCTCCTGTTTCTGAATTTCATACGCAGAATCAGAGTACGCTTCGAGCAACAGTTGCTGGCTTGGATTCGGAGCATTCGAAATGGTCGCGCGAACAACTGCAGCAGTTTTTGCTTCAAGCGCTGCATACATTTCAGCACTTCCGTTCTTGACCCCGTACGTAACAAAACCTGTGCGGAATCCCCAAACGTAATCTTCTTTGGTGGCTCCATCGATCTTGATCGCGAGAATATTTTCGTGAGCATTAGCAAGAAGGCTGAACATAGACTCTTCGAAAACACCAGCGCGGAACACGAGTCCGAAATATGCATCATCAATTATAATAGCAAGTTTCGAACCTTTTTCAGCTTCGTTGACAAAGAGATCGCGAAGCGCATACGCCTCTTCGATAGTTGGCGTATACCCCGTTGGATTATTCGGGAAATTAAGAATAACCAATTTTTTGCCCACACCTGACGCGGACATTTTTTCGCCAAGACCTTTGACATTGTACCCCAGACCATCAAACGTCGGGTAGTGCTTCACTTTCGATCCGGTGGCGGCGGTGATCGCAAGATTATAGTTCCCCCAGAAATAGTCCGGCGAGATCAACGTATCCGAAGCATCGGCGAACATCTGCCCGGCGATGTAAATCCCATGAGTCAGTGCGCAGGAAACAACGGGAAGAGAAATCACGGCATCTTCAAGGGTGGGATTCTTTTTGCGAATCATATCCTGCCAGATTTTACGAAGAGCGGGAACACCATAGCTTGGCGCATATTTAAAAGCTTTATCGCTAGTGAGATGGATCTTATCATCCAGAAGTTTGAGACAGGTTGTTGAACCATCATCATCAAGAGCAATTCCAATTGTTGCATTGATCCGGCAGTTTGATGCTTCAGCAGCCTGACCGAGAATCCCCTTTTTGGGAAAATAGGCTGCTTTTCCTTTTTCAGAAAGCAGATCATAGACAACACTGTTGTTTGCGATTATCGCACTGTTAAGCTCTTCAGCCTGCGGGTTATACCCCATTACACGTCTCCTCAATAGTGATACTTCTACAGAAGTTTCGATATTTTTATTTTGTTTTTTAGCCATTAGTTCAGTGGTCGATGCGGTTCATTGGCGTAGCGGGTCGGATCTTCAATGCCCGCTTCAACAAAACCGGTATGACGATAGATACAACTGTCGCAGCTGCCGCATGAGAGCCCTTCCGAACTCGGATCGTAACAGCTGTGCGTCAGTTCATAGGGAACATCAAGTTTCACACCCGTTTTGATGATCTCTGCTTTTGAAAGATACTGAAGCGGTGCGTGGATCGTAATATTTTTGCCTTCACGCCCCATTTTTGTGGCGAGATTCGCCATTGTTTCGTAGGCTGCAACATAATCGGCACGGCAGTCGGGATAGCCGGAATAATCCACAGCGGTGACCCCGATAAAAATATCCTGAGCCTCAAGAACATCTGCCCAAGCCAGCGCATAAGAGAGAAAAATCGTATTCCGAGCCGGAACATAGGTGTTCGGAATTCCTTCTGTTCCCACGTGATCCTTGGGAACTTCCATCTCTTTTACGGTAAGCGAACTTCCGCCAAATGCAGCAAGATCGATTGTAATGACGCGATGTTCTTTAACGCCCATATCGTTGGCAACTTTTTCAGCAAAATCAACTTCCACAGAGTGACGCTGTTTATAATCAAAACTGATTGCATAGATTTCAAAACCCTGACTTTTCGCGATTCCAAGGCAGGTTGCGGAATCAAGTCCTCCGCTGAGAAGTACCACTGCTTTTTTCATACGCCCCGGGTCTCCTTATCCCAAATAATCTTGTGAAGCTGAATGCCGATTCGAACCGGAAGTCTATCTTCGATAACCCATTCGGTGAGTTCCCGCGGAGTGCACTCTTCCCAGGAGGGAGAAAATATCACTTCGCAGATTGGCGCGTGGGTTTCGATAAACGACTTTGCCCAAAGATAGTCGTCGCGAGTGCCTATCACAAATTTCAGTTCGTCTTTAGAATCAATTCGTTCAAGATTGATTTTCTTGAAACTCTCGCCTTCACCGCATGACGGGCATTTCACATCGACAATCTTAATAACTTCTGAAGGGAGAACACAGACATCGTAAAAGCCGTTTGTTTCGATCATCACCGTCAGTCCCGCGTCGAGGAGCGCTTGTGCCAACTCGGGCGTCTCTTTCTGCATGAGCGGTTCGCCGCCAGTGATTTCCACCAGTGGCACATCGTAGTTCTCCACGGTCTGCACAATCTCTTCGATGGACATTTCAGTACCACCGTAAAATGCATATTCGGTGTCACAGTAAGAACAGCGAAGGTTGCAGCCCGTAAGTCGAACAAAGGCACACCGTTTCCCCGCATGCGACGACTCTCCCTGCACGGAAGAGAAAATCTCTGTAACTTTAAGCTTCTTCAAAGTACGAAGCACAATTTCCGGGAGTTTCCCAAATGTCAACGCGGTGAATCCACGCCGGGGTATTTTCCGCTTTGATTCGTTCATTCATCTCTTCAAAGATGAATTTTGCGATATTTTCTGCCGATGGATTGCCGATCTCTTCGGTGAACAGCTCGTTCAAATCCACGTGATCCAATTTGTCCGTTACTTCGTTCATATGCTTTTTCAGCGTTTTGAAATCGATCGCTAGACCAATTGAATCGAGTTCACGAGACCGGCATGTAATGCGTACTTCCCAGTTGTGCCCGTGAAGGAATTCGCAGGCACCGTTGTAGTTGCGAAGGCGATGCGCTCCGGAAAAGTGCGTTTCAACAAAAACTTCGTACATATTAATTTCCTTTTTTTATCATTACTAACCCGCTGAATCAGTTAAAAAACGACTGAATCGGCAGAGCCGTAAAATATGCAATGGGACAGAAATAAAGGGAACCGTTTCGGGGATTATTTTCGTGAAAATTACGACTGCAGAAGGAATCGATTTTTCTATGCAGAATCATAACCCAATTGAGGTTTATACCCGTTTATAAATGCGGTGTAAAATAGATGACCGTTTTAGAACATTTACCAATTGTAGCGGCGACTCGCAATCGCCTTTCCATTGGAAGAGATGTGGCGAGCACGGCTCGCCGATACGGAAATGGAAAGATGCACTTATTTCACACCGGAGCAATAAGATTCTAATCGATTTATACCCAAAAGCACGAGTGGAACGAACCGTTTTTCCACCGTTAGCGTTTCAATACCATCGTCTAGTTCTACCATTTCGAGAAAAGCTGCAAAGTCAATTCCCAATTCAGAGAAAATACCTCGGGAAAGCAATTGATAACTGCGGTGCCATAATTTGCGCGCACCGTGATCAACCCCCTGAATAATCTTAACATACCCTCCCGAAGCTTGGATCAACCCTTTCATCAACGAACGAAGATGTGGCTCCGGTTCAATTTTCCAAATCAGTTCCCACGATTCATGTGCTTCCCAAAAATAATGACTGTTATAGAGATCCACGCCGTAGAGGAAAAAGGGATTTTCCAAAAGTGGTAGTTTTGATAATGGTTGCGGATCGATGCCAAACTCAACCAATGGCTCTTCGGTGGGACGAGCAGTCTTTCCGCTGACGTAGGCAATTTGCGGAAGGGGAAAATTAGTATAGCGAGTCATTTTCTATCCCGAATAAATGCAGCAGTCACGCCAATGGCAACATACCATTCAGGGCGATTCCACTCATTGTTTTCATCTTTAAAAAACTGAAGCAGTGATTCGGCGTGAGGCCCCACGACAAAACGAGGATGTACCCGCACAGGAAGGGCCACAAATCCTCCTGCCACTCCAGCGGAACCATTTTTAGCACTCTGTTCTCCCCGTGAACGGTAGAAATGAAATGTTTTTCCACCTTCGATCCCCAAAGAGGCAAAAGAGTTATGAGAAAAGGAAAAACGGTAGTTGACCTGCGCCAAGTGAGTCAGTTCGATCAAGTCAATGTTTTGTTTCATATCAGAGAGATAATCCGCAGAGGATTTCAATCCCACGCCAATCTTGTCACTGATCCACCAATGGAAATCGCCACCACCGCCGATAATTGGTGTAAAATCATTGGCCAATGTCGTGGTTCCAGCGGGAATTGGAAACTGCAAATAGCCACCCACATCCATTTTCCACGGATCTGCGGCGCGAGCGGTTAAGACAACCAGTAAAATAAGGAAACGGATCATTTCGCCGGTTCATTTCTCAGGCCGACACCGACCGTATCACTCCAACCGAACATCGAGCGGTAACTATCGGCATCACTGGAGTTCATCCCCGCGAGAAGAACTTTCAGGGTGAAACTTCCCTGACGCACACCATTAGAATCAGTGTAGGCCCAGTCCGAAATCATGGAAGAGGAAAAAGAGATCGGCCCATTGACTTTTACCGACGTAACAAATTGAGGTTCATTGTCAACGATCCCCGTATAGAGAGAATCCTTAACGGTAATATCTCGTACCCAGAGATGTTCTGTGCCATTTTTTTCACTGACCATAACTTTCACAACAAAGCTCGAATCACCGGTCATTGGCGTTGTGAATCGTTCTACAAAAGAAGGGAGTGTGCGCTGAGCTTCAGCAATAGCGCGATTCATTGCCGCGTCATTTGCATTCACAAGCGCAAGGTTCGCTTCATGTTTCTTTGCACAACTAGTGAAAACGAGCACCGCAACGACCAAAAATACAAACAACTTACAGATCACAAACATCCTCCTTTTAGAAGTCTCATTTTACCCCCTAAAGATAGTATCGGGCCCGTTCATTTAGACAGATGAATTCCATTTCAGAGGTGACAAAAGGGTTGACGATTCTTTGCATAGTATCGTAAAATCGAAAAAAACATTGGCAAAGGAACAGCGATGATTGATATCGGACAACTCCGCAAAGAGTTCCAAGATGAACGTCTTCTCGAAAAGGATCTCCTTGACGATCCCTATGATCAATTCGAAATTTGGTTTAACGATGCCTGCAAAGCCCAAGTTCCGACTCCTAATGCGATGGCACTGTGCACAATCGACCCGGAAGGAATGCCTCGAAGTCGAACCGTTCTTTTGCGCAAAATTGAACGAAATGGATTTACCTTTTTCACGCGCTATGACAGCAAAAAAGCGCTCCATATTGAAAAGAATCCCCGCGTAGCGCTTCATTTTCATTGGAAAGAACTTAACCGTGAAGTGACGATTTCGGGAATTTTGGTAAAAACATCTGTAGGTGAATCTCGATCTTTCTTTTCGAGTTGCAATCGAAGACTGAGACTGGCAGCCCGACTCCCAAAATATCCATCACCCGTGGACTATAGCGAAATGGAAGAAAAACTCGAAAGTCTCGATCTGCAATATGATGGCACCCAAATTCCCATGCCCGAGTGGTGGGGCGGCTATCGAATCCAAGCGCTGCGGTTTGAGTTTTGGCAAGGGCGAAGCAACTATTTGCACGATCGATTCAAATACTGTCTCTGCGATAGCGATGGCTGGAAACGGCAACGAATGGCCCCTTAATCGCTGTGGCAGAGGCTATTTTCTCGTATTAAAAAAGAGGTGAATCATGATCAAAATTGGTCAATACAATCTGCTAAAAGTTATCGAAGTCCATCACGAGGGTGCGGTTGTTTCCAACGGAACCGATGAACTTCCGGTGCCTTTGAATCACTGCGACGAATCAATCATCACCGGCGCTGAACTCAAACTGTTTGTCTATCGCATCGGAGGCGGACGACTCATTGCCACCACCCGCAAACCGAAAGCCGTTGTGGGTCAGTTCGCACCACTTCGCTGTGTTGAAACCAACGAAAATGGCGCCTTCCTCGACTGGGGAATGGACAAGGATCTCTTTGTGCCGTTCAGCCAGATGATCGGCCAGATGTATGCCGATGAAATCTACGTTGTTCGCGTACTTCTCGACGATGTGTCCGATCGCATTGTGGCGACCCAGAAACTGCGCCCATTCCTGAAAAATCCCACCGAAGACGAAATTCCCGTTGGCCAAAAGTTGCGCATTATGATAATTGAAATCCGCGACAATGGCACGATCGGAATCGCAGAAGGCGGGTATAAGGTCTATTTCAACAAAACGGAATTTGCCGAACGCGTTCAATACGGCACTATTGTCGAAGCCTACGCGAAACTCTACGACGATTCTGATCGGCTTATCGTTTCCCGCAAACCGACGCTCAACGATGGGTGGATTGAATCAGAAAAGATGATTCTCGATATGCTGAAAGTGAACCACGGTTTTATCCGTCTCAACGACAGCAGTTCACCGGAAAAAATCAGCCAGATGACCGGACTCTCTAAAAAGACGTTCAAGAAAGTAATCGGCGGACTCTACAAGCATCGCAAGATCGTCATCGAAGACGATGGAATCCGTCTCGTTGAGTAGAAAAGTGGTCACCATTGACTTCAAAGGAACTGCCTCGGCGGTTCCTTTTTTCAAATCACACTGCATTTGATTGATCTATGATCGATCTTTTTCACACAATTCACCGGTTCCACTTGTTGCAAACACAATTTCAATTGTTGCTGTAGAATGATTCAGCAAAACCTGTTCGAGTGAATTACTTTGTACACAACAATAGCAGTAACGAAGGAACTAGTATGAAAATCGGTCTTTTATTCATCGCAACAGCACTTTCACTGGCGGCAAAAACGGTTCCCGTCGATTCGGTTCACGTGCGCTCCATGGGAAGAGTTCAGTGGAACAGCGAAGGCGCCAGTTACGATTGGTGCGGCACGCGCTTTGACTTTTCATTCCGCGGAACATCGCTGGCCCTGCGGCTCAGTGACCGCGGGAATCACTACGACATCACCATCGATGGCACGCCACTTTCAACTCTCAAAACCGGCATGGGCGATTCGACCTACACTATCGCGGAAACTCTGCCCGACGGGGTTCACAGCGTCACGATCGAACGGCGCACCGAAGATACCTGGGGAATCACCACGTTCAAGGAGATTATTCTCACTGAATCGGGCGAACTTCTCCCCGCTCCCGCCAAATCTTCACTGCGACTGCTTACTCTCGGCGATTCGTTCACCGCGGGTTACGGAATCGAACACCCTTCGCGCGAAGGCACCGATGCGGACTACGTCAACACCAGCAACACCGCCAAAGCGATCGGATCGCTAGTGGGGAAAAAATACGACGCCGATTACACCACCCTCGGCTACTCAGGGAAAGGGTTGATCAGAAACGCCAGCGCCGATTCACCGGGCAAAGAGTTCCCCGCCTACTACGACCGGCTCTTTGCCAGCGATGTAAATCTCAACCTGAAAATCAATCGCCCGTGGGATTACAAACAGTTCGTACCGCAGATCGCCATCGTCCACTTGGGAATCAACGATTTTGCCGGCGATCACGTCTCCCCCGCTGACACGACAGCCTGGGTAGAACGGTATGTTCAGTTTATTGCGCAGTTGGACAAAGAGTTTTCTCACCCGGCGATTATCGTCTGCGCCACCGGTGTGTGGCCCAACGATTTCCTCAAGAGCAATGCGAAAAAAGTGGTTGATCGCGCCAAGGCAAATGGATCGCGCGCATACTACTATGCCTACACGGTGGGCAATTCAGCACTGCACTGGCACCCATCTGTCTCCGAACAGAAAACGGTGGCCGACGGACTTATCGCGTTGATCGAAAAAGAGAAACTGTGGGAACCCGTGACCATCGCCACCGCTACCAAACCGATTTCCAAACTAACACTATCCTTCTCGCGTTCAACCAGCGGAATCGCAATCGCCAGTTCAGAAAACCTCGCGGCGGAACTGACCATTCACGCGATCAACGGAAAAGTGGTGCACACACAACCGCTCCTTCTCACCCGGGGAAACACGGCGGTTGCCGTGGATCACCTCAGTTCTCAACCGGTGATCGTCTCCATACAGGCAAACAACTTGACCTTTTCCGAAAAAGTGATTTTGGTAAACTGATTCCATACTAAAAGGATAGTTCCTTGATCATTCACGCCCCCCACCCCCCGAAGGGGGAGAAAATCTGGGACTACATCAAAGACGTACGTATTCCAAGTCCCCCTTCGGGGGATTTAGGGGGCGTTACATTTTGTAAAATTGCCTTTGTAGGGCGGACTCAAAACGGATACAACGCTCCACAATGCGAGTTCTAATCGATGCAGTTGGAACGAAGGGACATCATCCGAAAGATGTTCGCATAACCTCACGCGGACACGCTCACCGGTTGCCTTTCCCCTGTCCGCCGCAAAGGTTTGTCTTTTAACCACCGTGAGACTATCGTCGATGCAATTGGAACGAAGCCGCCACCAGATCATTTCATCGCACTTTCTTCTTGTATAGTGCCTAGGTTGAAGAAATCAGTCTTTTGCGGCGGACAAGTGAAAGGCAACCGGTGAGCGTGTTCGCGTGAGGGATGTGGAGGGGCCGCAGGCGTGCGGTATTTCCGCACCGAGCGAAAAGCGAAGCCCGGAGCAAGCCCGACGGTGAGCGACAGCGAACCGGCACGCCCAAAAACAACTGAGCAATTATCTCACAGCTATCATCAAAACTCCCTCACCCTGCAGGTGAAAAGCAATAACAGATATAACAAGATAAAAACGAATGAAATACAGGAAAGAAATATGTTTCTACTGCGAAAACGAGGTTCCCCCCTCAAACGTCTGACCTGAAATTGCCCCCTCACTCGGCCAAACAAAAACGCCGCGGCTCAATATCTCCAACATTTTTCACACCCTCCAATTGGCACTGATTAATTTTATCCTAACCGTAAATCCCGACAGAATACGGTCATTACTACTATCTAAAGGAGTCTCTCATGAGAACTGTTACGCCGGAAAATGCCGCCGCACTGATCAACACCACCGAACCACTCAACCACAAAAAGCCCGTGGATCACCTCATCTCCGAACTGCGGCAGATTGCCACGGCCCTTGCCACCGAATCACCGCGATTTGTTGCCAAAGGGCTCACGGAAAAATTCTGCAAATCCGCTCCCGTCATCGCCGACATCCTCGAACAGAAACAAGCCCTCTGGGTCGATTCGCGCGGTGGCACTCCCGAAGTGAAAAAAGAGTTCAAAACCCAGTACCCCGAAATGGTGGCACTGCGCGATGATTTCGCCGACACCCTCGAAATGGCGCTTTTCGATATCCCCGAAGCGATGAAAACAATCGAAGCGGTGCTCGAAGGCGACGGTCCCGAAGACACCGTGGTTGATATTTCAACGCTGGTGGTGGTGGCCCAAAAGTATCCCGCGCAGGTTACTGCCGCAGGATTGTCCGAAGATCGCGTGCTGGAAATTGCCCTTCAGGGAAAAGAGTTCTCTGCACTCTACGCCAAGACCCTGGCTCTTCCCGGCGGATCGCTCCCCGCCAAGACCGCTCGCGACAAAGCCCGCACCTTTGGCGAAGCGTATGTGGCGCTGGTTCGCTATTTCCGCGACCGCATCT
>JFJP01040120.1_pt1 | contig 12754 bp, 7 predicted proteins | sample 431651 | NCBI WGS metagenome assembly JFJP01 (sample SAMN02602958, study PRJNA72255) | Microbial mat metagenome, whole genome shotgun sequencing project. | biome: fresh water; feature: sink hole; material: water; isolation source: purple microbial (photo- and chemosynthetic) mats found in... | reverse complement strand
TTTGTTGTTCTGTTCATGATTTAAATTGGTGCATTTTACCTCATACTTTCAAAAACAAGAAATCCAATTTTATGCAAGGATACAAAGAAAATTCGGTTTACAAAAACCCGGATTTTGAAGTCTAAAAATGCCATGAAAGTATAATTTCAAAAAGAATTGAAGATGAATGAAGTAAAATTACAATCAGGTTTTGGATGTCCACTGCACAATGTGGGTTGTTTAATCAAAGGATTGATAATCCATTGAAAAACTTCCGCATTTTAGGTGCTAGGCAATTTTACTACAAAATCGGAATTCATTCCGGAAGATAGAAATCGTATCATAATAATCATATTTTAAAACAGATGGATAAGAGAATCAGCACTTTTGCGCTTGTGAAGTCATGTTTACATCGAGCATTTGTTTGATCCCCTAAAAAGCTTTTATAGCAAAACAAGGCAGATATTAGGTCTTTCTGTATCTTTACACGTTTAATGGTTTATTTGAAAACAGTTTCACTTTGAGTCAGAATCAGGATCGGGAAGCGACCAACTTTGACAAGTTTCTGGCTAATAATTCGGGTTATTTGGGTAATGGATAAAAAGATATTTTTCCTGTTTTGTTGCTTGATGTTTTTTCATCAGTTAAGTGCCGAATACAAAACTAATGTGCATTCGATTTCACGGCGGGAAGGATTATCAAATGGAGCCGTTAACACCATTGCTATGGATGCCGAAGGGTATGTGTGGTTTGGTACCTGGAATGGTTTGAACAGATATGATGGCAACAATATCGTGTCGTTTATGCCTGGAAGCAAGCCATTTTCATTGCACAATCACGTTGTAAGGGAGCTTTATCCCGACACTAAAGGCCCGCTCTGGATGCTGACAAACAAAGGCATTGGTTTGTATGATAACCGGCACAACAGGTTTTATTCATTTTTTGCAAATGAGTCGGATCAGATAAATTATGAAAACGATATTTCGCTCGGCCATTCCAACCAATATGGAACAATTGCAGCAGTTTACGGAAAAGGGATTTTTGTTTTCGACAGCATCAGCAGGCAATTTATTAAGAAAACATTTGCCAAAGGATCGGATCAGACATCGCTGGAAATAAAGCGGTTATATTCGATTGGTTCGGAATTTTATTGCATAACTGCCAACAACCTGCTATTCGGAATTTCAGGCGATCATCTTACCCAGATTATTCGTTTACCGCTCGATGCAGCCATTTCTTCTTCCTTGGGAGTTTTGATTCAAAACCGTCCTTATCTCCTCATCACCCAGCGTGGCGGAAATGCAGTTTTGGTTGATATCAGCGCTAAATTGGTCAGTGAGGTTAGGATCGGGGATGATATCATCACTTCGTTTGCACCATCATCAAACCCTGACAGGCTTTGGGCAGGAACCGAAAAAGGAAATATTTACAGTTTGAGTATTACTTCGGGGAAGCTTGAAAAACTAAGTGCGCTTTCGGAGCTTTTCGTCAATAATCCAATATCAACCAGGGTTTTAAGTATTTGTGAAACTACTTCAGATATTTTATGGATCGGGACCGACGGCAATGGCGTCTATAACCTCAGGCTTTCGGAGTTTCCTAACAAAAGCCTGTCATCAAAGCAATTATCTTATCCCATTGTCCGATGTATTCTTGTTACGCAAAAAAACCAGTTCCTTATCGGGACAAAAGGAGGCGGAATTGATGTTTTTGATTCAAAAGGCAACCACGTACGACAAATCTCAGTAAAAGACGGCCTGAGCAACAACTCGGTGCTTTCGTTTCATGAACAAAGTGATGGAACAATCTGGGCTGGCACCGATGGTGGTGGAATTGATATTATTTCGGCGGATTTTTATCAAATCAGAAACTTCCCTGCAGATTTTAATGACATCCATTGCCCTGCTTTTGGCTCGGTTTACAACATCCTCGAGGACAGCGATCAGCGTTTGTATCTGGGGACAAGTGGCTTTGGTGTAATGATGATCGAATTTGATAAAAACCAGCCTTCAAATCCTGTGTATTGCGAGCAGGTAGTTTTAGATAAAAATAACCTCTCTGGCGGGCAGCAAAAACAAATCGTTTACGCAATCACGCAGGAAAAGCCAGGCATTATCTGGATTGGTACACGCGGTTTCGGGGTTTACCAGTACAACACAATTACAAAGCGGGTGCTTTCGCAATTCAGCTCAAATTCGAATCCCGGTCAGATAAAAAACGATGACATCCTTGCCTTGTTTACCGATCAGGCGATGAATATCTGGGTTGGAAGCAGTTCGGGGATATTTTCGTTAAAGACCGAAGTTAATGGCCAGTCAAAAATTACCGGATGGAATCTGCACGAAGATTTATCAAATACCTCAATTCATACGATGCAGATCGACGAATCCGGAAACCTCTGGGCGACTACAAATCAGGGGCTTTCGTGTGTTGACCCAGAAAATCTGACCGTAAAAAACTTTACGGTAAACGACGGGCTGATCAATTTTGAATACAGCGACGGGGCTTCCTATTTCGACCAGACGACCGGCATATTGTATGTTGGTGGCACCATGGGGATTGACATCATCCAGACACGTGAAATAAAGTTTTCATCATTTTTCCCTCCTTTGGCCATCAACGATTTGTACATCAAAAACCAGCCTGTCGAAATTACCGAAGGCAGTGTGCTTAACAGCCGGATAAACCTCCAGAATCATCTCGAACTGAATTACAACCAAAACGCGCTTACTTTTTATGTTTCGCCGCTTGCCTACTGGGGGAAAGAGCGACACCGGATTTCGTACCGGCTTTTAAATTTCGACAACAACTGGGTTGTAAATCTTCAGGGTCAGGCTATCAGTTTTACCAACCTCGAAACCGGCAAATACACCCTCCAACTGCGGGTTAGCGACGAAAGCGGTAACTGGTCGGATCAGATAAAATCCGTCGAAATCATTCTCAACCCGCCATTTTGGAAAACAATCTGGGCAATCGGTGGCTACATTTTACTTTTTATTGGGATTCAACTGCTGATAATCCGATCGTACATCAGGAAAGATTCGCGTAAAAAAGAGGCCGCACTGATCGAATTTAAGCAACAAAAAGAAACGGAACTTCAAAACTACAAACTCGAGTTTTTTACAAATGTGGCCCATGAGTTCAGGACACCGCTTACGCTGATAACCTCGCACATCCATGCCCTCATCGAAGAAACAAAAGCCATCAGCGAAAATCCACGTTTACTCAAAGTTTATAACAACAGCGTAAAATTGCAGAAACTTGTGCTCGAAATTATTCAGTTCCGAAAACTGGAGAAGGGCAAAGAGCAGCTCAACATCACCAAGGTAAATCCTGAATTGCTGGTCAATGAAGTAATTTCTGACCTTGAATTATTGGCTCAAAAGCGGGAAATTTTGTGTGAAGTTTTTTGTGACAAGGAAAACGCTGCTGTTAATACCGATGCCGATAAATACCAGCGAATTCTTACAAACCTGGTTTCGAACGCCATAAAATACAATAAGCCGGGCGGTTTTGTTCGTGTGAAGATTTCGTTTGGCGTAAACGAATTTCTTACCGAGGTGGAGGACAACGGAATCGGCATAAATCCTGAGCTAAAAGACAAGGTTTTCGAACCTTTTGGCATTTCTTCGGCAGTTAAAAAAGGGAGTTTCCCGGGCTATCGTTCAACAGGGCTGGGGCTGGCAGTAACCAAAGGCATTGTCGAATTGCTTCAGGGCACCATTGTTTTCGAGAGTAAACCAAACGAAGGAACCCGTTTTATTTGCAGGTTTCCCGATATTAATCAGGAAAATCAGACAGGTTTGGTTACCGAAAAAACCGATGGGCACAATGAAATGACCTTTATTGATGAATCGAATAATGATGGTATTTTAAATGATTACGAAGCAGTTTCCGAAAAACAAATAATCCTTTTGGTTGACGACGATCGGGAAATCCTGTCGCTGTTGGGCGATATGCTCAGGCCGTTTTATAATCTCTGCTTCGCACTCAATGGAACCGAAGCCTGGTATTTTCTGGAGCAGCAAAAAATTGATCTGGTGGTTTCGGATATCATGATGCCCGAAATGGACGGCATCGAACTTTGCAGCAAAATCAGGGATAATTTCGACACCAGTCACCTGCCCTTAATTCTGCTCACTGCAAAAGTCGAAATCGAAGATCGCATAAAAGGCCTGCAGGCTGGCGCAGATTCATACATCCCAAAACCGTTTCATCCCGATCATCTCAAAATACGGATCGAAAAACTTTTGGCGCTGCGGCAGAATATACGAAAGAAATTTGGTAGTGAGGACGAAAGTACTTTGCTGATCAAGGAGATTCCTGACCCATTCTTTCAGAAAATGCTCAGTTATATTGATGAAAACATTGACGAAGAAACCCTTTCGGCTGATAAACTGAGCGAACGCTTCGCCATCAGCAAATCGTCACTTTACAACAAAACCCGCCTGGTGCTGGGAACCACGCCTCATGGCCTGATCAATCAGCGAAGGGTAAGGAAGGCCTCGGTTTTACTCGATTCGACTTCGTTAACCGTGAGCGAAATTATTGATCAGACAGGCTTTAGCAGCCGCACACATTTTTACGATCTCTTCAACAAAACCTTTGGCTGCTCTCCTTCCGATTATAGGCTGAAAAGGAAAGATTAAAAATCAAAAATCAAAAGACAGAAATTAATTGCAAATTCAACAATAAATTAAGCGCCATTACAAATGCCGCTTATCTTGGATTTTCGCTTCTTTTTACCCATTTTTTTCATCAACTCTTGCTTAGAGTTAGCTTAGAGTTAGCTTAGAGTTAGCATAGAGCTACCTTAGACGAACCTTAGACCTATGTTGTCCCAAAACCACAAAAAAATACAGCCCTGTTTAATGGTCAACTATCCTTCATTCCATTCAATCAAATTCAATTTTCTTGATACTTTTCTTCCACCTTTCCACCATTCCATCATTCCACCTTTCCACCCTTCCATTCCTTCTTCTATGTGTTCTATGGTGCGCCACGAGGCGTGTGTAAAAATTAATAATAAATACCTAATTGTATGAAAGTTACAATCAACCAAATTTGCCGTTCGGGTTGAAGCAGTTGCGATAATGTAGGAGGAAACTCATACATTAAAGCTCGCAATGCGCGGACACATAAGCTGCAAAAGTCAGGCTTCGTTACACAAATGGCAGTGGTCAGTGTTCCATAGATGATGAAACCTGAAACCAAGCTGGATAAGGTAGAAAAGAGGAATAGTATTCTACAAACGGCGAAACCAGCGGGACTGCTCGGAGTAATATTTTGTTGCGTGTGTGTCGAAGGTAGCACATGAACGTGGGAGACCCTAACGGGACAGAAAACGTCCAACTGTTGCCGAGGGAGTCGGAGATGTTCGTAGTAGTGAAGATAACCGGAAAGGTAAAACCGGAAGGAGCGAAGGGACATTACTATAAACGAAGTTTCAAAGAATGTAAACTAAACAGAATTGATAGTTATGAATCAGGAAAAAGTTGGAGCATTTGTACAAGGAGAGCTGTTTAAACGACGGCGCAACGAAATACCCGATGCAGAAAGAGTATCAACATTACAGGAGAAACTATATCAAAAAGCCAAACAAGAGCGAGGCTACAAATTTTACGTACTTTACGATAAGCTATTCATACCGTATATGTTACGAGAGGCATGGAAAACAGTCAGGACCAACGGAGGAGCTCCGGGCGTTGACGGCGTAACCATAGCCGATGTAGAGAAACACGGAGTTGACGGCTATCTTAGCGAACTTGGGGAAGAAATGCGCAGGCAAACCTATCAACCCCAGGCAGTAAAACGAGTTATGATACCCAAAGCAAACGGAGGCGAACGCCCATTAGGCATACCCACCGTAAAGGATAGAATAGCCCAGACAGTATGTAAAATGATACTTGAACCGATATTCGAGGCAGATTTCGAGGACAGTTCTTACGGATTTCGCCCAAAACGCAGCACAAAAGATGCGATAACAGCGATACAAGAGAACCTCAAACAAGGCAACACAGAGGTTTACGATGCCGACCTGAGTAAATACTTTGATACGATACCACACGACAAACTTCAGATAGTGCTGAAGGAACGTATCGCCGACCCAAGGATGCTAAAGCTGATAAACAAATGGCTAAAAGTATCAGTATTTGAGGACGGACAATACAAAAGTGGAAAAGGAAACCGTATCGGAACACCACAAGGTGGGGTAATATCACCACTACTTGCCAACGTTTACTTCCATCTGATAGACCGGATAGTAAACAAACCGACAAGCCTGTTTGGAAAATACGGAATAAGAATAGTACGGTATGCAGATGACTTTGTATTAATGGGGAAAACTTTACCGGCAGAAATAACCGCAAGGCTCAAAAACCTGCTACAACGAATGGGTTTAACCATCAACGAAACAAAAACCCGACAGATAGACGCAAGACAGGAGAGTTTCAATTTTCTTGGATTCACAATACGCTATGACAACGACCTAAAAGGCAGAAACACCAAATATTGGAATATTACGCCGTCAAAGAAGTCGGAACAAAAAATCCGGGATAAAGTAAAGGAATATCTAAAAACGCATGGTCACTACAAAGCACAAGATGTAGCCACAGGCTTAAACACGATAATGCGCGGATGGCTCAATTACTTTGACATCAAAGGAGTTAGCTATCCAGCAATGAGCAATCGCAGACTTCGGTTTTACCTAAGCAAAAGTCTTTACCGGTACTACAATCGCAAGAGCCAAAGGAAATGCAGGCTTTACGGACATAAAGCCTTTGAGGTATTGTCAACCAAATTTGGGCTGATAGACCCCACAAAATACGCATTACAAAAGGTTCGCTTATGAAAGCCAATGAAGAAGTTTATAGGAAAGCCGTATGCGGGAAAACCGCACGTACGGATTGACGAGGGGGCAGGGGAGGCGTTTTTTTTATCCTTCCCAGCTCTACTCTACTGGTAAAAATTTCCCTCATTCCACCCTTCCAATCTTCCAAATCTCCTAAATGAAGCAGGAATAGCCGCTTTTTGTAACCCGCCGTACAAGATCAGGAACAGGGCGGACAGGCTTTCGGTTTCATGATATTAGATTTGCAATGTCGTAAAACTGAACAAAATGGATATTGCAAAACGATTTATCGAAAACCCGCTGCTCCGGCCTGCCGATCTAAAACCAGGTATCGAAGGCATGGAAATCACGTGCCTTCTCAACCCCGGTGTTTTTGAGTTTAACAATAAAACCTGGCTTCTGCTAAGGGTTGCCGAACGGCCTAAACAAATTGAAGGCAAAATCAGTTTCCCTGTGTATAATAGTAAAGGAGCAATCGAAATTCTCAGTTTCGATACAAACGACCCCGATCTTGACGCTTCCGACCCTCGGGTGATCAATTATAAAAAAAAGGATTATCTGACGACACTCTCCTATCTGCGGCTCGTTTGCAGCGATGATGGCGTGCATTTTTATGAACCCGAAGGTTATCCGCCCATTTTTGGAAAAGGTGAACTCGAAACTTTTGGTATCGAAGATTGCCGCGTTGCCACCATGGAAGATGGTTTTAGCCTTTCGTTTACCGAGGTTTCGGAGTTTGGTGTTGGCGTTGGCCTCATCAGAACCAGCGACTGGAAGAATTTCGATCGTGAAGGAATGATATTCCCGCCACATAATAAAGATTGTGCCTTATTTGAAGAAAAGATAAACGGGAAATATTTAGCACTGCACCGTCCCAGCAGTCCCGAACTTGGCGGAAACTACATCTGGCTGGCCGAATCGCCCGACCTCATTCACTGGGGAAGGCATAAATGTATTGCCACGGTACGTCCCGGAAAATGGGATTCGGCACGTGTTGGTGCCGGCGGCGCTCCCATCCGTACCGAAAGAGGCTGGCTCGAAATTTACCACGGAGCCAACAGCGAACACCGTTATTGCCTGGGCGCATTGTTGCTCAATATCAACGACCCTTCAAAAGTACTTGCCAGAAGCGCCGAACCTATCATGGAGCCAATCGAAACCTACGAACAAACCGGATTTTTTGGTAATGTGGTTTTTACCAATGGCCATTATGTAAAAGGCGATACGATTTTTATGTATTACGGCGCCAGCGACGAAGTGATTTGTGGAGCACAGCTCTCTATATCTGAAATTCTTAAAATACTTACTTAACAACAAACGCCATCCCTTATGATAGCCAAACTTACCACTGAGTTCCGATTTTTCCTCTCCATGCCCCACAATATGCGGGTGCTTTTGATTACCAACATGCTGTATGCTTTGGTATTGCCGGTAGTTGAGATTTTTATGGCTGCTTACATCATGCGCTATTTTGCCGATACTAGCTATGTCGCCATTTTTCAGGTTGCCATGTACACCGGCATCATCATAACTTCGCTTACAAATGGTTTTTTATTGAAGAATTTTAAAGTTGCCCATCTTTATAGTTTTGGAATTTTGCTGAGTGGTTTATCCATGGTCGGGATGATGTTTGTAAAAGGCATTGCCCTTCCCGGATTAATTGTTTCGGGGACGCTTATAGGCGCAGCATCGGGTTTTTTCTGGACAAACCGTTACCTGATGGCGTTAAATACCACCTCCGACGAAAACCGTAACTACTTTTTTGGCCTCGAATCGTTTTTCTTTACCATTTCAAATATCGGGATTCCGCTCGCCATTGGAGCCTTGCTGGTTTCGGTTGACGGGATGAAATTCCTGGGGATTGATTTTGATATTTACATGGGTTACCGTGTTGTAACGCTGATTGTGTTCGCAATTACCATCCTGGCTTGTTTTTCGCTCGCCCGTGGTAAGTTTGAAAATCCAATCCAGAAAGACTTTTTGTATTTCCGCTTCGACAGGTTGTGGAATAAACAGATTTTACTTGCCGCGCTTAAAGGTCTGGTGCAGGGTTTCCTGGTTACTGCGCCCGCCATGCTTATCATGAAATATGTTGGTCAGGAAGGTTCTTTGGGACTTATTCAGGGAATCAGTGGCGGGTTGACAGCAATCCTGATTTACCTTCTGGGTCGTTTTGCCAAACCAAAGCACCGGATCCTCATTTTTGGTTTTGGAATTACGCTCTTTTTAATAGGAACAATTTACAACGGCATCGAGCTTTCGATGATTGGTGTGATGGTGTTTGTGCTGTGTAAAGTTTTCTTCCAGCCATTGCACGACCTGGCCTATTATCCCATCATGATGAAAGTTATTGATGTTGTATCCCTGCGGGAAAACCGCAACAAATATGCTTACATTCTTAACCACGAATTTGGCTTGTATGCCGGCAGGGTAATTGGCCTGGGACTGTTTATTTTTCTGGCTTTTTATGTTTCCGAAACGTTTGCCCTCAGATATTCGCTCATCATTGTGGCTGTGCTGCAAATGCTCTCTATCCCGCTTGCTAAAAATATCATGAAAAACTCTTATCAGGAAGAAAAATGAAAAAAACAGGTTACTTAGTTTTGATATTTGCGGCAATGCTGGCCATGTTTTCATGCGAAAACAATACAGGCGTTCCGGTTGAGCAAACTGCCATTGCGCGCATCGAACAGATGCCTGATATGCCAGCACCCTATAAAATTATTGACTGGAAAACGAAAGCGCTCCGGTTCGACAGCCTGGCCTACAATTTCAACAGTACCGCAACTTATGGCCCGCTCATCTGGCTCGACAGCGCCCGCCGCAATTTCGACCAGGTAACCTTTGGCCTTTACACCGTAATTGGTGATGTGCGCCAGGGACCAAAAAACAATAACGGCGAATTTCATGAAGCGCTTACTTCGCTCAATTCGCTGGTGAGCGCTGGTTTGCTGGGTGTTGATAAGACCAACCAGCACGGCTACAATTTTGTAAAGATGGCTCAGAATTATTTCAACAGCGATACAAAGTGGAATATCGTAATGAATAACACAAACCCGGCTGTGGCTATGGCTGGTGGCGGCTATGGCCGCGACTGGTGGTACGATGTTTACCCGAATGTGCTTTATTATGGTGTTGCCGCCCTTTATCCCGATGTTGAAAATACAGAACTCATCCAGCGCACGGTCGCTGACCAGTTTTATAAAGCCGATTCGGTGCTTGCCGGAAACTATGATTTTTCTTATTTTGATTATGCCCAAATGAAGGGTGTATGCAACAATGTTCCTTTGCAGCAGGATGTTGCTGGTGGACAAGCCTGGGTTTTACTTTCGGCTTACCATAAATTTGGTGATTCCCGCTACCTCAAAGGCGCAAAAAGTGCAACCGAAGCTTTGCTCAGTCAGACCGAAAGCCGGTTTTATGAAATTCTTCTGCCTTTTGGCGCCTACACCGCGGCTCGTTTGAACGCTGAACAGGGAACCAATTATGATGTCACAAAACTTTTAAACTGGACCTTTGATGGCTGTCAGGCAAAAGAAGGCCGTTACGGCTGGGGTGTGATTGCCGAGAAGTGGGGCGATTACGATGTTTCCGGCCTTCAGGGAAGTATTACCGATGGGGGAGGGTATGCCTTTTTTATGAACTCTGTGGCCATGGCCTGGCCATTGGTTCCGATGGTAAAATATGAACCGCAGTATGCTGTGGCAATTGGAAAATATATGCTCAACGCGGTAAACGCTTCGCGCCTTTTCTATCCCGATGAGGTTGACAGCACGCACCAGTGGTTGCCCGAAATGAAAAATCTTACAAACGGAATTATTGGCTACGAAGGCATCCGTAAGATGGATGACTACAACAAACCAGCCCTTAAAGGAATTTCGCCAGTTTCGATAGGCGACGGACCAAAATGGGTTGCCGGCCAGCCAGCCGAATCTATGTTCAGCCTTTACAGCACTTCGATTGCAGGTGTTTTTGGCGCCATCGTTCATACCACCGATGTTGAGGGAATCCTGGCGCTCGACTGCAATGCCACCGATTTTTATGCCGACAACACGTATCCTGTTTTCTTATTTTACAACCCTTTCGGGATAGTGAAAACAGTAACTTATTTATCAGAAAAGGAAATTGACCTTTACGATATTATTTCCAAAAAGTATTTAGCGAAAGCTCAAAGCGGGAAAATTGCGCTTAAAATTCCTGCTATCGATGCATGTCTTTTGGTGGAGTTGCCCGCTGGCACAAAGTTGACCAAAGAAGGCAGTAAATTGAAGGCCAACGGAACTGTAATTTCATTCCGATAATATGTCCCGGTTGATTTAAAAACGATTCAAAATTCAAAAGGATGAAACAAATTTTAATTCTTTTAGTGTTCTTAACCTCAGCAGGCTTCTTGTTCGCGCAAAAAGCCCTCGAAGGAACCGTGACAGATGCAAAAACCGGTGAAACGCTGATTGGCGTTACAGTGAGCATCAAAGGCACTTCGTCGGGAACAACCACCGACATCAACGGGAAATACCGACTGGTTTCAGAGCAGTTAACGGCCTCATCGGTTGTTTTATATTCTTACATCGGTTACACTTCCATCGAAATTACTCCTGGAAGCCGCACGCTGATTGATGTTAAACTTTCGGCCGAGCAATATGTGCTCGACGAACTGGTGGTGGTAGGATACGGAACCGCCAAAAAGAGCAATGTTCTTGGGGCTGTTTCCAAAGTAAACAACGCCGAATTAACCAAAATGCCCGTTGCAGGGATTGACCAGGCCATCCAGGGACGTGTTGCCGGTGTGCAGGTTACACAAAATACAGGCGCTCCCGGTGAAGGAGTTTCGGTGCGTATCCGTGGCGCCGGTTCCATCAATTCGAGCAACAACCCGCTTTATATTCCCAGCGATATCGAAAATATTACGGTACTTAAAGATGCTTCAGCGGCTGCAATTTATGGATCCCGTGCCAATAACGGGGTGGTTCTTATCACCACAAAAAAAGGTGTAAAAGGAAAAACAAAAATTACCTACAGGGGACAAACGGGCATCCAGCAAGTTACGAGATTAACCAAAATGGTGAATACCAGCGATTACATCACCATTTACAACGAAGCAGCATCCAACGATAATGCCGTTCAGCCTGCTTTGCCACGTGCGCTTATTACCGCCGAAGATGCGGCACGTTTTGATGATGTAAATTATGTAAACGAATTGCTGCAGACGGCTCCTGTAAATTCGCAAAACAACAAATTTCATGATTTCTTCTTCATTTTTCGACCAGAAAGGGATTATCAAAAACACCGGCTATACCCGCGGAACTGTGCGGCTTGATGTGAATACCGAAGCAAATAAATGGCTTACCATCGGGCTGAGTATGCTTGCAGGTGTTTCAAACAACGATTTGATTGGAAGTTCGGGTGATGGTTATGGCGGCAATGGTGGCAGCGTTGTGCGGTATGCCTTTTTCAGGAATCCGGCAATACCTGTAAAATTCGATGATGGCACATACATTGACCGTCCATCGGAATATTTTGGCAACCCGGTTTTCGATTCATTCCTCGGCGATGGATATAATCCCATCGGAATGGCCGACTATAACGAAAATAACCGAAACGACAAGAGTTATCTTGGCAAAGCCTATCTTACAGCAAAAATCACCGAAAAATTAAAATTTACCACCAATTTTGGTTTGGATAACCGAAATACCGATACCCGCCGTTTCAACCGTTCCTGGGGAACTGCAAACCGGGTTAACGGCGTAAACAGCCTTAACGTAAGCAGCGAAAGTGCCACAAACTGGACGATAAATAACCTGCTGAACTTCGAAACCAATTTCGGGGAATCGCACAATTTGTCGGCTATGGTAGGTTTTGAAGCCATCAAAAACAGTGGAAAAGCACTTTATGCCAGCGATATGGATTTTCCCATCCAGCAGGAAG
>JFJP01044287.1_pt1 | contig 12755 bp, 12 predicted proteins | sample 431651 | NCBI WGS metagenome assembly JFJP01 (sample SAMN02602958, study PRJNA72255) | Microbial mat metagenome, whole genome shotgun sequencing project. | biome: fresh water; feature: sink hole; material: water; isolation source: purple microbial (photo- and chemosynthetic) mats found in... | reverse complement strand
GGACATCAATATATTTTTCGATTGAATCGGGAAAAGTATTTGCAGGAGTATTGTTGATGACATCGATTAGTTTTGCGAGTTTCGTAAAATCACCGGTCTCTTCGTTGGTGGAAAGTTCGTACGCCGGCACTGCGCCGTTCATGAGGTTTTTGTACAGTATCGGATTGCTCCCGAGATATTTCAGGTCCGCGGGATAGAGACATTTCCACAAGTTTCCGCTATCGTCGGAGAAATTCTTTTGAATGAACTCTTCATCAATATGTTCAACGGAAATATATAATCCATAGTAATTACTATTGATGTACACAGCGGCGTGACTTGCACGCGATGTGGTAACACCAGCATCTCGAAACAGATCGAACGCAAGTTTGCTCCGGATGATTGATGGATCATTATGCTCCCCGTTCAGGTTGAGTTTTTCAACGCCGTAAAAATTTCTTCCTTTAATAAACGAATTGAACGACACTTTGAACGATTTTTTCTTTGAATCGCGCGAGGTGTTTCCACGAAGACGAAAACCTATTGAATCGACCGTTTCATCGATCCATTTATTCTTAAAATGAATTGTTGCATGATGTTCACTGTCACTGTGAACATTTGCGTACATATACTTTAATGCAGTTGTGTCGATAGTGATATCGATTCGAGCAAGGGTAGTATCCGAATATACTTTCCAACTTTGGTCTGTTTGCGCAATTGTAAAAAGGAAGGGAATAAAAATTGAGAGGAACAAAAGTATTATTTTCATAGTGCCATAATATTTAGAATTGAGGAACCATTTGCAGAAAAGGGTTTATTTTAATTCCCACACAATCGTTACTTCATCGGTCAAGGTCATTTCTTTTACGTCAAAACCAAGCGATTCATCGTTTGCCACACCGCGGTTCATCATCATTGCAGATTTGTACATAGGAACAGCATTTTGCATTCCATACGTAATGCGATGAATGGCGCCAAGCGTTTGTTTTGTTGTAGCAGCAATCAATTCGGCGCGGGATTGCGCATCGCCGATGGCAAGGGTCAGGAGTGCGTCGTTTACCTGTCTTTCTTTTTCTGCCGAAAGAATGAAGTTGAATGTAAAACGAACATCATTTTCACTATTCATAAACGATGTGATGATCGCTCCGATCTTTTCTTTGGTATTAGGAAAATCTATCATGATGTTTTGCCGTGCGATGTATCCTTTGTCGACATTCTTGTTGTTTTCCCACACCAAGTTTTTTGTAACACTGAAATCGGTCGTTTTGATTGCATCCTTTTTGAATCCGACCGTCTGCAGCTGTGCGATCAATTGTTCGGTCTTCGCATTGAGTCCTTTTACAGCATCGGCAAATTTTGGATTGACGATCGTCGCTTCAATGGTCAACACACCGATATCCGGCATGGCTTTGTAGGTGCCGACTCCTTTTACTTCAAGCGTGCGGATGCTTTGTTGTGCATTTACAGAAAAAATGAACAAAGTGAGAGTGCAAAATACTTTAAAGATCTGGTTCATAAAATCCTCAATGGTAAGTAATGGTGTAGAATAGTGTACAAATATTTTACGCAAATAAAAAAAGGTCAGAAGAACGCTGACCTTTTTGGGGAAACAATAGTAATGTGTTTATTATGTTTTTTGAATGATCGGCGGCATTTCGTACGCTTCGCAGACGGATTGGAATCCAGCCGCTTTGTGCGTTGCGTCGCAGAACGGTTTTGTTTTGCTCTGTCCGCATCGACAAAGAGAGATCTTTGTGCGACCATTGAGTCCATACCGATTTCCATTGGTATCAAACAATTCTATGTCTTCACCTTCCACACGAAAACTGCCGTTATTATTTACGATGATCTTAGTTGCCATAATATGATTCCCCTACTATATCCTTTGCGAAAACTTCTGTTCAATTGAAATAATTTTTGCAAAGTTTTTTTAATATTTATGATGCTCGTAAAGCATTGATGATGTTCATACGTGAAGCGCGGACTGCCGGTAAAAATCCGCCGAAGACTCCCATGATCAGCGAGAAGAGAAGTGTCCACCCTATAATATCCAGTGATAATGAAAAGCCGAATGCAAGTTCTGAGAACGTCCCAAAATTTGTCGTGGAAAATGAGACGAACTGCATGAATGAAGCAAGGATCAATCCAATGATCCCGCCGACGATTGACAATGCCAACGCTTCTATCAGGAACGCCGTCAAGATGCTCCTGCGCCGAAAACCAAGAGCACGCAGCGTACCGATCTCTACCGTGCGATTTGCCACGGCGGCATACATTGTTATCATTGCTCCGATCATTGCCCCAAAACTAAAGATGATGGTGATGACCAAACCAAGCGCTTTGATAAAGACCGCCATTCCCTGCGATTGTTCAAGGTAGAATTGCTGCTCCTTTTTCACTTCCAGATCCTGCAGCCGCTGTTCTGTCTCCAGTTTTGTTTTTATTGTTTCGTAATCGCCGATATTCTTTAATTTGAACGTATAGGAGGAGAACGTAGTCGTACGATTAAATTCCTGCATGATATTTTCTGCATCTGCCCATAGTTCCGAAGCAAATCCTGTCTTCCCCGCGTCAGCCACGCCGACGATGGTCCATAATTTTGACCCGATCTGTATCTGTTGCCCGATCTCCACGTTCTCAAACTGATCGTGTATCTTGTTGCCGATGACAATCTCCGTTGAACCTTGCTTGAACCAACGTCCCTCTTTGATCGTCACTTGAGACCGAAGCGTGATTGCTCCCGCGGAGACACCGCGCACGATAATGTTTCCCATATCATTCGTCTGTTTCTTTCTCAAATTGATGATTGTAACAACATCGGATGTTCCGAAGGTTTTTCCTTCGTTAGTCACTGCAATTTCCGGGAAGGTCGAAATGATCCCGATCTGATCTCTGCTGACCGCGCTCAGCAGCTCGCCGGAGGAACCTTTACGCAGAATGATGACATTATCCTCCGAACCGGTTGCCACCATGGTATCTTCAACACCCTGCGCAAGCATCAGAACGGCGGCAAAGACAAAAACAACCAGTGCGATACCGGTAACGGTGAGCGCGGTTGTGAGGCGTCGCGTCCATAAATTTCGGATATTATACGAAAAAGGGATCTTCATAGAAATTTAAATTATATGTTGTGAGTAAAAAATCTATTAACCAATCTGACGTAATCCGTCAACAATTTTCATCCGCGCTGAACGATAGGCAGGAAAGACCGCCGCAACGACTCCAACCAGGACCGAGAACATTACCGCCAGCACCATTGTAGAGTTTGCTACCTTGAACACCGGGAAGAGGGTAGGAAATTGTGCACCGAACCCCTGGCAGACCGGAAACGTCAAGATCAAACCGAATGCACCGCCGATCATCGAAATGAACAGTGATTCTCCCGCGATCAATCCAACAACATGAAACGACGTAAATCCGAGTGTTTTTAACACCGCATATTCACGAATCCGTTCTCGTGCGGACATAATAATCGTATTGGCAAGCACCATAAGAATGATCCCAATGATCACATACGAAACCAATTCCAGCGACGTGATGATCGCACCGGAAAGCGAAACGAAACTCTGCTGAAATGCTTTCTCCGTCTCTGTTTTTGTCTTTGCCGAAGAATTTATGAACAGTGCATCGACCGCTTCGGACACCGACGGTGCATCATTCATATTGCGGATCTGAATGATATACCACCCGACATGATCCGTTGCCCACGATGCCGTCTGCCTGCTCCGTTCGTTCAGATATTCCCACTGGAAAAACATCTGCGTTTCATCCGCCGTCTTATCTTTTCCGGTATAGACACCCGCAACAACAAATTCCCAATCTCCCGGATAGATATCTCCTTTAACGTTGATGATATCGCCGACCTTGAATCCGTGCTGTTCAACAAGTTTTTTGCCTACGATGCACGAATTTCGCAGTTTTTTAAAATTCGCCAATTGGTCCGGCGGAACGGTATATTCCGAATAGACATCGAAAATCGTTTCGGGGTCGATCGCAACGCGGGGGAAAAAATTCTCAAAGCTTTGGTCTTTATAGATTCCCTGGAACCAGTTGGCAAACGATACTTTTGTCACGCCGGGAATACCTTCAATCTGACTTCGATAGGAAACCGGCAGAGGAAAAATAAATGAGACGGCGTGGCGAGTGATCAGCCGATTGGCCGACGATGCTTCCACTCCTGAAGACCATGATGTGACAACGGTTCGCAGAAGACCGAATGCAAGAACCGCAACGGCAATGCCAAGCATGGTGAGAATGCTCCGCAGTTTATGCCGCAAGAAATTTTTATATATGAGTTTTAAGACATTCATATCGTTTTCTGTAGTAGTGCTAAAAAAATTAATTTTTTGTTAATTCGCCTTTGTCCAAATGCTGAATAGTGCGGGCACTTTGGGCTGCATGCGGATCATGAGTGACCATGATGATCGTTTTTTTAAATTCTTTGTTCAGACGCTCCAGTAATGTCAGGATCTCCTCTGCCGATTTCCTGTCGAGATCTCCCGTTGGTTCGTCGCCAATGAGCAATGTCGGATCGGTCACAACGGCACGGGCAATGGCAACGCGCTGCTGCTGTCCGCCGGAAAGCTGCCTCGGATAGTGATCCATCCGGTCTGAAAGTCCGACCACTTTCAGCATCATTTCAATGCGTTCTTTCTTTTCTTTTTTTGAAAGATTCGTCAACAGCAGCGGCAGTTCAACATTTTCATAGGCAGTCAACACCGGCATCAAATTATAGAACTGAAACACAAAACCAATATTATGCGACCGCCATTTTGCCAAAGCAGATTCGTTCAATTTTGCGATATCGGTTCCGGCAACAACGATGGAACCGCTGGTTGGCAGGTCGATACCAGAAATAAGATTCAACAATGTTGTTTTTCCGGAGCCAGATGGTCCCATCAACGCAAGGAATTCCCCTTCCGGAACATCAAGGGAGATATTTTGCAGAACCGGAATCTCCAGCGTGTCGCGTTTGTACACTTTGGATACATTCTTTACTTGAACCAGTGGTGTCATATGATTGTATAATAGTTGTTAATAAAAAAATATAATTATTGTAATTATTTTTGGAGTGACATTTTTTTTGTTTCAGAGAATGTTCCTGCGGTAATTCTGTAAAAATATAATCCGCTTGGTAAATGTGAAGCATCAAACGCAACGGAATATTTTCCGGCTTCTTTTACTTCATTAACAATCATCGCGATTTCTCTTCCAATGACATCGTACAGTTTCAATGATACATGATTGGCAATTGGTAATTGGTAATTGATCACTGTTGCCGGATTGAACGGATTCGGGTAATTTTGTTCCAGTATATAAGAATGTAGAATTGTTTGTTTTTCGGATACAGAGGTTGGCCCAGTTCCTCGGTAACTCCATTTTATTGCATCGAACACGATCGCTTGTTTTACCGTATCACTTCCGTCTCCCAGACGGACCGAAGCGGAGTTTCCTTTTGCAAACGTGAATGTTCCCAGTGACAGCCAATCGCTTTTAATATTCTTCTGATTGACGATCACCTCATGAATTCCATCCACAGCGAGATTTGGAGTCCACGTTGCGAAACAAGTATCGCTGAGCTTTGTTCGTGTCCACCAAAAATGATTATTATAGCCGCCGCTCTTCTTGTCTGACCAACGAACCAAGGATGACGGTGCGGTCGTGTTCATAAAGAATCCTTTGTCCAAATGGGAATCATCAACCAACGAATCAGGTTGTTGAACCTTTGTATAACGAACACTCACCCCCCAATAAACACGATTGAAATTCTTGTATCCATTGTTATAACCGGGCCAATCGTATTTTACTCCCTTTCCATTGAGGCTTGGATAGACTCCAGTGTTTTTGTTTCCATACGGATCGTTCACAATCAGCGTCCGGTTGTTCACATCATATCCATTGATAACAACAATATGTCCGGAAGTTGTTAATCCGTTACAGAATGTGAAAGGATATCCCGCATCAATATTGGAAATTACCGTTTCAAAAAATATTGCGTTAGAATCATACCGTATTGCACTCAATCCATGATAGTTATAATAATCAACCGTGCGAGAACGTGGACTATAACTTCCGGTCCACATAAAGCCATATCCACCGTACGATGGTTTTCCATTCGGGTCGGTTGCCATTGCCGAATAAGAATATTCTCGATAGGTATATATTTCACAAACATAATTTCCATACGGACTGTAGTGCCCGGGCGATGAACCTGAAGCAGAGCACCACACATTCCATTTTGGAACAATATTGAAATACGCTATCACCATGATCGACGAAGTGGCTCCACAGGCAGAATGTCCATTATACCAATCCGGTGTATCCCACACCTGGTGGACATATGGCATTTCAAAATATGCCGCCGCGGTTTGTTCGGTTTTATTGATCGATTTTGTTGCGCGCATTTGCTTCATGTCAGCCGGAACACTCTCAAAAGAAATGAGCGTGGTTTCGTTGGTTACTTTTTTCTCAATTGCAGAAAATTGTCTGGAATAGATTCCCTTTCTTTTTACATCTGAAAAATAGATTGTCTGTGTTTCTGCATCAAATGACGGATCAATTTCGAAAGAATCATCGCCAATAGTGATCTGCTGTTTCTTTTGATTGTTGATATTCATCATGAACAGATCGGATGAGATCAATTCGTTGTTGTCAGATATCTTTTGATAGAACAACACCGTTTCATTATCAATCCATGACGGCGAGAATCCTTCACACAACGGAATTGTTTTTTTAGTTGGAAGAGAGTAAGTAAAAAGATTTCCACTTAAACTCGAAAACATCAGTTGTGAGCCATCCGGCGACCACTGCGGAAGAAAATACGACGCTTTACCATCGGTAATCTTCGTTGAAGATTTGGATTGTAAATCGATAATCCACAGTTGATCTGCATCGTCATTATATGCTGCGATAGTTCCATTCGGAGAGATTGGCGCAAGATTCGAATACGTTCCAAGATCGAATTTTTGTGTTGAAGCTCCGTCGAGAACGAATAATTCCTTCTCAACCGTAAATGCAATTGTACCATCGTTTGAAAAACTTACTTGTCCAATACATGAGGAACCCGCATGCAGTGCGGTCTTAACATTGTTTCTCACATCGTAGATGACTGGTTGTTGTTTTCCTTGGTCGTCGATCTCTTTGTATCCGACCAGTGTCTTATCGGACGACAGCGTGAAATACATCTCGCTTCCCGGACGATCGGAAATTTTAGTTACCGAATTTCCGACTGCACGAAAGAGTCCGCCACTGAGATGATCTGAAAAAATAATTCCATTCACGGAAGATTTCGGAGAAACAAGATATTGTTCCTGCACTGTTTGTTTTTCTGCAAACAGAACGGAGACACAAATAGCAACGATTGTCAGAATTGATCTCATAATTTTTTATTGATTAGTTGACCGTCACTTTAAAAGTGACGGTCAACTTCATATGCTATTTTTCTGTTGTAAATCGTGTTCCGGTTATTAGATTTTCTGCGGGACGCAACACAACTTTTTGTCCGGCGGTAACACCCTGTTTTATTTCAATACGATTTCCCATCACTTCGCCAAGCATAACCGCCGTTTCAATAACTGTTTCATCTTTTGCTACAAAGACAACCTTCTGTCCGTTTCGAGTGGTGATTGCAGAAGCGGGAACTGAAATCTTCGGCGCAGAGTTTTGTGTCTGCTGTTTTCCTTCTTTTAAGAAATTCACTTTGGCGCGCATTTCGGGAAGCACTCGTTCATCACGCTCTTTAAAACGCACCTTGGTCAGCACCGTCGCTTTGGCGCGATCTGCGGTTGGAACGATCTTATTCACAAATCCCGAATATCGTTTTTCCGGATATGCATCGAGCGTGATCTCGCACGGCATTCCTTCCTTGATCTTTTCAATGTTTGATTCCGAAACATCCGCTTCCACTTCCAGTGAAGTCATATCGGCAATGGTAACAATAGCACCGCGCGAACCTGCTGCTGCGCCGAAAGGTGAAATGACCTCACCGACATTTGCATTTTTTGTCAATACAACACCGTCGAACGGTGCGCGAATCAGCGTGTATTCCAATTGAACTTCTGAAGCGTTGACATTAGCTTCGGCATATTTAATAGAAGCATCAGCCGATGTAACTCCGGCAACCGCACGTTTGTACCGGGCGTTTGCTCCGTCATACTCTGCGCGAGAAATTGAATTTTGAGCGTACAATATTTTTTGCCGTTCAAAACTTGCTGATGCATCTTCCAGTTCCGCCTTTGCACTTTCCAACATTGCCTTTGCTACCGAAAGATTCGCTTTCACTTGTCCTAAACCTGCTTCAACATCTCTTCGTTCCAGTCGTCCGATGATCTCTCCGGTCTTCACGCGGTCTCCTTCAATTACTCCGAGAAATTCAAGTCGTCCCGTTCCCTTGGAAGCAACGGCAGCTTTTCGCTGAGCAACAATATATCCGCTTGCGGAAAGAATTGCACTTTCTTGTCCGGATGTTGTGAGCGCCACCGTTCCGAGTTCAACTATTTCTGAAGAAGAACCAGATCTAACGGCAATGAATGATCCGACAGCAATGATGACGATAATAATTAAAACAGATAATATTATCCTATTTCTTGAACCCCCTTCTGTTTGGCGGGGTTCGTTACGATTGATCTTTAAAAATGAAAGGTCGGTATTTTGAGTTTCAGACATATTATATGTGATTTCTAATGGTTTTTAAACTAGCGTCTACCAAATTTAACATAGATTGCTGTGAAATTGTTCGATAATATCCCAAAAATAACGTCAAAAGGCAATGAAACAAACAAACACTCAAACCACGATTACGATGGCAAATATAGTGGATAGTCAAAAGAAATCAGTCAAAAATTCGGTGAAGAGCGGAGAAGAAACGGTCAAAAACAACTATGCCATTATTTTTGCGGAAAGAATAACCCTAGTCCATCAAAAACCGCAAGAATTTGTCCGGCGACAAGTCTATTTCCGGTATCATTGAGATGGACACCATCATAAGTTAGAACATTCTTCTCTGCGTTGGCAGGATTATTTTTAGTAAGGTATTCAACAAATGCAGACCGAAGATCGCACAGAGGAATTGAAGATTGTGCCGCCACACTTCTGCTGATTGCGCTGTAATCATCCAGCATTGCATCGTATTTGTTTGTCCCGTCATTCTTCTCGCCGATGACGCTTGGAGTGCAAAGAATCACCGATGAGCCGGATGATTGAATGCGCGTAATAATTTCTTTCAATCCTTTTTCAAACTCGGGTTTTGGCGTTCCCGAAAGCCCTCGGCTTGCAAATTCATAATGCCACACATCGTTAATACCGATGTAGATAACAACAATGGATGGATTTTTTTTGAGAACATCGTTTTCCAATCGCCGTTGAAGATCGGCGACCTTATTGCCGCTGATCCCCGCACCGATCACTTCACTCTTTTTTCCCAGAGCAACGAGCGTATCGCGAAGGATTGCAACATACCCATTTGGTTTCACACCTTGTTCGGTAATGGAATCGCCAAAAAAAATGATCCTTGCCGAAGAACGCATTGCTGTTTCCTGTGTTGAGCATCCGGAAATTAGAATGATCAATAAGAATATAAAATTTTTGCACTTCATAAAATCACCAGTTCATTGTATCACGCAGACCTTTGATATGTCCGCAATGTTTTTCTCCATGGCCGGAATAGATCTGTAACATTCTATCCATCGTTACAATTCCATTCTCGGGATGATCTGCTTTTCGTGTTTCCCAATCATGTTCGGAAACAGATTCAAGCATTGCCGCCCACCGCACATGCAATCCACGAAGGAGTGTCAGCGAGGGTTCAAGCGGCAAAGCATATTCGGTTGAAGTTGCCCATGTATCTTGGTCGTATGTTTTGATCTTCGGAAAATCTTCCATTACCATGAATTTGAATCGGAGAAATGCATTCATGTGAGAGTCCGCCAAATGGTGCACCACCTGACGAACAGTCCAACCGCCGTGTCGATACGGCGTATCCAATTGTTGGTCGTTCAGTCCTTTAAGAACTGCCTCCAGTTTTACAGGCAGATCTTTTATCTTTTGGATCATCTGTTTTCGTTCATCCATTGTCGGCATAATATAACTCCATTCACATAAATTGTCAGCAGCATTAATTTTAATAATGGTAAAGTTAAGGAATGGAGTTAAGATATGCTAATAGGAAAAAACAGATGCTATAAACCTTGGGAATAGATAGCTTTTGGTCTAAAAATAATACCAACTCTAAAAATATTCCAGGTCGAGGTTAATTTCTTCTGCAGCTTTCAGTTGATCGTTATGTTCTAGAAAATTGATATCCGATAAAATTCTCGATTCATCGCCCCAATCGTTCCAATAGACTCCGTTCATCTGAAGCACACAAAGTTTTTCGGGAATTCTTTCAAGAATGCTGCGCGAGAAGTTGACAGATGGAATTCTTTTGAATACTGTTTCTATCAAGTCAGATTCCGAGGCTGTTCCAAAAAATGCCGTTGTCCGATGCATTGGAGCAAACACTTCGTTCATATGTTCTTCAAAGAGGCTCAACAATTTCTGCGACGTGCCAACGATTGTCATCGTATTCCACAGACATTTTTTTCCATGAAGATGTTGCGTTAGCCGCGCATCCGGTTTTTCCCAAAAATTTTTTACAGACCACAATCCCTCAGAAAATACCCGATCTCCTTTTTCGATCCATCCATATCCATTTTGTAAAGAGCTTGGAGCAATTCCTAATGTAACAATGTAATCGCGATGCACGGAAACAAACTCGATCGCCCGGGAAACAAACGACCGGTATCGTTCTTCCTGCAGAATAAAATGATCTGCCGGAAACAAAGCAACGATTGCCTGCGGATCTGCGCGATGAATATGAAGCAGCGGAAGAAGAATTGCCGGTCCGGTCTCACGATTATACGGTTGAACGATAATTGTGTGCGGCAATCTGTCGTGAATATCGGCTGCTGCAAATGAACAATGATTGACATTGATCGTTGTTAAAAGATGATCGGCAGAGAACAATGGCGAGATGCGGTCAATCGTATGTCGAAGCATTGACCGTTTTCCAATAAGGGCGCAATACTGCTTTGGACGATATTCACCGAATCGCGACTTGATAAAATGTTGAAGCCGTGTTCCATCACCTCCGGCAAGAACAATACCCCATTGGCGATCTGTGTGTGGATGAAATGTTGCAAATCCAGATCTGTTTTTCATGCTCATACCCTCCTGTTGTGGTAGAGAGAAGGCAATGATAATTCTTTGTAGGGGATCGCGGAATGAATATGACGAAGAGTGTAGGAAGAGTGGGAATGTACACGTGAACGAGAAATACGATCCCTTATCTATAACCAGTGTACCATTTGAGACGTGAAAAGTCAACCGTCTGTCGAAGTTATTTATTTTTCATGTAAATCCAGTCTCGGATATTATCATCCGAACCCATACAAAAGCGCTTTCACCTCTAAAATTCTTAGCTTTCTGTTTTGTTTAAGAAATACAGGTTGTGGACTATTTTTTCCTTGTTAACTGCGGAATCGTAGTTTCGTTTTCAGAATGTCTGATCAGCTCATTAAGTCGCTTTAGTTTTGTCTCTTCCTGTTTTGCACTGATCACCAGCCAAATGGATGTTCGTTGATACCAAGGAGGTCGCGAAGAAAAATGTTTCCACGCCTTTTTGTTTGCTTTGAATTTCTCTACAAATGCCGTGGGTAGTTTCAGATTCTCCCGCTGTTCAAACGAATAGAGATTTGTTTTGTTTGCATCTCGTTCTTCAAATGCTTTTATCCCGGGTGGTTTCATCAGTTTGAGTTTCTTCAACTCTCCCACACGCTTGATGTTCACAGCGCTCCACGTACTTTTCTTTTTGCGAGGTGTAAAGCGATTCGTGTAGCTGACCTCGTCGATACTTTTCCGAATGCCATCGATCCATCCGAAGCAGAGAGCTTCATCGAGAGCTTCTTTGTATGTTGCGGCAGTTTTTCCGGAATCTTTCTTATAAAAACCGATCCATAGTTCAGAAACTGAATCATGATTTTTTTCAAACCATATTCTTAAAGCGGCTTGGGTTTTAAAGAATGTAATGTTTGTTGCTGTCGGCATAGTGAATGCTTACGCTTCAATCATTTTTTTCATACCGCCCATTATGGCGTTCCAGTTTTGTTCGCTGTGTTCTTTGCTCTTTTCTGAATCGATTCCATCCTGTATAATATTCAGTATGGTTGCATTTCCTTTTGCTGTCAATTCGTAGGAGACAGTTGCATAATTTTCCGGTATATCGGGTTTCCCGGACATTGAACTCCAGTAATCATACTTCACAAATTTTCCGGGTTGAATGTCAAGGATCGTTCCTTTGTCCTCATATTTCTTTCCCTCCCATTCACCGCGGAAGTAGATCGGACTTCCTTTTTTCCAATCAGATTCAGTCTGTGTGCCAAAAAAATATTTTTTGATCAATTCTGGTGACGTTAACCATTTCCAAACGGTTGCAGTATCTGCGTTGATTTCGATATCTATTTTGGCAATAAAGTTGTTTGACATATAATTTTTTCCAAATATTTTTAATCAACAATAAACAATGATACACCCGCCTCTGTAAATGAGCGGTGACTATCAGAATGGTCGCCAACCTGATATGACATTCCTTTTTTCAGAACGAACGTTCTCCCATCGTTCAGTTCGGTTGTCATTTCTCCATCAATACAGTAAATGATGTGTCCTTTATCGCACCAGTGATCGGCAATGTAGCCGGCAGAATACTCAACGCGACGCACGCGGATGTTGCCGAAATGAAGAAC
>JFJP01039745.1_pt1 | contig 12756 bp, 11 predicted proteins | sample 431651 | NCBI WGS metagenome assembly JFJP01 (sample SAMN02602958, study PRJNA72255) | Microbial mat metagenome, whole genome shotgun sequencing project. | biome: fresh water; feature: sink hole; material: water; isolation source: purple microbial (photo- and chemosynthetic) mats found in... | reverse complement strand
GAGCTTAACTCCAAAAACCGTGGGCGTCCAGTCATTTTCTCAAATCGCAATCATCTCGTTAGTGTTACTTCTCCAGATGAAGTAGCCCTGCATTTCGCGCATGGCCTCATCCCCGATCAGGTTGCCAGTGACGGCGTGGACAAAGCGTCCATCTTTTATAAAAACCGACCCCGCATATTCAGACCGCACAAACTGGAACTCACCAGTCAGCCCACATTCTGCGTAGCGGCGCAATATTTCAGATGAAGGGATGTTGACAACATCTTCCCCTAGTGTCGTTTCGCCGGAGTCTGGGCTGGACGGGAAGCTCATGGTACAACTTTAAACCTAAATTTCACATTGGGAAATGCAAAATTTTGATTAAAGCTGGGAACGCTGGCGTCTCCCTGGCATCCTCTAGCACTCCGTGTATCAGCATAACGCCGTGTTTCCAAAATATTGATGCTATTGATTCGGAATCCCGTTAAAATATGCAAACGGAGTTTGTTATTTCTGTCCTGCGCCAGGCTGCTGATCCATTGGCAAGCTGGGCTGGTGTGCCGCAGATGGGGCAGCAGCTTTGCCAGATGCGGCTGCATCTGCGTAAATAGGGCCGAACCAAGTATCCACAAGGCAGAGGCCAAACACTGCGGCAAACGGTATCGTGTATATCATGGAACATGTCACCGTGTTGAGCCCTACAAGGAAAAGTGAGGCCAAAAGAAACTCCTGCCAACGCCTGGCAAAGACCGCAAAGTTAGCAGGGTAGTTAAAGGCACAATCAAGCACCGACGCGCCATCCAGCCAGCGTGAGCAGGCTACGCCGCAAAACGGTATCACGAACAGCATGGCTGGGGCATACATCATGCCCAACAGCCCCGCTGGCAACCCGATCAGGTGGATAAACACAAACCAGCAAAAACCCATCCACAACCCCACTGGTAAAAGGAGCGTTGTGACTGCCAAAACCAGCTTCACAGCCCCCTCTTTGGCGAAACGGGGCAAAACTCCCCACGACCAATCGGGCAGTTGCGGTGTGCTCCCCGTCCTAGCCCGGCGCAACACTTCGTATGTGAAACCGAGCGGAAACCAAAAACTCAAAACATTAAACCCGAGAACCGCCAAAAAAGCCGTTTTCATCCACTCCGGATCAGGCTGCTCATCTAAAAGCGGAAGCCCCAAAATTATCAGAAACGGATTTATCAGCAGAAAACCTCCTAAAAGAATTTTATTCAACCAATTGGAGTCCGACAGAATTTTTTGGAAACCGCCCTTCAAATCTTCAAAAATCTTCATGGATACGATTAGACAAACCCCGCCCGATGCGTCAAGTTATGTCGTTTGTATTTTTAAAATATGGATCACGCAACAGCACGCCTAAGAGAGCCAACAGCATGGACAGTCTTCATGATAGTCCTCATGGACTTGATCGGGTTCGGCATCGTCTTGCCTATGCTCCAGTTCGCTGGTCAGGATGCGGGTGTATCTGGCCTGAAAATCGGGGTGATGATCGGCGTTTACTCCCTGATGCAATTTCTTTTTTCCCCAGCGTGGGGTCGGCTCTCAGATCGCGTAGGACGCCGCCCCGTCCTTCTCGTTAGCCTGCTTGGCAGTCTCTTTTCATATATCCTTTTTGCGCTGGCTGACTCGTGGGAAATGCTTTTCCTTTCGCGCCTCATTGCGGGTGTAGCAGGAGCCAATATCTCGGTAGCCCAAGCTTATATAGCGGATGTCACACCCCCAGAAAAACGGTCTCAAGGCATGGGGCTTATCGGCATGGCCTTCGGGCTCGGATTCATATTTGGCCCGATAATCGGCGGGCTCTCCATCCATTTCGGCGGCGGCTACGCTGTGGCAGGGTGGATAGCGGTTGGCATTTGCGCGGCCAACTTCGCCATGGCTTTCCTGTTCCTCCCAGAGTCGCTGACCACCTCAGCACTGCAAAAAGCTACACGCCTCACGCAGACAAAAAATGCGTGGAAAGAGGCTGCGAAGTCTCCAGTTATGCCGCGCATGTTAGGCATCGCCCTTTTCACGAACCTAGCGTTCACGATATGGGAAACGACTTTCGGCCTCTGGCTGAACCGCACGCCAGCATTCCATTACGGCGGCGACCAGTACAGCTACCTCCTAGCTTATGTCGGACTCTGCGTGGCGTGGGTGCAAGGCGGACTCATCGGAAAATGGGCTAGGCGCTTCGGCGAACCGCGCCTCCTGCAAACCAGTAATCTCCTTATGATGGCGGCATTCCTATTGATACCGTTCAGCCTTAATTTGCCCGCCATACTGCTGGCTCTCACAATACTAGGGTTTGGCAACGGAATCAGCCGCCCATCACTGTACGGCTGCGTCTCCCTGAACACGGATACCGAACACCAAGGCATGATGCTGGGTCTCGTGCAATCGGCGAGCAGTTTTTCGAGGGTAGTCGGCCCGCCGCTCGGTGGATTCCTCTTGGACGCAGAAAAGGATGTTCCCTACTGGTTTTGCGCCACTGCTCTAGCCGCCGCCGCATTCCTGCTGCGCCCCCTACATAAAAGCGGAGTCAAACACTCCGCTGAAACCTGAAGCGTCCGCACACACAATGATTGTCCAAGTGTTCCAATGACTTGTTTTGGATCAGTTTAAATTAAAATTTAAAAGTTTAGTGTTGAATAGTTTATGAAAATATTACTCTATGTCTCTGCGCCTACTAAATAACTTGGCTCGCAAGTGGTTGATTGGAACGATTGTGAATCACATGGTAACACGAAAACAGGGCAAGATACCCGATTTTCTGTAAGTTGTTGAATGACAAAAAGCCGGAGAAGGGGATCGAACCCTCGACCTACGGTTTACGAAACCGTTGCTCTACCACTGAGCTACTCCGGCATAAACTACTGACTTTTAGTGACTTGTGCTCCAATTTTTAATCGCCTCATTTTTTCTTGTTGACAGCTACTTGACAGATACACACACTCACCGCATGAGAGTGCCTACGCTAGCAATCAAACCGAATAGGAGCGAATCACTACCTTGGAGGCTAGAAGGACACCGCGAACTTGGCAAGCGGAAACGCCTCTTTTTCAAAACGAAAAGGGAGGCTCAAATCACCCTTGAAAAAATCAAAGCACAGAAAAATAACGAGGGGTTAGAAGTGCTTTCTACGATCACCCGTGGCGATGCAATCACCGCTTTGAAAATCCTTGCGGGGCGAGGAACACTCACACAGGCAGCTAGGCACTTCGCAGAATGGCTAGACCAAAACGAACGCACGATCACCCTTGGCGATCTGATTGAAGAATTGATTCAGTCGAAACGCAAAGACGGCGCGAGCCATGTTTATCTTCAAGACCTCCACTATCGGCTTGGGAACTTTGCCCGCGACTTCGCCCCGCGCCCCGTGGCGAGTATCACGGGGGCAGAAATTGACGATTGGCTTCGGGGCTTGGACTTGTCGCCACAGAGTCGAACCAATTACAGGCGCGTTCTTGGGCTCACCTTCGCCTACGCCGTCACCCGCGCCTATGCGTCAACGAACCCCGTGGATAAGACCGCCAAGGTGAAACTGAAAGACGCGCCCCCCGAGGTGTTCACCGTGGCGAACCTTCAAACGCTATAACCCTCATGCCCACGCTCAACTGGATCGGCAAGGACGCCGTCATCAATCATCATCTGGAAGTGCCATTCCGCCTGTTGAAGGATGTGCCCGAGCTGGCCTGCGGTGATCCGGGCAGCGGGAACCTCATCGTGGAGGGGGACAACCTCGCGGTGCTCAAGGCTCTGCTCCCCTACTACAAAGGCAAGGTGAAGTGCATCTGCATTGATCCACCCTACAACACTGGTAACGAGGGCTGGGTCTACAACGACAATGTGAACAGCCCCGCCATCCGTAAATGGATCGGCGACACCGTCGGCGGCGAAGGCGAGACGCTCGACCGCCACGACCGCTGGCTGTGTATGATGTATCCCCGCCTCGCACTACTGCGGGAGTTCTTGAGCGAGGAGGGGAGTATCTGGATTTGCTTGGATGACAACGAAATTCACGCGCTCCGATACATAATGGATGAGATTTTCGGCACCCGGAATTTTGTTGGCACAATTTGTTGGCAGAAAAAACAGTCACCTTCTGCAGATGCAATCAACCTGTCGCCGATGCACGATTACATCCTAGTTTATGCTAAAAAAACCAAGGAATCGAGGGACGACCCCACAGGATGGAATCGCAATTTGATACCAAGGGGTGAAGTGCAGGACGCCCGTTTTACAAATCAGGATAACGATCCCAGAGGAAGTTGGACTTCGACGGACTACACCTGCAACAAAACCGCGAACGAACGGCGGAATCTTTACTACCCGATCATCAATCCGAACACAGATCAGGAAATTTGGCCATCGAAGACCAGAGTATGGGCCTACGAGCGTTCTGCTCACGAAGTAAATGTATTGGAGAAACGGATTTGGTGGGGAGCTGATGGCAAAGGAAAGCCTCGAATCAAAAAATACAGTTCCGAGGTAATCGAAGGAGTCGTGCCTTCAACTTGGTGGGATAGAATTGCCGGGGGAGACAATCAGCTTTCACGTCGTGAACTTCGGGAGCTAATGCACGATGCAGTAGTCGATTTCTCCACACCAAAGCCAGCAATGTTGTTTGAGCGCATCCTGCAAATCGCGACGAACCCGGGCGACCTCGTGCTAGACAGCTTCGCGGGCAGCGGGACGACGGGGCACGCGGTGTTAAAGATGAACGCTGCAAACAAAACGCAAGATGCGTCTTCTACTTTGGGAAAGAGGCAAGATGCCTCTTCTACGGTAGAAGCGGCGTCCCGCCGCTTTCCCACTTCTGCGCAGCCCCACTATTTCAGCCCAGAAGAGCCCGTAGCCTGCTTGAGCGGCAATCTGCCTCACTGGAGGCAAGATGGGGTCACCTATTTTGTCACCTTCAGGACTGCCGACTCGATGCCTCAAGAGAAGTTGGCTCTTTGGGTCAAGGAACGCGAGGCTTGGATGGCGAACCATCCCGAACCGCACGATGCGGAGACGAAACGCGAGTATTACAAACTTTTTCCAGAACGCTTGCAAGACTGGCTCGACCAAGGATATGGGGCGTGTTTGCTGGCACGCCCGGAGATAAAAGCCGTGGTGCAAGACGCTTTGCGTCATTTTGACGGGGAACGATACCAGTTGGGAGAGTTTGTGGTGATGCCCAACCATGTCCACGCGCTGGTCACGCCGCTCGGCGAAGAAAATCTTTCGGACCTCCTGCATTCGTGGAAGTCTTTCACCTCTAAAAAATTTCATAAATTGTTGGGTGGAACAGGAACTTTTTGGCAAAAAGAATCCTTTGACCACATCGTGAGAAGCCCGGAACAAATGGAGCGCATCACGCAATACATCAAAGACAATCCCAAGAAGGTAGAAGCGGCGTCCCGCCGCTTTCTGGAGAATGAGTCGTCTCGCCACTTTGAAGGGGAGGGTGAATTGCCGGGGCTGGGTGCCGATGGGGAAAGGAAGAGGCTGGAAGCCTCTTTGACTGTGGGAAAGACGCAAGATGCGTCTTCTACTTTGGGAAAGAGGCAAGATGCCTCTTCTACTATCGGGCGTCGTTTCATCCTTGTGGAAATGGAGCCGAAGATCGCGCAGGACATCACCCGCGAGCGCGTGAAGCGCGTGGCGGAAGGCTACAAGAACGCCAAGGGCGAAAAGGTGGAGGGGCTGGGCGGCGGCTTCCGCTATGTGCGGCTGGGTGAGGAACTTTTCGACGAGCACGGGCGAATCAATGAAAGCAAAGTGCGCTTCGCCGATCTGGCGCGGCATGTCTATTTCTCCGAAACAGGCGAGCCGCTTGTGGAAAGGATGAAGTTAAAAAAGGCCTCGCCTTTGCTCGGCATTCATCACGGACGCGCCGTTTATCTGCTCTACAACGGCATCTTGAAGGATAAGAGCGTGGACGGCGGCAACATACTAACGACGGCAACGCTGGCGCATCTGCCCGCGCACGAGGGGGCGAAGGTGGTCTATGCCGCTGGGTGCCGCTTCAGCAAAGCCCGCCTCGAACGCGAAAGCATCTCGTTCAAACAAACGCCGTATGCGATACGGACGAAGTGAAAGGATAGGCACCCATGAGCCAAGAACCCACAGAAGACCGCTTTGACGACATCACCATCTTCACCACGGAAGACGGAGCAACCCGCGTGGAGGTGCGCTTTCAAAACGAGAATGTCTGGCTGACGCAGAAGCTGATGGCGGAGCTGTATGAGTGCTCCACGGACAATGTGGGACTGCATCTAAAAAACATCTTCGCTGAGCGGGAGTTGAGGGAGGAAGCAGTTACCGAGGAATCCTCGGCAACTGCCGCCGATGGCAAGAACTACCGAATGAAGTTTTACAGCCTAGAGGCTATCATCGCGGTGGGCTACCGCGTGAATAGCCCGCGCGCGACGCAGTTCCGCACTTGGGCCACGGACAGGCTGAAGGATTATATTTTAAAGGGGTTTGCGATAGACAAGGAGCGGTTCAAACGCGGCAGCCGATACGACCAGAGCTATTTCATGGAGTTGCTGGAGGAGGTGCGGGAGATTCGCGCCAGCGAGCGGATGATGTATCAGAAAATCACGGACATCTACGCGACGGCGGCGGATTACTCGCCGAATACGGTGGCGGCGGAGCGGTTCTTCGCGACGGTGCAGAACAAGCTGCACTTTGCCATCACGGGGCACACGGCGGCGGAGATCATCGCCGAACGAGCCGATGCCAAGCACCCGAGTTTTGGGCTGACGAGTTGGAAGAAAGGCCCCAGAGGCAAGATTCTCAAAACGGACATCGGCACGGCGAAGAATTACCTGAAGGCGGAGGAACTGAAGACGCTGAACCACATCGTGGATATGTATCTGGATCATGCGGAGTTTCAGGCCAGCCGAGGACGCTTGATGAAGATGGCGGACTGGGAGAAGCGGCTGGATGCGTTCCTGCAATTCAGCGAGCAGGAAATCCTTCAAGATAAAGGCCGAGTGTCTCATGCCGTGGCCTTGGCACTGGCGGAGAAAGCCTACGCCACCTTCCGTGTTGAGCAGGATCGGCGATACGAGTCCGACTTTGATCGCGTGGTGAAGAGCCTGCCGAAAGCAAAACCCTCTACCAAAAAGAAGAAGCCCTGACCGACCATGGAAACCAAACAATACCAAAAGACCTCTCTGGACTGGCTGCGCCGCTATTACCAGAAATGCAAGGAGTTGCAGGATTCGCAGGACAAATTTCCTGCTTCGATGGCCTTCACCTCGGTGACGGCGGAAATCCGTAACGGGCAGGGTTTGCCGTATGTTCCAGTAGAGCAAGTGCCGGGCATCCCGTATGTCTGCCTGCGCATCCCCACGGGCGGCGGCAAAACGCTGGTGGCTTGCGAAGCGGTGTCTCTCGGCGTTAAGGAACTTTTGCAGAAGGATCGAGCACTCATCCTGTGGCTGGTGCCGAGTGACACGATCCGCTCGCAAACGCTATCCCGTCTTCAGGACAGTGCCGACCCCTATCGGCAGAGTCTGGATACGAACCTCGGTAATGTGGCGGTGCTGGACATCGAGGAAGCCTCGCGGATGAAACGGGCACTGCTGGACAGCCACACCGTGATCGTGGTGGCGACGATGCAGGCCTTTCGGCGGAAGGACATGAGCGCGTTGAATGTGTATAAGAACAACGGCGAGTTGATGAGCCACTTCGAGAACCTCTCTGGGGAGTTATTGAAGCGGGTCGAAAGGGAGCCTGAGGGGCATTTCAACCAATCGCTGGTGAATGTGTTCCGCATTCGAAGGCCGTTGATCATTATTGATGAGGCGCAAAATATGCGAAAGGATCTTTCGTTCAACACTCTCGCGCGTCTCTACCCGAGTGCTGTTCTGGAAGTGACTGCAACTCCTGCTCGTGAATGGACTACTCAGAACATTGACGGAGAGATCGTTAAAAACCCGCCGAGCAATGTGCTGTATTCCGTTTCGGCGTATGCGCTGAAAGCGGAGGAGATGATCAAGTTGCCGATATACCTGCGTTACCGTGAGCCGTGGGACGAACTGCTGGGCGACGCAATCAGTCTGCTGAAACATCTGGACGGCGAAGCACGGCAGGAGGAGGCGCAGACTGGCGAACACATCCGCCCGATCATGCTGCTACAAGCACAGTCGAATACTGGGCCATCCAGTATCACCGTGGATGTGGTGGAAGCTGCGTTGAAAGAGAAGTTCAGCATCTCGGCGGAAGAGATTTGCGTTCATACTGGCGACAGGCGCGGGCTGGACGGCATCCATGTGCTGACGAAGGAGAGCAAGGTGCGGTTCATCATCACGGTGCAGGCACTCAAAGAAGGTTGGGATTGCCCGTGGGCTTATGTGCTGTTTTCCGTGGCGGAGATGAGCAGCAGCAAGGCGGTGGAGCAGATTCTCGGGCGCGTGTTGCGGATGCCCAAGGCGAAGCGCAAGAAGCGCGACGACCTGAATAACGCGTATGCGTTTGTCGCCTCATCGATGTTCGATGACGCGGCAAAGGCATTGAAGGATGGGCTGATTGCGTCGGGTTTTGAAGGTCAGGATGCGGCGGAACTGGTGATTGAGCGTCCGTTTCTTCCCAGTGTGGAACCAGAACCACCAAAGGTGTCGGAGGAGCCCGTGACGACCAAGTTAAGCGATGCGCCCAAGTCGGCGTTGCCGATGGATGTCATTGATGCCGTGACATGGAATCCCGAGACAAGCGAGCTGACAGTCCAAAAACCTCTGACCAAGGAACAGGAAGAAGCCGTTCTGCATTGGGCGGGAAGCGAGAAAGCCAAAGACGAAGTGCGTGCCGCCGTGAACAAACGCGCAGGACGCGCCGCTGGTGCGACGAGAGCGAAGTCCAGTCCCGCAGACAACGGCGTGAAGTTCGCCGTGCCTGTGTTGGCATTGAAACAAGGGGAGTTCTTTCACCAGTTTGAAGAAGACGACCTCATTGAGCGCAACCACTGGACTCTCGCCACATCCGACGCTGACCTCCCATCCTTCATTATCCCAACGGAACAGCGGGGCATCGTGATAGACATTGAGAAGAACGCCACCACCGAGAGTGAGAAGATTCAAAGTCGTTTCCTTGCGGATACCGACCGCCAGCAGCGACTCCTTGAAACGAGCACGGCTTGGCCAGTGGAGAAGCTCATCGTGGCCATCGCCCGCGCATTCCCTCACGAAGGTCTGACGGATGCAGAGATGGACATCTGGCTTCAGCGCGTGGTTTCGGAGCTGGAAAAGCGCGGTATCACGCTGGAACAAATGACCGCGCACCGACACCGGCTTTTCAAAGCGGTCTCGGCTCGCGTCAACGAGCTGGAGAAACTGAACCGCAAGAAGGCCTATGAGACGCTGCTTTTCGGCGACGGCTCTGGAACGGTGTATGTGACGCTGGCGAGTCTGTTCACCTTCCACCCGAACAAGTATCTGGTCGGCGACCGCTACCACGGGCTCGAATTGCCCCGCCACTACTACAAGGAAATTGGCGCGATGAACGACGAGGAAGTGAAGTGCGCCCAAGTCATCGCGCATGATGAGCGGATTGAAACTTGGGTGCGAAATCTGGAGCGCGAGCCGAAGCTCTCGTTCTGGATTCAGACGAGCACTGACAAGTTCTATCCTGATTTCGTGGCGAAGTTCCCGAATGGAAAAATCCTCGCGGTGGAATACAAAGGTGATCGCATCACCACCGACGACACGAAAGAAAAAGAAAATCTCGGCAAGCTGTGGGAAGAACGCAGCGGCGGGCAGTGCTTTTTTGAAATGGTGAAAGGTCTGCGGGAACTCGGGAAGATTCAGGACGCGATCAAGAAGGCGACGAGCACGCCGTAGTAGCCCTCCTATGTGTGTCCTCGCGGGCGAGACGCACCGCGTTCCTTTCCGAAAGCGGCGAGACGCCGCTTCTACTTTCTGCTTCCGCCTCATGCCCCTTGTCGCTTGCCACTGTTTTTAAAAAAACATAACTGAAAAGTTATATTATATCTGTTTTATGCCATAGTCGGCTGAGCGTTCTCGGTGTAATCAATAGGTGTAACAACAAAACAAGGAGGAACCGATGAAAGAAGAAATGACACCCGAAGAAATCGCCGCCAGGGAAGCGGAAGAAAAAGCCGCAATCAATGCCGAATTGGCGGCTGACGATGCCGAGTTGAAAGCGGCGGGCATCAACTTGGACGGATATTCTTTCCGCGATCCTGACACTGGATTCATGGACTCGGATGAGATTCCGAGCGGGGAAGAACGGATGGCAACCTTTGAACGGTTGTGGGGTAAAAAAATGCCTTTAATAGACTGATTATTGGATTGTCTTTCAAGACAACTATCTCGATCTCGTCGCAAAACTGGAAGTGCCCGCTCCTGACAGATAAGTCTGGAGCGGGTTATTTTTTCGCCATGCGGGTGGGGCTGATTGCGTAGTGTTCCCAGCATTTTTCGATCAGGCGTGTGAGCGCGGGGCGAATGTCGGCGTTGCGGGCGCTCCACGCGAGGCAAAGGGTGTATTTTTCAGGGACGGCGATCCGATGGAATCGGCCAGTATCTAGTGCCCCAGCCGCGAGATCGGGCAAAACGGCGGCGCACAACTCCGTTTGAAGAAGCTGAAAAGCTTGTAAATAGGAGGTGCAGGCAAACGGGACTTGCAACGAGCCCCCCGTTTTCTTGGCAAGCTGTTCCATGCTCTCGCGCAGGTGTCCGCCCACGGGCAGGGCGATACCGATGGAATGGATGGCTTTGGAAAGATTGGACGGTGCCGTTTTAAGCAGACTTTTAGGGACGAAAAGCGAGTAGGAGACCTCGCCCAACACTTTGCTTTTCATGCCCGGGATGATCGCCTCTTTGCGGAGGAACGCCAAATCATAGACACCTTCCCGCGTCATCGTCGCCATGTCCCGTGTCTGTTCGTGAAAAATCTCAAATCTGACACACGAGGATGAACGGACGATTTCTTTGAGCCTCGGGAGGACGAGCCACTGGCAGACGCTGTTGGAAGCGACGATTTTCACGCACCACGGCATCCCTCGGCAGAGGGAGATGTAATCCGCCAACCCTTTGAAATTTTCTCGTCCGACAGCCGCCAGCTCCCGTCCTTGTTCAGTCAGCTCCAGCCCGCGCCCTTTGCGGCGGACTAGCTCCACGCCGAAGAAAGATTCGAGTTCGCGAATCTGCCTGCTGATGAGTGCTTGCCGAGCGGGGTCGCCCTTGGTGACTCCCACGATTGAGCCTGCCGATGCAACGGCGCAGAAGCTCGCGAGCCTGTCCATCGAAAATCCCGATTTTGAGAGGAGCGTTTGATACATAACTAGATAGTTACTATATCTGATTTAATCGCCCTATACAAGACTTTATTTAAATTGTAGGTTGGTTGTATGAAAACGAACCGACAACCCTACGACCTGATCGGAGACATCCACGGCTACGCGGATGTGCTCGAAACTCTGCTGGACAAACTTGGCTACGCCCCCTGCGGAAGCGCATGGCGGCATCCCGAGGGGCGGCGGGTGATTTTCTTGGGCGACTACATTGACCGCGGCCCGAAAATCCGCAAGACCTTGCAGATCGTGCGCGGGATGGTGGAGGCGGGTGACGCGCTGGCGATCATGGGCAACCACGAGTTCAACGCGCTGGCCTACCAAACCCCAGACGGGCGCGGTGGTTGGTGCAGGGCGCACAGCGAGGAGAAAACACACCAGCACGAAGCGACTTTGAGCCAGATCGTTCATCCTGCTCCCGAAGAATGGTTGGGTTGGCTGGATTGGTTTCGCACACTCCCGCTTTTTCTCGAACTGCCGGGCTTGCGGGCAGTCCATGCGAGCTGGGACAATGCGGCGGCGGAACTCGCCCGAGGTTTGGGGGGACTGGACGAATCGCTCGTGATTGGGATGGTTCAGAAAGGAAGTGACCTGCATCGGATGAAAGAACTCCTGCTCAATGGCAGAGAGATCGAATTACCTGAAGGGTTCTATTTCAGCGACAAGTCGGGCTTCAAACGGGATAAAATCCGTGTGCGCTGGTGGCTGGACTTAAAGGGGGCTACCTACCGCCAAGCGGTCTTTCCCGACAGCGAGACTGTCCCGCACTTGGCAATCCCTGAGGAATTGATCGCCGACCACAAGCCTTACCCAGCGGAAGAACGCCCTGTGTTTGTCGGACACTACTGGATGCCGCCAGAGACACCGAAAGCACCAGTTGCCCGCAATGTGGTATGCCTCGATTACAGCGTTGCCAAGGGCGGCCCGATGGTGGCTTACCGATGGGACGGCGAAAGCGAGATTTCGGCAGAGAAATTCGTAACAACAAAATAGGAGGATGATGTGAAAAGCGGATACAGGGTCTATACGAGCAAGAAAACTTTTCTGATAGGAAAGCGTGGAAAATGGATAAACTTTCAGGACTTTGAAACTTACGAGCGTGCCCTTGAGTTTAGTCGTGGGCTAGTTGAAGATTCGTTCTGCGAGATTAAGTTTTTTGACTCGGCGGAGACGCTCTACGAGTTTTATTTGGCGCATGGCAGGCATCCGAGAATTGAACCGCTCGGTCACAGCCCAGCCCCGAGCGTCGTGTTTTGTCACTTGGATTACGCAAAACAATATGCGGAAAGACTGGCGAACAGACCCGAAGGCTTGGAGGCGAGAAGGATGGAGCTAGCGGAGGTCGCCGTCAAGGAAATGGGGTATTTTGAACTCACGCCGGGTGTAATTGCGAAAGTTGTCAAAAAAAAGAGAATTATTTTCTGGCCCTAAATATCGAAATACGCTTTACCATTTGCATGCCTACA
>JFJP01031781.1_pt1 | contig 12757 bp, 12 predicted proteins | sample 431651 | NCBI WGS metagenome assembly JFJP01 (sample SAMN02602958, study PRJNA72255) | Microbial mat metagenome, whole genome shotgun sequencing project. | biome: fresh water; feature: sink hole; material: water; isolation source: purple microbial (photo- and chemosynthetic) mats found in... | reverse complement strand
GATCTGGATAGCTTATTGACACTGCGTTTTCAAACATTCAAGAAATCACAGATTATAGCGGTATGAAGTATAGTTCCATCATTGCATACGAACTGTGCGCCGTTACAATGTGAAACTCCGCCTTTCTTTCCAGAACACGGCTGGTTGGCGGCGTTACTCGCTAGTGGTAAAAGTAGAGCTGCCGCGAAAATAAGGCTTAAAGCGTGTATGTTGTTTCGTAAAATCTTCATGATGCCTCTATTCCGATTGATTAGTTTTAACTATGTTTTATTTATTTAGTGATTATTAAACGTAAAGCTCTACAATCCCTTTTTACCGCCCTATTCTTTCATATTTTAAGGGATGCTTTTTTTTCTTATTTTGAACTCAGGTTGGATATTGTGAAAAAACCGAATGTAGCTACAAACAACACTACAGAAACAGCTTTACAGTTAGAAGATTGCCTTGCCAAAACCTACGGAGGAAAACAAGCAGGACGACAGGTTTTAAATCATTGCCAGATTGTCGGTGAAGTAGCTAAAGAGTTAATGAAAAGAATGCCTGAATGGTTACGCAATGATTTATTTCCCGCAGGTTCAGAACTCATTGCCGCTTGTCATGACATCGGAAAAGTTAGCCCAACCTTTCAAGAAAAAATTTATCGTGGCACAGAAAATTATCAAAAAAATTCAAAATATGAATTAAAAAACGTAAATCCAGACATAGAAAAAAACTGGGGAGGTCATGCAGGAGTTAGTCAAGCTGCTACTGATGCGTTAGCCGTTGGAAAATTTATTCCTGAAATTTTGGGACAACATCATGGTTATTCGCCAACGGTATCCAATTTAGCAATGGATGCTGTTTTTGGTGGGGCGGCATGGCAACAACGCCGTGAAGAATTAGTTACCAGACTTAAAGGCGACTTATTGAAATGTGATTTCCCCATTGTAAAAAGTCCAGAACACGCCCGTGTTTTAGCTGGATTAACCAGTGTTGCTGATTGGATTGGTTCATCGTCATTATTTGATAATCCAATAACTGATTGGCAACCACTTATTAAACAATCGTTAGATAACGCTGGATTTATCCGACCAGAAATAAAAGCTGATTTAAGTTTTTTCGATATTTTCAATTTCCAGCCCCACGATAGCCAAGAAAAACTGTTTGAACAGGCAACACAGGCAGGGGTTTATATTTTAGAAGCTCCAATGGGACTCGGTAAAACTGAAGCCGCGCTTTATGCAGCCTATAAAGCGATAAGCTTTGGACAAGCCACAGGTATTTATTTTGCCCTGCCAACACAACTCACCTCTGACAAAATCCATGATCGTGTTAATCAATTCTTAGACAAAATTCTTACTGACGATAGTTCACATAAAAAAGCACTGCTATTACATGGCAATGCTTGGTTAAAAGAAACTGAATTAGGTGTTGAAGGTAATCCGAACGGCTCATGGTTTGCAGGTAGTAAACGCGGCATTCTCGCACCATTTGCAGTTGGAACAATTGACCAAGCGTTAATGGCGGTAATGAATGTTAAGCACGGGTTTGTTAGAACATTTGGCTTAGCGGGTAAAGTGGTAATTCTGGATGAGGTGCATAGTTATGATGCTTATACTGGCACAATCTTGGATGAATTGGTTAAACAATTGCGTGACTTATATTGCACAGTAATTATTCTCAGTGCGACTTTAACTCAAGAACGTAGAGAAAAACTATTAGCTCAATCTGTTCATGAACAGGCATATCCACTGATTTCTGCCAAGTCTCACAAAGCCGAATTGCAAGAGTTAACCGTTGCACCTTTGGATAATCACAAGGTAACAATTCATTGTTGCCAAGATGATAGCGAAGCGATTGAACAAGCCTTAATTCGTGCTGAACAAGGTCAACAAGTGTTGTGGATTGAAAACACGGTTGCCGAAGCACAAGAGCGATTTCGAGTATTAAACACTCGTGCAAGCAGTATGGATATTGAATGTGGTTTATTGCATTCGCGGTTTCTAAAAACAGATAGAGCCGACAAGGAAAGTTATTGGGTCGAATTGTATGGCAAAGACAATGCAGAAGCGCGACAAGCTAAAGGGCGTATTCTAGTAGGTACACAAGTTTTAGAACAATCGCTAGACATTGATGCTGATTTTTTAACTTCTCGCTTTGCTCCTACCGATATGCTTCTACAGAGAATGGGGCGATTATGGCGACATAAAAACCCTGATAGAAATAAATCAGTGCAATGTGAAGCGTGGTTGTTAGCACCAGAATTAACCGCAGCGATAGAAAATACTGATTTATTTGGCAATAGTGCGAAAGTTTACAGCCCTTATGTCCTGTGTCGCAGTTTGAAGGTTTGGCATGAATTAGAAAGTGTGAGTTTGCCGTCAGACATCAGAAAGTTAATCGAAGCTACTTATTTTGAGAATGAGGAAGTTGGCAAGATGCGGCGTTATAAGTCTGATCTGGAAAAAAAGCGCGGTGAATTAAACCAACTCGCCTTATTCGGTTTATCAAAAGCAGGAAAAACATTACCCGAAACAGCCAGTACCCGTTACAGTGAACAGGATAGTATGCAAGTTCTGCTTTTGCGCGGTTTTAGACACAATGCCGAAAAAACGGGTACTGAAATAACGCTACTCAATAATGAAAAAATTGTGTTACCACGCAGCATTAAAGCTGAAGACAAAAGCCGCTGGCGTGAATTAGCCGCAACGATACTAAAAAACACAGTGCAGGTTGCTAACTATCTAGCACCGCAAGCCTTTTCTATTAAAGAACTCAGTTGGTTAAGGGAATATATTTATCTAGGTAATCCTGAGTTTGGGGAAAGCCTGTTGCGAGTGGCAATTGTGAATGAATCAGATGAAATTAAAAGTTTGGTAGGTGGTGTGGCATTAGAAAAATATCATTTAAGTTATAACAACCATTTAGGTTATTACGCAGAAAAAACAGGAGCCAGTAAATGACAATAGAAAATCGTTTTAACCTTATTAATGAACCTTGGATACCCATTGCCGATGTTGGGCGAGTGAACTTGAAACAGATTTTTATTGAACCCAGCTACCGTGCTTTAGGAGGTAATCCGATACAAAAAATTGCACTCACTAAATTGCTTCTTGCTATTGCTCAAGCCGCTTGCACACCAAAAGATAATGAAGCTTGGGAAACGTTAGGCTCAAAAGGTTTAGCGAAAAACTGCTTAACCTATTTAGAAAAACACCATGATAAATTTTATTTGTACGGTGAAAATCCGTTTTTACAAATACCCAAAATCTCAAAAGCCGCAACGCAAAGCATTGGCTCAGTTTTACCCGAAATCGCCACTGGTAACACCACAGTTTTAAACGCCCTACAGATGGAAACTGAACTGAGTGATGCTGACAAAGCCTTGTTAATAGTGCAATTAATGGGTTTCGGTTTAGGCGGTAAAAAAACCGATAATTCAATCGTTTTATCAACGGGTTATTCGGGGAAATCAAACGACAAGGGCAAATCATCTACAGGTAAAGCAGGTGCATCATTGGGTTTTATGGGCTTTTTACATAATTTTTTACAAGGTGAATCATTATTGGAATCCTTGTGGCTCAACCTATTTACTCAAGAACAAATTCAAACTTTCACTTATTATGCCAACGGTTTAGGTGTCGCTCCTTGGGAAGCTATGCCGAAAGGTGAACAATGCGAAACAGCTAAAGAATTACAAAACAGTCTTATGGGTCGATTATTGCCATTGTCACGGTTTTGTCTGTTGAACGACAAAGGATTAAATTATTCCGAAGGTATTGCTCATCTGGACTATAAAGATGGCATGATTGATCCCAGCGTGGCAATAAATCTTGCGGCTAAACCTCCAAAGGTTTTATGGGTAGATACTGAACGTAGACCGTGGCGGTTTTTAACTGCGTTATTAAGTTTTATGCAAGCCAATAGTGGCGGTTTTGAATGTCCTTATGTCAGACATGGCTTACTACGCACTCGAAAAGTTATACCAAAATTTGGTTTATGGTCAGGTGGGTTAAGAGTAAGTAGTAATGCTGGGGAGCAGTATGTCAGCGGTTCAGATGATTTTGTGGAATCGTTGGTTTTTATGGATAGCGATTATTTAGGTGAAATTTGGTACAGCCATTTAAAACTGGAAATGGCGGAACTCGACCAGCTCGCCAAAATTGTTTACGGCGCGACGATGAGCTATTTCAAAAGCCAAAAAGCAGAAGGAAAAAATCAAGCGGCAATGGCAAGTAATCTATTTTGGCAATTATCTGAGCGCAAATTTCAAGATTTAGTCAACGCTTGCGGTGAAGGTGAAGAACAAACGAACGCCTTACGCAAGAATTTTGCTCAATTCGCCAGTACTGCTTACAACACCCATTGTGGCAACGATACCGCTCGACAATTAAATGCGTGGGCAGAGAATTTACCGAATTTAAGCAAGTATTTGAAAAATGGAAAACAACCAGAGGCTAAGGCATGAGCGAAACAACCAAACCGAATAAAAGTGAGCAATTCGTTAAATTTATTATTGATCTAATCCAAAAAGACAATGGTGCTGCCGCCGCACTAAAACGTGCTGATAATCCAGTTACTGAATATCAAAGCTGGGAATATCTAGCACGATTCATTGATATAGACAAAGACTATGAACGCTTACCCTATGCCGCGATTGCATCCGCACTGGCAAAAGCAAAAGCAGAACACAATGGTACTGTACGGATTGGTGAAGCGATTGCCCATTGTTATGACGACGGCAAAGACAGTGAACAAGCTCAAGCTAAATTACGGCGTTTATTAGCCTGTGATTCAGTTGAGGAGGTTTGTCGGGTATTGCGTCCGTTGTTCAGTTTGATTAATTCAAAAGCTGGTATTCAACTCAATTATGCTGATTTACTAAGTGATTTGTATTGGTTTAATACCGATAGCCAACGGGCTAAAGCAAAATGGGCGCAAAACTTTTACCGCCATTATTCAATTGATGAGGCGAACGTATGATTGCCAGTGCTTTACATTTAAGCCGTGCCAATGTGAAAGCCTTAAAAATCACCGATGCTTATTCCTTACATCGTGTGGTTTATGATTTGTTTGATGACGTTCGTAGCCCAGAAGATAAACAAAAAAGCATTCCTAGTGGAATTCTATACGCTGATAAAGGTGGTGATTTTGATGGTCGAAAAATTTTGATACTATCAAATCGGCAACCAAATATTCCAGAACACGGCGAACTGTCAATTAAGAAAATCGCTGACAGTTTTTTGGATTATGAAAACTATCGTTTTGAAGTGGTTATGAATCCCACTAAGCGCGAAAACCAAAGTCGTAAAATTATAGCTCTACGAAAACGTGAAGACATTGCTGACTGGTTTATTACCAAAGCCCTACAATGGGGATTTGAAGTCAGTCCTGAACACTTAGAAGTCAGAGAAATTGAAGTCAAACATTTTGAAAAAGGCGGGCAAACAGTTACACAAGGACAAGCAAAACTTATAGGGCGTTTAACGGTAACGGATAAAATCAAATTTGTGCAAAGTTTTCAAAATGGCGTTGGACGTGGGCGGGCTTTCGGTTGCGGACTGTTACAGGTTGTACCGTTCTAGTGTTTTTTCCCCACATCCGTGGGGGTGTTTCTCCCGTGCCTTTGCTGGTTTTTAATAGGTTTTCGTCTTCCCCACATCCGTGGGGGTGTTTCTATACCCGTGGCACGGTTACAGCGCGGTAATAGGTCTTCCCCACATCCGTGGGGGGTGGCTATTTTACAAGCCAACAAACCTATTCACGAAATATGGCTTTATTGCTTAAATCTGACAACAAAGTCATACTAAACTCGCGTTATGAAGAAGGCTAAAAGAACTGGGGCAGTGTTGGGTTTAATCCAGCACTGCCCTTTTTTATGCTTGCTGAATACACGTTGTCATAGCGGTTTGAGCGTCACATCATCCAACGGGGGTTAATTAACCCCATGTGTTCACAGCTTATGGTACATTGGTTCATACCGTTTTCCATGTAAATGCAATGATAACCTAATCATTGTAACCCAGCCGACTAGAACAGTATGTTTAAAGCTAACATAAACCCATGTTGCACAAGGTATTGCTAGACAATCTCGTACCAATGTATGAAAATTGAATGCCGTCATAATTAATGTATTGGAACGTTACGCAATAACATTTTAGACTCCAATATAAAAAAACCGAACCCTTAAAACAAGGTCGTAGGTTTTTGCGTTTTGCCTTCATCAAACAGCTTTGGCAAGGATGTTTCAACACAACGCAAAGATTCATGGCTAAAGGACAATAGCGATATGAAAAAAATAACAACTAGATATTCTACTGCTAAATCTGTAGATAATAACAAACCGTTGCCCTATATTAGCTGTTTCATAACTAATGAAATACCTCATGTTGGTGACATTGGGGTATCAGAATTATTGGCTCTTAAGAGATTTGAAGAGTATCGAGAACAATATCCATACATAGAAACGCTGATTTTTGAATCTAATCCTTACTATACATTCAAAGGCTACCTAAAAGAAAAAAAGGTAAAAGTATCTACAAATGAAGGAATACAAATAGAGATTGATTATGAGCCTAAAGTAAAGTTATTAACCGATTGCCATATTCGATTACGCTATTCTGTTATTGATGATACTCAAGACGATAAACAAAGGATGGAATATTTCCTAGAAATTCAATCTGAAAATGATCGTGAAAGTGATTATGAAAATTCATTGCTCAGACCGTTTACTGTTGACGAATTAACTAAAGCCAGTCTTTTCAAAGTTGCATTACTAAATTACAAGCTGTCGTTTTTTGGTAACAATGAGGATTTAACTGACCTTGTCGGCTACCTATTTAAGACCGATACACCAAAGATAAGAGCTTTATCCTACATTGGTTATGATGAAAAAAGTCAAGGCTATTATTTTCCTGAATTTGCTTATAACGCGAAGGGTGAAAGACTTAAAATTAATGCAGATAAATACTTTACCGATGCAAATATTAAGCCATTTAAAAATTATAACGATACCATAATAAGTGGATTAGAACCGATAGACTTACAACAATTTATCACATTAATTAATACGGCTTATGGATACAAAGGTTTATTAGCACTTGGTTTTTATGTATCTAGCTTATTCAGTAATCAGGTTTTTAAGCATTACGGGTTTTTTCCAATCTTAAGTCTTCATGGTAGTCCACACACAGGTAAAAGTTTCATTTCAAAATTGCTGAATCGTTGTCTATTCATTGATAGCGAAGGTCAAACCATGACATCATCGAACACAGCCAAAGGAGAGCTAAGAAAAATCAGTCAAACATCCAGCCTTGTTTGTGCTTTACTTGAAGGCAGAAAAAATAGTCGATTTGATTACGATAGTATTTTGCCACTTTATAATCGCAATACTTTATATTCTCGTGCCACATCGTCAAAAGACAATAGTATTCATGATTTACACTTTAGAACAGCATTGTCTTTTGTCTGGAATCATGAATGCTTTACATCAAAAGCAGCAAAAGAACGTGTTATCAGTCTTTATTTTGCTGATTGCGATATTACTGAAAATACAAGAAAAGCGTGGATTGAATTAAATAAATACACACCTGAACAACTAGCAAGCGTAGGCGATTTCTTATTAAGCAATCGTACGCGGATTGAGTCTGAATTGATTGGGTCGATAACACATTATGCAACGTCATTAAAAAATGACGGGGTTATTGTATCCCGTATTGCTGAAAATTACGCCATAGCTTTAGGCAGTATTAGATGCTTAATGGAACTAACAAGACTTAACACTATTGATACCCTTGAAACTATTGATACTGAGAGCTTGGTACGTTATACCTTTGAATGCGCTATGGATAAATTAGAGATTGCTAAAACTGAATTGCATTTGGCAGAACAGTTTTTTGAATTGATTCGGGAATTTGATAATGAAGATACTCAATTTCATGGAGTAGCGGTATGTACTGATGGCACAGTGGTTATACATCTACCAACTACGCTAAAATATCTAACAAGTTTGGAGAATTTTTCTGAAAAAGAATTTGATAAAAAAGAATTGATTAATCAATTAAAAAGACATGATCGGTTTATTGCTATTAAAAGTACACGCATTTTTAGTGTTGTTTGTGATGCTTATCATTTTAAAAAAAATCTATAGTGTAATTTTAAGACTTACGACCTTACGACCTTACAAAAAATTTAAACTGTTTTTATTCAATTAGTTATATTTTAATTCTGTAAGGAATATGTAAGTTTAGTAAGGTGATTTTTAATTAATAGCTCTATTCATTAGGCGTTGTAAACCTTGTTACAGCGCATAATCATCTTACGACTGTAACACTTCATGAATAGTCCCCGTATATAAGGCAATATTGGCTTGGTAGGGTAAACACCAAAACGCTATGAAAGTTTTGGTACCTCCTAACATTGTTTTTTAAGCTCATTTATTGTTTTGATAAAATTTACATTAAAAAAACTTTAAGAAAACAAAAATGTTTTCTTAAAGTTTTTATTTTTAAATTAAATTATAATAAGTTCCAAAATTATTTGTTAAGATGGATAAAATCAGAAATCATTGCTATCAACAAGGATATGACTACACTGAATAAAGATCACTATTCACAGCTTGTGTCGGCTGGTCAATGGCTGAATCGTTGTGGTCAACGATGCCTTACTCATGGCGATCTAGCACTCCCCTCCAAAGACTTGCTATGGCATACTGATCTAGGGGAGTCAATACATCTCATAAAACCTCTGAGAACCACTCTAGTCTGGCATCAAGAAAGTATTAGCCATAGAGGTAACTGCTGGGGATAACGCAGTTTCTTTCATACCCTAAAAACCGAATGTGTGAACCATGAAAACGATATAAACCGAGAAACCGCCAAAGAATTTACCTTCGATTACATCGAAGTCTTCTACAACCGTCAACGTATCCATTACACTAATGGCTACTTGTCTCCTGTAGAATCGAAATGCAGCTTAAAGCTGCTTAACAAGCATTCACGCATCAGCCGATTTATGTAGCAATGGCTAAAAAACCATATAAATATACCGAAAATTTTCCAAATCTCATTCCAGAGCAATATAAAGTAAGTCATAAAGAAGGTTATGAATTAGGTTATAAATTAGCCGATGATATAGGTTATCAAGAAGACTACCCAATAGAAAAGGTAGAGGCTTATATACAAGCAACTAAAAACTCAACAAGATTAATTCTTCCACCAGCCCCCCCAAAAAATTATGCCAAGGATGTCTGGAAGACCAGCCAAGATACACCTTCTCCTGAAGGTTATACAGATGGTTATAATGAGGGCTATTTAGACGGGTATAAAAAAAATAATAAAATTGAAGTAGAAGACTGTTCATCTAATGAAAGTTTAGACGGTTTGCAATCAAACCCTGAGTTGCAAATAGACACTCAACCGAATTCACCTCCGCCAATAAACCGTCAAACGAATAGTCGCGTTAAGCAAAGAATGATAGCGATGATTTCAGGTAATGATCCTGATCAAGATAAAGAGTTCAAGAGTTTGACTATCCGTTTATCGATTCAAGATTATGCACACTTAAGTGTTTTAGCCTCTCGACTTAATCAGTCAACCTCTGGACTTGCAAAAGAAATTTTTGTTGATGCGTTGCTAGATTCCATAGATGCTTTAATAGCTAATGGAGGAGACAAAGCCTTACATTACAATGATGATGTTGAAGTAGAAAAATCACGACTTTTCAAGAAAACAAGGTAAGACCTGATCAATCCGATGTACAAAGAAAAATAGGATAACTATCAACTTGCTATTTATTAAAAATATTCAGATAAAGATTTTGCATGACGCATCAAAGCTCATAGTCATCATAAGTCTGCAACACCTCTTCCTGAGTAATACCCAGATACCTTAAGGTTGAGGTGGTATTGGAATGATTCAACACCTTGGCAATCTTTTCAATCGGCACACCGTCCTTGTACATTGCCATGCCACGAGACTTACGCATACTGTGAGTATTGATCGACAGACCTAACACATCACCCGCTTCTTTAAACACCCGACTCACAGAGACACGGCTGATCGGTTTATCTTTGGCACGATTGCTATGGACTTGAAACAACCACGCATCACCAGGATGTTCCTGTTGTCGTCTGGCGATGACTGAGATAGCCGTTGCATTCAAGCGGATTAATTTTTGTTTGCCAGTTTTGGCTTCAATTAACTTGAGTGAGCGTTCTTCCAGATTCAAATCACGGTACTGGAGTTTTAAGAGGTCACTAATGCGCAGTGACAGATTCACCCCGACTTTCCAAATATCGGCATACAGTTGTCCAAACTTTTTATTGAGGACGGCGTGCATCATTTCGATTTGAGTTTTACTGGCAGCATCAACCGATTGCATTTTATGTGTTATTTTTTTGTTTTATTTGCTATGTGTTACATAGACTAACAGGGGTTTTGGCTTATGTAAATAGAATCAATAGTTTGCTATGTAACATAAGACTATTTTGTTACTTAGTAAGTATTCACTGGCGTTATATATGCTATCAATGATAGCATATTAGCTTATTCATTAAGGAGGCGACATGGCGAGTCTGGTTGTACGCAATATTGATGACAAAATAATCCAAGCCTTAAAAGCGCGAGCGGGTCAGCATGGTGTCAGTGCAGAAGCTGAACATCGGCGCATTTTGGAAGCGGTATTATTGCCACATCAGAAAAAAAGCTTTGCTGAAATTTTAACGGCAATGCCGCCTGTGGGGATAGAGTCTGATTTTGAACGAGTGGATGATAGTAAAAAATACGATGTATTTGATTGATACCAATGTCATTAGTGAGTTGAGAAAAGAACATAAAGCCAATGCAGGGGTTAAAGCGTTTTTTCAACAGGTCATTAAACAGGAAATGCCAGTTTTTATCAGTGTGATTACGGTGGGTGAACTACGGCGCGGCGTGGAAATTATTCGCTATCGTGGTGATATTGTGCAGGCAACGGTTTTAGAACGATGGTTACTCACGATTATTGAACAGTATGCTGACAATATAGTGGCATTCGGTGAATTGGAAGCCCAGGTGTGGGGTCGCTTGCGAGTACCGCATTATGAGAATGCGTTGGATAAACAGATTGCAGCGACGGCTCTAACCCATGATTTAATTTTAGTCACTCGAAACGTGGATGATTTTGCTGCTACAGGTGTGAAATTGCTTAATCCGTTTGTATAACATTCAGGTTTTACCTAAGGCTTTTTTCACCACTGTGATTCGGTCTGATAACCAAGTCGCATTCATGCCTTTTTTCAAGGTAGCGTCTGTTTTATCCATGTCTTTTGCTTTTGAAAACCGTGCTTCATATAGCGTTAAAAAACTTGCCGCGTAATCCAAATTGCCTTCAACTCTACGTTTAATCAGGTCTTCTTTAAAAACCGTTTCCTGAATCATCCACAAATCAGAGGATTTTTATCACGGTCATAGATAACGTGGCTTTCGGGTGGAGAATAAAAAAACTCGCGCAAACCTTCATAACGGTCTGTCACTAACACATGAGATAAACGGTCTTGAGCGCGACTGTATAAACTCAAGGCATAGCCCAAATAATAGCCTATTGTTTTATGCCCACCTGCAATGGAAACGTGTAACGCGCAGTCATTATCACGGGTTAATCCATTGACTTTTTGGGTGATGAAATCCGCTGCCGCTTCGTTTTCTGCGGGCGTTTTAATGTCATCGAGTAACACGCCGTGTTTATCGGTAATCACATAAATGTGTTCAGCGGAAAATTCAATACCTTGCAAATCATAATCTTTGCATCATTCAAAATTCTCCATTTCAAATGTTGGACTTAAAAGTTTCAACAGCCTTGGCGGCTGGTGGGTCTGCGACAGAGCAAAACCCAAACATTGACCCTGGTATATTGTTTCAACAGCCTTGGCGGCTGGTGGGTCTGCGACTTTCGATGCTGACAATGGTTCACTTATTAAAGTTTCAACAGCCTTGGCGGCTGGTGGGTCTGCGACTTTTGCATGGACTGCTCTTGCTCTGATAGCTGTTTCAACAGCCTTGGCGGCTGGTGGGTCTGCGACATCACTATGAACTGCTTTGATGATATACCAGAAAGGTTTCAACAGCCTTGGCGGCTGGTGGGTCTGCGACTGAGGTCGTGATGATGAATGATACAGTTGAAAAGTTTCAACAGCCTTGGCGGCTGGTGGGTCTGCGACCTAGATGCTACTGGGTTCGGTATTGTAGAGTTTCAACAGCCTTGGCGGCTGGTGGGTCTGCGACCGATTTCATGGATTGTCACTCAGGCATTAATTGGTTTCAACAGCCTTGGCGGCTGGTGGGTCTGCGACTGGATGACCAGATCCGACAAGTACAAGAAGCTTGTTTCAACAGCCTTGGCGGCTGGTGGGTCTGCGACTTCCATGGGCAGATGTTCCAGACAGTGTTAATGTTTCAACAGCCCCTTGGCGGCTGGTGGGTCTGCGACCATTAAACTTTGTTAAAAGCTGCGATCCTTTGTTTCAACAGCCTTGGCGGCTGGTGGGTCTGCGACGTCCATGTGGCGAAATTCACTGGACAACTAGAGGTTTCAACAGCCTTGGCGGCTGGTGGGTCTGCGACTAATTGCATCTTGCGCGGATCAAGAAGAAGGGTTTCAACAGCCTTGGCGGCTGGTGGGTCTGCGACAAATAAACCATGATAACTAATTGAGGAATTACGTTTCAACAGCCTTGGCGGCTGGTGGGTCTGCGACGGAAAACCAGTAACAGAATACATCGAAGTTAAAGTTTCAACAGCCT
>JFJP01005783.1_pt1 | contig 12757 bp, 13 predicted proteins | sample 431651 | NCBI WGS metagenome assembly JFJP01 (sample SAMN02602958, study PRJNA72255) | Microbial mat metagenome, whole genome shotgun sequencing project. | biome: fresh water; feature: sink hole; material: water; isolation source: purple microbial (photo- and chemosynthetic) mats found in... | reverse complement strand
CTGTCCTGCGTGAGCGCTTTTTGCCAGATTGCCTTCTGTTCGCCGTTGTATAAGTTGTGTTGCATCCGCCCGTATTTGCCCATCAATGCGGCGGCGGGAGTCTCCTCGGCTTGGTCGGGAGCCTGGGTTTGGGTCAACAAAGCGCCGCTGCTGTAATCTACTAATAACAGTCCACCGCTTTCCCCAATTCGTTGTTGTTCAACCGGGCCAAAAAAGCTGTCTGCCAGCAGATTAATGCCAACCATCCCTTGAAACTGACGATGCTCATACAATCCCTGGGTCACGCTAAAAACCCATTGGCGCATATAATTTTTGTCATAATACAAGGGGGTAACGTGGACTTTTTCACTTTGTTTATTAATGTGATACCAGTGTTCGCGTTCGTTGTTTAAGTAATTACTGTCCTGCCACACCTTAAACTTTAAGCGGGCTGGATCGTCGTAATCCGCTTCTGCCTGGCGAGCCGCATCTTTGTAAACAACCCCCAGCATGGCGTTTTTATCAAAATAGGTTTTCGCTGGATTGCGTTCATACGCAAAATAATTGCTCAGTTGTTCGTGCTGCTGTCCCAACTCAGCCCGCATCAAGCGTTCAACCAAGGCCAAATCCGCCGTGTTCACCGGGCTATGCTCGGCAAACAGGCCCACGTAATTTTTTAGCCGAGCCACGCTGCGACGTGCCTGATCCAGGCTATGATTCAAATGCTCAGCTTCCCGCTCGCTTAAGGAGTGGAGAGGCTGGGTATGCAGACGGATATCAAGCTGTTCTGATTGATTGACCGCAGTCATCACCAGCCCAAGTAAACCGATTAACACCAACCCCAGGCCCGCCAATAGCAAACGGGTATTGATCAGTTGATGTAACAAGTCCAGTTGTCTAGTGAGCGCCCAGCTAGGCAACACGGCAGCGATACCTGCTCGTGCGCGCTGTATCCACTGGGGATAAGGCTTAGACATTTGCAATCTCCACCTTCAAAAATAGCCGATCTGTTCGGCAAGGCATGGGCTAAAGAACCGGGGTTCTCTGCGAGGATATGGGTGCAAAATGAAACGCATCTTGGTAACGATTCCAGCACAGATTATGCCAACGCTCAAGCAATGGGGCTTATTGCAACAACGGGCTATAATACCCGACAATCCAAGCTATAATACAATTTCCCAAAGCAGGCCCGCCTGCATCAACACGGCTCTTTCCAGCATAAGGATATGTCTTTGAAACTCATTGTGACTGGCGGGGCAGGCTTTATCGGGTCTGCCATCATCCGCACCCTGCTCAACACCACTCAAGCTGTCATCATCAACGTCGATAAATTGACTTACGCCGGGAACTTAGATTCTCTGACGGCGATCAGTCAACATCCTAATTATCACTTTGAACAGCAAGATATCGTCGATCAGCCAGCGATGCAGGCGCTGTTTACCCGTTACCAACCGGATGCCGTGATGCACTTAGCGGCTGAATCCCATGTGGATCGCTCGATTGATGGCCCCGCCGAGTTTATTAACACCAATATCTTGGGCACCTACACCCTGTTGGAGGTGGCGCGTGCTTACTGGCAAGGCTTGGCAGCCCCCGCCAAAGCGCGTTTTCGCTTCCACCACGTATCCACCGATGAGGTCTATGGCAGCTTAGGCGACACCGGTTTATTTACCGAAACCACCGCTTACGCCCCCAATTCGCCCTATTCAGCCAGCAAAGCCGCCTCCGACCACTTGGTGCGTGCTTGGCATCATACGTATGGTTTCCCGGTGGTCACCACCAATTGCTCCAATAATTACGGGCCTTACCAGTTCCCAGAAAAATTAATTCCGGTGATTATGCTCAATGCCAAGGCCGGTAAACCGCTGCCCGTGTACGGTGACGGGGCCAATATTCGCGATTGGCTGTACGTGGATGATCACGCCAAGGCGCTCTGGCTAGTGCTGCAACAGGGCCGCTTGGGCGAGACCTACAATATCGGGGGACATAATGAAAAAACCAATCTGGAAGTGGTGCATGGTGTGTGCGCCGCGCTGGATGAGTTATTGCCAGACTCGCCTCACCGCCCCCATGCCAAGCTGATCACCTTCGTCGCAGATCGCCCAGGACACGACCGGCGTTATGCGATTGATGCCAGCAAAATTCAGCGTGAACTGGGCTGGACGCCCCAAGAAACCTTTGAAACCGGATTGCGCAAAACCGTGCAATGGTATTTGGACAACGAGGCTTGGTGTCAGCGCGTCATGGATGGCAGTTATCGCGGTGAGCGCTTGGGTTTAGGCGGGGTTTGAACCGAATACAGGGCAGTAAGCCCTAAGGATAAGTGACTGATGAAAGGCATTATTCTCGCCGGCGGTGCCGGCACCCGTTTGCATCCTGCGACGTTGGCTTTATCCAAGCAATTGCTGCCGGTGTATGACAAGCCGATGGTGTACTATCCGCTGTCTACCTTGATGCTGGCAGGCATTCGAGACATTTTATTGATCTCGACTCCGCAAGACACCCCCCGTTTTGAGCAACTGCTGGGCAATGGTCGGCAATGGGGGATTGAGATTCAGTATGCGGTGCAAGCATCGCCCGATGGCTTGGCACAAGCTTTTATCATCGGCGAAAACTTTATCGGTCAAGACGGCTGCGCTTTGATTTTGGGCGATAATATTTTTTACGGTCATGATTTTCAAAAGCAACTGCTGCATGCTGCGGCAAAAACCGGCGGTGCCACGGTGTTTGCTTACAAAGTCAGCGACCCGCAGCGCTATGGTGTGGTGGAATTTGAAAAAGGTTCGCAGCGGGTGTTGAGCCTGGAAGAAAAGCCCCAGCAACCCAAATCCCACTATGCGGTTACGGGTTTATATTTCTATGATTCACAGGTGGTTGATATTGCAAAAAATATTCAACCATCGGCGCGGGGAGAATTAGAAATTACCGATGTGAACCGTTGTTATTTGCAACGCGACCAATTAGCCGTAGAAATCATGGGGCGCGGTTTGGCTTGGCTAGACACGGGTACGCATGAATCGCTATTAGAAGCGGCAGGTTACATCTCCACCATTGAAAAACGTCAAGGGTTGAAAATCGCCTGTCTTGAAGAAATTGCTTGGCGTTTAGGTTATATTGACGATGAGCAATTGTTAATATTGGCAAAACCGCTGCTTAAAAGCGGCTATGGCGAGTATTTACAACAATTACTGTGGTTAGATATTCGTTGAAACGGTTTTTTTTGAGTCCCTATTGAAACGTGGCGGAGCGCTCCTATATCGCTGTGTAACCTGAATCCGCAGTCCCTGCGGGTCATCTCATCCACTTGATTATAGGAGACTTGTTATGCGTATTATCCGTCATCATGAGCCTTGGAATCTGTTGACCCAGTGGCAAAAAGACTTGGAACGCCTGAGCAGAGGCGGCTCACTGCCCGATAATGACGAAGAAACCAATGTGGCCACCAGCGCTTGGACACCCGCAGTGGATATCCGTGAAGAAGAAACGCGCTTTGTGATCTATGCTGATATTCCAGGCGTCGATCCCAAAGACATTGAAATCACCATGGAGCAAGGTGTACTTACCTTGCGCGGCGAACGTCCGTTAGAAGAAGAAAACGAGCGTAAGCTATATAAGCGTGTAGAGCGGGTACGCGGCACTTTCTACCGCCGTTTTGGTTTGCCAGACACGGCTGACGCGGAAAAAATCACCGCCAGCGGCAAACACGGGGTCTTGGAAGTGTCGATTCCTAAACGTGCGATTGCACAACCGCGTAAGATAGAAGTACACAGTTAAGCGCACTCTCCCGGCGGATTTAGTGACAGTTTGTACTGTCACAAGAAACCCGCCGGGATTACTCAGACTAAGAGCAGTATGGAATACAAAGACTATTACAAGATCATGGAGGTTGCACGCGATGCGAGCCAGGATGAAATCAAGCGGGCCTACCGCAAGCTGGCACGCAAATACCATCCTGACGTGAGCAAAGAACCCAACGCCGAGCAACATTTCAAAGAAATTGGCGAGGCTTATGAGGTACTCAAAGACCCTGAAAAGCGTGTGGCCTATGATCACTTAGGCGATCAATGGAAAGCGGGCGATCAATTCCGTCCGCCGCCGGATTGGAATGCGGGTTTTGAATTCAGCGGCGGTTTTGGGGGCGGGGCTGATGCCAATTTCAGCGATTTTTTCGAGTCCTTGTTTGGTGGACAGGCGGGCACTCGCAGTACGCGGAGTCGGCGCGGCCCGGTACACGGCAAAGGCCAAGATCACCATGCCAAAATTCGTGTCAGCATTGAAGATGCTTACCAGGGAGCCACCCGTTCGATTCAACTGCAAACCCCAGACACCGACGCTCAAGGGCATGTCCACAGCCGCACCCGCAGTTTGAATGTTAAAATTCCCAAGGGCGTGACTGAGGGCCAGAAAATTCGCCTCAATGGTCAGGGTGCGCCCGGCCTGGGCGGCGGTCAGAGTGGCGACCTGTATCTGGAAATCGTGTTTGAAAAACACCGCTGGTACCGCATTGAAGGCCGCGATCTGTCTTTAGATTTGCCGATTACACCCTGGGAAGCCGCCTTGGGAGCCACGGTGGCGGTGCCGACACTCGGTGGCCCGGTGGATATGAAGCTCCCCCCTAACAGCCAGTCAGGTCGCAAATTGCGTCTGAAAGGGCGTGGTCTGCCCAGCGTTGAGCCGGGAGATTTGTACGTGATTTTGCAAATTGTGATTCCTCCGGCTGACAGCGAAAGTGCCCGTCTATTCTATACTCAGATGGCCCAACAACTGCCGCTTAATCCGCGTGCAGAGATGTTAGGCTAGACCATCTGTCACAAAGATGTCATTCTACCAGCGGTCATCCTGGACGCAGCGCGTCCAGGATGACCGCCGATTGAATTTTAGTGTTGTTCCAATGCACAGGCCGGGCGCGGCAGTGATCTGCCTCGCTGACATTCACGCCTTGGGCCGCCCAACGGCGGTGCGGGTTTTTATCGACTTACTCCTACGTGATGAATCAAGTGGAACCTTTGACCAAAAAAAATAGCTATGCCAGAGAAGACCTGATTGCTTGTGCGCAAGGTCAGATGTTCGGCCCTGGCAACGCACAGCTACCGATGCCGCCGATGCTGATGTTTGACCGCATTGTCAGCATCACCGAAGACGGCGGGAGTGCTGGGAAGGGCAGCATTATCGCGGAACTCGACATTAATCCAGAACTCTGGTTTTTCGACTGCCATTTTCCCGGTGATCCGGTGATGCCGGGCTGTTTGGGATTGGATGCCATGTGGCAACTGATCGGCTTCTTTCTGGGCTGGATGGGTGGCCCCGGACGTGGACGCGCACTGGGTGCAGGTGAAGTCAAATTTACTGGTCAAGTCGTGCCCACTGCAAAAAAAGTGACCTACCGTATTGACATGAAGCGTGTCATCATACGTAAACTGGTCATGGGCATTGGCGATGGCATTATGGAAGTGGATGGGCGCGTGATCTACACCGCCAGTGAGTTGCGTGTGGGCCTGTTCATGTCCACCGATAAGTTTTAAGCGGGCAGACTTGATGCGGTGTCGGGAGAGCGTAGCGGGCAATAAACTGATCTTGCTCAAGCCAAGCGCTCCCTTTCCAAACCTAAATCAGGTTTAATCTCGATCCTCACGCGCCGAGCGCCATCGCACTTGGCTTGTGGTGAGATCATCCTCAAATTGATTCTGATCTAAAGTTGGTTTTTTGCCAGTGACGCAAGAAATCATGGGGGGAAACTGTTGAAACGTGTTGTTATTACCGGAGTTGGGATTGTCTCCAGCCTAGGCAACAACAAAGCCGAAGTCTTGCAGGCGCTACGCGAAGGGCGCTCTGGCATTGGCTTTGCGCAAGAGTACGCCGACCTGGGGTTTCGCTCTCACGTCCACGGTGCAATCAAAATTGATCCTGATGCGCTGATAGACAAGAAACTGCGTCGTTTCATGGGAGACGCGGCAGCTTACAATTACCTGGCGATGCGAGAAGCCATCGACGATGCCAAACTCAGCGACGCTGAGGTGTCTAACCCGCGCAGCGGACTGATTATGGGTTCGGGTGGTGGTTCGCCAGAAAACCAGGTACTGGCTGCTGACTTGTTGCGTGACAAAGGCTTGCGCCGAGTCGGGCCGTATATGGTGCCCCGCACCATGTCCAGCACCACCTCGGCTTGTCTGTGTACCGCTTTTAAAATTAAGGGCGTGAACTACTCGATCAGTTCCGCCTGTTCCACCAGTGCGCACTGCATCGGCAATGCCTATGAACAAATTCAGATGGGCAAGCAAGATACGATGTTTGCCGGCGGCGGGGAAGAAGTGCATTGGGCCATGAGCGTACTGTTCGATGCGATGGGCGCGCTGTCCTCTAAGTACAATGACAAGCCCACCACCGCTTCGCGGCCCTATGACGCGACCCGCGATGGTTTCGTCATTTCTGGCGGCGGCGGCGTGGTGGTGTTGGAATCGTTGGAACATGCGCAAGCGCGTGGTGCAAAAATCTACGCCGAAATTGTCGGCTATGGTGCAACCTCAGATGGCTATGACATGGTACAGCCTTCTGGCGAAGGCGCAGTGCGTTGTATGCAGCAAGCCTTAGCCACTGTCGCTGGCCCGTTGGATTACATCAATGCCCACGGCACCAGCACCCCAGTGGGTGATTTGCGCGAATTGGAAGCGGTTAAAACCGTGTTTGCCGGTCAAACTCTGCCCTATATCAGCTCCACCAAATCGCTGAGCGGTCACGCACTCGGTGCAGCGGGTGTCCACGAAACCATCTACAGCGTGCTGATGATGGAAGCAGGGTTCATTGCGGCGTCAGCCAATATCCAGGAACTAGACCCGGGTGCCGCTGGCGTGCCGATTGTGCGTGAACGCATGGACGGGATTCGCCTCAACCGGGTGATGTCTAACAGCTTTGGCTTTGGTGGCACTAATGCTTCGCTGGTGTTGCAGCGTTTTTAGCCTCTTTCCCTTTAGCCCGCCGCTCCCTTCGGCTCCGCTCAGGGAGCGGCTAAAGGGAGCGGCTAAAGGGAGCAAACCCACGTTTTTCAGGTTGTTTGCCGAATCTTCTCTTGACGAGAACGCTGCAACGATAGATAATAGTCGGTTTAGCCAGTTTTCTGATTACAAACGGAATTTTATTTAGGAGTAAGACCTTGGCCAATACTGCTCAAGCAAAAAAACGCGCCCGGCAAGCGGAAGATCACCGTATCCAGAACGCCAGCCAGCGTTCGATGATGCGTACCTACATCAAGAAAGTGCTGAAAGCCATCAGCGTCGGCGAGAAAGACCATGCCGCTGCTGCCTACCAAGAAGCGGTGCCGGTGATCGACCGGATGGCCGATAAAGGTTTGATTCATAAAAATAAAGCGGCACGCCATAAGAGCCGTCTCAATGCCCACATCCGGGCGATGGCCTGATGTGAAACCCGGCATTGGCCGGGTTTTTTCTGGACTCAGAAAATCCGGGTTGTCGGTTGCTCCCCAGGGAGAGTAAAAAAACCTGTCTAGTTTCAAAAACTAGACAGGTTTTTTTGTGGCGCTCAACTCAACTATCTGCGATAAATCAGCCGGTTAGTCCCTATTTGAAAGATTAGAAAAGACTACTATACTAAGGGCGAGATCGGGCGGCATGGGGCTAAACCCCGTCGCTGGGTCTTTAATCTTCGATGTGTGTGATACCACAACTGCAATGGGAGGTTTGTCATGAAAAAACTGGCACGTTTCCTGGCCGCTCTGTTGCTGGTCAGTGCTGCGACACTTGGGATGAGTCAATCAGCCCAGGCATTTTTCTGGAATTGGATGCCTTGGAATGATTGGGACGATTATTATCATCCCTACTATGGTGGCTATGGTCCCTATGGTTATCCGGGTTATGGCTATTATCCGGCTTGGGGTACGCCTTATTATGGCGGTTACGGTTATCCCGCTTGGGGTGCCTATCCTCGTTATGGTTACTATGGCGCTTATCCAGCCTGGAGTGCGCCCGCTTACGCGGCCCCCAGCACTGCTGCTTCTGCTGAAACCAGCCCGTAGTTTACCGGTCGCAAAACCCCGCTCATCCGACCAGCCGCTCGGTGAGTGGGGTTTGCCGTTTAAGCAACCCGCACCAAACACCGGTTAAATTGCTCCCCATCTCGTCCCCTCTAAACACAGCGCCATAATCCCTGCTTCCAGAAAAACCGATGCGTGACAATTTTTTGTTGCACGCAGAAGCGCAATTTTTATTTGTGATAAGCATTTGCTAGTGATAAATTCCTACGCTTCGTGAATAGCGGTGAGGGTTATTCTGGTATAAGCCTTGCAAAATAACCGTCATTGTTACTTGATTCTCAGCGTTGCTATATGGGGCACGACATGCATATCGAATACACCTTCGCACTGGAGGATGGTCACGTTCTCAGTTATCGGGTTGAGTTTGAACGGCCTCGGGAGAAACAGCTTGATTGCCTCAAATACCCGGCGTGGACTGCGCTGAATTTTCACCAGTGTCCCAATTGTCCGCTAGATCAGCAGGTCTATTCGCATTGTCCAGCGGCGATTGATGCGCAGGAAATTGTCATGGGTTTCAATGAGGTACTTTCCTGCAAAGCTGCCGATATTCATGTGAAAACCCCAGAACGTGAATATATCAAATACACTGATGCACAAACCGGTCTGCGTGCTTTGATCGGTTTTGTGATGGCCAGCAGTGCCTGCCCGATTCTTTCCAAGATGCGAGGCATGGCTTATTTCCATCTACCTTTTGCTTCTATGGATGAAGCGGTTTATCGAATTACTTCTTCTTATTTGTTACAACAGTATTTTCAGCACAAAAAAGGCGGCGTTTTTGAGTTAGATTTTGAGGGGTTGAAGCGCTATTTTCAGGAAGTACAAATTTTGAACTATCAATTTTTAGAACGGATACGTGCCGGTTGCGAAGCGGATTCTAATCTGAATGTGCTGGCAACCCTGTTTACTATTTCTTCTATGTTATCTTTGTCTTTAGATCGTCATCTAAAAGAAATTGAGCATTTATTTAATTAGATAAATCGCTTACTCTAAAATAACCCAGGAGTTTTTGTGAAAAAAGTCATTGTTTCTAGCCTGTTGAGTCTGGGTTTGCTGCTGAGTGCAAACCCGCAGGCAGCACAGACCATACAGTCCGTTTTGGGCTGGATTAAGACCGGCAATCCGGCTTATACCTTGGAAACCGATACGCAGGTACATCGTCAGCCAGCCGCTGAAAGCCTTCGTTTACAAGCCCCGGCTGGCGCTAAACCCAGCGATTGGTCGCAGGTCTATCAAGACACGCCGATGACCTCCTATGCCAAGCAGCGAGTCAAAGTCTCGGCTTTTCTGAAGGCCAATAATCCAGACGGACTGGTTACGCTGTGGACAACGACTTTCCCAGAAAGAAGCAATACCTTCAGCTTGAATGCCGTGGACAGTTTTGCGGGATCGACCGAAGCTTGGCGCTTATTTGAGGTGGTGTTTGATGTGCCGCCTGGCACCGTGGTGATGAATTACGGCGTTGCGATTAAAGGGGCTGGGCAGGTTTGGATTGACCAAATTCACATCACCGCCGTGGATAAAACCGTCGCGGAAAAAAACATCAAAACCCCCAGCACTACCCCCAAAGCGCCCTGAGCAGACCGGCGGGCTTGAGTCATCATCCCACCTAAATGCGTGTCAGGGTGTGGCTCGGATAAATTTTTAACACCCCTTTCCCCAATCTTGCTGCATTGCAGTATAATGTTTGTTTATGGGCCTGCAAGTCTAGCCTTGTCTAATATTGCGTATGCAAACATCCGCAGTTATCCAAAGTTTGCGATAGACACATTCTTGAAAGGGGGGAAGTATGAGTAAAACTGTCACGATCACTGACAATAGAACCGGCAAATCCATTGAGTGCCCGATCAAAGAAGGCACTCACGGCAGCCCGGTGGTGGCCTGTCAGGCACTGGCCAAAGAATTTGGCTTGTTCACTTTCGATCCCGCGTTTATGACCACCGCGAGTTGCGAAAGTGCGATTACTTTTATTGATGGCGATGAAGGGATTTTGCTACATCGTGGCTATCCCATAGAACAGCTTGCAGAACACAGCAGCTTTCTTGAAGTCAGTTATTTGCTACTCAATGGCGAGTTGCCTACCCCCGCCGAGATGGAGGTGTTTACCAGCAAAATTCGTCGCGTCTCGTTGTTAGACGAAGGCTTGTTGAATTTCTTCGACGGCTTTAGACGGGATGCGCATCCTATGGCGATGCTGGTGGGGGTAGTCGGCGGGATGTCGAGCTATTACCACAGCGAAATGGACATTTATAACCCCGAACACCGCGACATGTGCGCGTTGCGTTTGCTGGGCAAGATGCCCACGATTGCGGCCAAGAGCTTCCGGTATTTGCTGGGTCGGCCTTATGTCTACCCCAGTTATCAGTTTGCTTATGTAGAAAACTTTTTTAACATGATGTTCCATTTGACCAACCGCGAATTCTTTATGAATCCAGTGGCGGTCAAAGCCTTAGAAATCATGTTAATTCTACATGCCGATCATGAGCAAAACGCCAGTACCTCCACGGTGCGTTTGGCAGGTAGTTCACAAGCCAATCCTTATGCCTGTATCGCCGCTGGGATTGCCACCTTGTGGGGACCTGCACACGGCGGCGCTAACGAAGCCGTGGTGAAAATGCTGCAAGAAATCGGCAGTATTAAAAACATTCCGGCTTATATTGAAAAGGTCAAAGACAAAAACAACTCGACCCGTTTGATGGGCTTTGGGCATCGAGTGTATAAAAACTTTGATCCACGCGCCAAAATCATCCGTGAAGTCTGTCATCAGTTGTTAGGCGCATTAGAAGCCGATCAACAGTTGCCGATGTTTGAAATCGCGATGGAATTGGAACGGATTGCTTTGGAAGACCCCTATTTCATTGAACGCAAGCTGTATCCAAACGTCGATTTCTATTCGGGGATTATTTTGAGCGCACTGGGGATTCCAACCTCGATGTTCACCGTGATCTTTGCCGTGGCACGCACGGCAGGCTGGATTGCGCAGTGGAAGGAAATGATGGAAGAACCGGGCCTGAAGATTGGCCGTCCGCGCCAATTATACGTGGGTGCCGCTAAACGCGATTACCTGCCTGCTAATCAGCGTTAAGTACATGAGCATAACTTATTTAACATAAAATATTCACCACAAAGACACGAAGGCACAAAGTCACACAAAGTCACACAAAAGTCAGAAAACTAAATACTGACAGCCAGTTATTTGTAAAATTAGTCTTTGTGTACCTTTGTGTCTCTGTGCCTTTGTGGTGGGCTATATGTTAAGATAATTAGAGTCTACTACTTAATCGTTGACCCACTGCACGCTGTGCGCAGCGTGCAGTGGGTGCTACAAATGCGGGTCTTTACCAGTGCGGCTGTAATGCACTTTCAAGATGATCAGCCATAAATTCAGCCCGAAAGTCACGATATTGGCCAGAATAATCGGCCATGCCTGCAAATACAGTCCATAAACCAGCCACAACAACACGCCGCTGGTAAACGTCAGCAACATCAAATAAGACAAATCTTGCGCTGAACGGCTGCGCCAGGTTTTGTATACCTGTGGCAAAAAAGCCAAGGTAGTCAAAGTTGCGGCGGCAAAGCCGATCAAAGTGATGGGATCAATGGGAGGCATGGCGATTGACCGGTACTGGAGTTAAGTAGCCGCCCAGCAGCAACGGTGTGACGTTTTCCGCAGGCAAAGCACGACTATAGAGAAAACCTTGGGCCTGGGTACAACCCAGGTTGAGTAGTATTTGTTGTTGGGCGAGGGTCTGCACGCCTTCAGCAATCACCGTTAAATCCAAAGCCGCTGCCAAGGTCAGTATCGTTTTGACAACTCTGACCGACGGTGAAAATAAATCGTCGTGGTGTTGCATGGCCTGCACGAAACGGGCGTCTATTTTTAAGTGGCGCACCGGCAAGGTGGGCAAATGGCTCAGTGAAGAGAGGCCGTTGCCAAAATTGTCGATGGACAGGTTCAAACCCAAGGCGTGAAGGGCATGGAGCGCGCCGCGATTAGCCAGATTCATCACTGCCGCCTCGGTCATTTCCAGAGTCAATTGGTGGCTGGCGAAGCCTGAACTCTGGAGTGCCTCGTGAATCTGGCCGACCAGCCGACTGTCTTGCAATTCGCCTGCGGATAAATTCACCGCTATCTTTATCGACACGCCCGCTGCTTGCCAGTGCTGGGCTTGGGCCAGCGCCGTGTCTAGCACCCATTGATCGAGGCGGCGAATCAGCCCCATTTTTTCGGCTATCGGGATAAAAATGGCGGGCGGAATCAGCCCATCTTGCGGATGTTGCCAACGTACCAGGGCTTCAACCGCGAGAATCTGACCACTGTCTAAGGCCACGATGGGTTGATAATGCAGCACTAATTGCTGTTGTTTGAGCGCTTCTGGCAAACTGCGCTCAAGCTGCGCTTGTCTTTCGAGTTGCAGGGATTGGGATTGCTCAAAGAAGGCGTAACCCAAGCGCTGTGATTTGGCCTGATACATGGCAATATCGGCATGGCGCGACAAGACTTCCAGGTCGTGGCCGTCTTTGGGATAACCAGTGATACCGATGCTGCCGCCGATGTGCAAGGTTTGATTAGCCAGGATAAAGGGCTGGCGCAAACTGTCGAGTACCCGTTTTGCCACCTGTTTGGCTTGCTGTAAATCGCTGTCTACTAACAGAAACGCAAACTCATCGCCCCCCAGACGCGCTAGGGTGTCGCTGTCACGCAAACAGTGTTTGAGTCGTTTCCCCACCTCAATC
>JFJP01039744.1_pt1 | contig 12758 bp, 9 predicted proteins | sample 431651 | NCBI WGS metagenome assembly JFJP01 (sample SAMN02602958, study PRJNA72255) | Microbial mat metagenome, whole genome shotgun sequencing project. | biome: fresh water; feature: sink hole; material: water; isolation source: purple microbial (photo- and chemosynthetic) mats found in... | reverse complement strand
TCTTCCCCTTATATGTCTGATGGATATAATCCAATTGGAGATGTTGTTTATATAAACTATCTTGATCCTAATAACTATTCTTTAGCTAAAATTATTGGTGCAAAAAAACAACCATCAAGAATATTAATCTCTCCTTATTTTGTTAAGGGAACTATTCCAGATAACTCAATAATTACATCAAATCATCCTCAAGGTGATCAAAAATATATATTATTATCTCATGAATTAATAAATAAATTAGAAGAAATATATACTAATATAAAAATGTATTTAACAAATAATCCTAATAAAGACATAGCGATTAATACTATGGCAATGATCAATATAAATGCAGCTTTAGATTTAATTAAAACATTACGAAATGGAGATATGCTTAATGTTGGTAGATTATTAGGGTTTGTTAATGATATAGAAGAATTAAGAGCTCCTACATGGACAGATAGAGTTGAATTTATTAGAAATTCTTTATCATCAAGAACTAAATTATATGAAGATAGATTTAAAATTATAGATATGAGATTAAGTAAAAGAATGGGAACCCTTAGAGAAATGATGAAAATCAAGGGTGGTATTGAAGAAATATATAGAATTAGCGATGAGAAAAAAGATCAAGTGGATTGGTTTAAAAAATATTTTGCCGTTAGAAGATGCGAGAGAGATGGTGATTGGAAAAGAAGAGTTTTTGTTGTAGACGATGCTGACGATTTCAATGAAGGCGACGAAGTTTATCTTCTTAGTGATAATATAGATATCCCAGAAATAAAAGCTACTATTGATGTTATAATACAGGCAAGATTAGAGGATCAAGCTAAAACAAAGTTAGATGAAGTAACTGGTGAATTGGTAAAAGAGTATTATCCAGTTAAAAAGATTTTTTTCAAAGAAGCTTGGAAAGATGGTGAAATGAAATTGATTAGATTTTTCTCTGATGAATATAAATCGTTAGAGGGATTTAGAGTTATTAAACAAATAACAACGATAGAATTAGATTCCACTGCTAATGTTATAACCAATGGGTCTTCAATAAATATTTTAAACTTTATACCTGTTGCGTTTGGCAAATTGATTTCTATTGGTTACTCTATTAATGAAAGTGTATTAAACTTTATTATAAGCTCTGGACAAATTAAAGTATCCGGCTCTATTGGAGATGTTATTCTAGGAAATATTCCTATTTTATCTGGAATATTTAATTTTGGTGGTTCTTCTATAAATAGTGTTATATTAAACTTTATTAACGGTGTTTCTAAAATTATATTATCTGGCTCTATAAGTAATGTTGTATTAGGAACTAAATATAACCCTTCTGGAATAATTTATACTTCTGGAGCTTCTATTAATAGCACCATAAAACATTTTATTTCTAATACTTCTGGAATAATATCTACATCTGGCAATTCTCAAGCTGAATTGATTTTGTTGTAAAGATAAAACCGACACTAAAAAATAAAATTGGAATAGGTGAAACATGCTACAGGGAATAGGGCTATATGATAATGATTTTTTAGTAATTAAAAAAGATCAAGATTTAATTATAGAAAACGTTAGAAGAATTTTATTAACTCTCCCTGGCGAAGATGTTGGTAATCTTGATTTTGGATGTAATTTAAGATCATTCATTTTTGATTTTGAAAATGTATTGCTTGAAGATGTAGAACGAGAAATAGCTTTATCCCTAGCAAGATGGGAACCAAGAATAGTTGTATTTAGTATAGATGTAAAACAAGACCCAGAAATGAGAGAAAAAATTTATGTAGTTATTGATATGGCATTAAAGGAAACTTTTGAAAGGTTTAATTTACAATTGCCAATATCATTTTAAGGATTGATATGAAGCCCTATAAATATTTATCCGAGTCAGTTCGGTTTTTAGATAAAAATAATAAACTCACAAACCTTTGGGAATCCGTATATAAACAAAGAATGGAAAAACATAATGATAAGCAAAAAGCGATTATAAGTGCTAATGCAAGTGTTTATAGCGAATGTTTAAAGTTATTCATTAAGATAGGTAAGGAATAATTATGGCAAGTAATACGTTAATGACACAATTACCAAAGACACAATTTAGTGGATTAGAATATACCAATATAATGGAAGACATTCATAATCTTGTAAAAGAGAATCCAGATTTTAATTCCAACTGGAATGACTTCTTAAATTCAAACGCTGGACGAATGTTAACAGAAGTTTTTGCTTGGATAGCTGATCAATTAGCTACTAGAATAGATTGGGTTGTAAATGAAAACTTTATTGGAACAGCTACTCAAAGAAGTTCTATTATAAGATTATTAAAATTAATTGGTTATAAATTTTCTTTGCCAGTTGCATCAGAAGTAACAACAATTTTAGAATTCTCAAGTCCAGTTGCAAATAATTATATTTTAACTCCTACTTATATAGAAGGAAGTGGAATTTTTACACCAAAAATAATTACTGGTATAGATAAAAAAGGAAATTCTAAAAGTTTTGAAGCTTTAATTTATGATTCTGTAAACCAAAAATATTCATATAAAGTCCCAGTAGTAGTTAATACTGGTGATATTAATAATCCAATTTTAAAACAAGAAATAAAGTTCTATGAAGGACAAACAAAACTTAAAAATTTCATAGCAGCATCTAATCAAGGACAAAAATTTATATTAACTGATAATCCTATTGTTAGAAACTCTATTGTAGTTTATTTATTAAGAACAGATGGAGCAACTACAACAGAAGAAGAATTAATGTATGTAGATAACTTCTTGGATTCTAAAGCACAGAAAGCATATGACTTACAAGGAACTAATGCAATTCCATATACATTGAATGTTAGAGAGGATGATTCAGTAGAAATTGAATTTGGTCCTATTGCATTACTATCATCATCTGATAGACGATTACCAGAAGGCTCTGAGATTAGAGTATTCTATAGGGTTGGTGGTGGATTAGATGGTAATATCTCAAGACAATCCATTAATATAGTAGAGAAAATAACTATTGATAGTCAAGAAGTTATTATTAATTTCTATAATGAATTAGAGGGAATTAGTGGTCAGGATTCAGAGACAGTAGAACATGCTGCATATAACGGTCCTTTAAAAATAAAAACTGGTGGTAAAACAGTTACTACAGAAGATTATGATATTATGTTATCCGGTCATACCAGTGTTCTTAGAAATAAATCTTATGGATATAATAATATTCCTTGGGATTATTTTGCAAAATATGGAACTTATTTTAATCCAATGGAAGTAATGAATTATGTTATTATAAAGAAACCAGGCTGGGAAGATGTTCCTACTTCTAAATACTATTTAGCAGATTGGGGAACATTCAACTTAGAAAACAGATTTAATGGAAAGTATTATTTCAACCTTGGTAACTTTGGAAATTCTATAGATTTCAACACTGGAATTATTTCATATGGCGCTATCTATGATTATGATAATCAGGGTGGTAGAGAGTTTAAAAACTTTGTTGTTTTGAAAACAAATTCTGATTGGAAACAATCATTATTCGTTTTGGATACTGATGGAATTACATATGTCGCAAATAAAGAATTAATTGCAAGTCTAACTAAAACACAATACGATAGTGAATTTCACACTAAACTAGATCAAATAGGTGATCATGTTGTTTATGATACTGAAGATCCATATTTTCATGGAGATTATTTAGAGACAGATTTCCCACGAATAGAAATAAGAGAAGATATTCAAGCATATTTTAAATCCACTAGAGATGTATCTGCTGGATTAAATATATCTAACGGAAGAAATAGATTCATCCTTAACGTTGATGGTCATGGTGATGTAGTAATAGATTTATCTAGAGGTGGAACTTCTCCTGCTGTAGTTCCATTGGATACATTGATTTTTGGTGGAACTACTATTTATGGAATTATAGATATTATAAACGAAGCGATTGGAAATGCTTATTCAGGTGTATTTGCTTATCAAGATTTTGGTATACTAATACCAGATGTTTTAGCTCAAGTTCCAAACTTAGAAAATCGAGACGAAGAAAGTTGGATAATTAGAATTTCTGGAATCAACTATGTGGTTAATACTAGTGTTCAGCAATCTTATACTCATATACTTGGTAAAATCAATGAAGGAATTAATCCTTCTGGATATGAAGCTATTTTCATTCAAAACCATGTAAATATAACTTGTTATGATATTAGAGTGCAAAGAACTACATTAACTGGAACTGTTATATTAGAAGATTCAAATGATCCATTTGATATTTTGGTTGCTTTTGAAGCTATTCCACTACATACAATGCCAGTTAGTTCTGGTGATTATTCTAATGTAGCAAGTAAAGTAATTGGTGAAGATGGATCTTGTGTTAAATTACTATCACCAAATAAAGGTTCTGTTTCCAGTATATCAATCAAACCATCTGTTTCTCCAGGTCAAAACTGTTTATTGAGTTTATTCAATTTAGATGTAGATATTGATTTAGTTACTTCTTATGAGTGTTATGGACAAAGAGCTTTAACTGTAATTTATAGAGATTCTAATGAAGCAGATTTTGGTGATCTTATCTATGAACACGGAACAGTGAATTTCTCTGATGTAGACCCTAAGTTTATATACTTGAATTTTATAAGTTCTAAAAAAGATATAATAAAATTAGGATATTATTTTAATGAGAATTTCGATATATCCGATCCTGAATGGAAACCAGTAGATAAGAGAATTTATAATACACAGTATATAGTTGATCCAGAAGATTCTACAGCCAAGAGAGAATTATTTGATATAGATCATTCTGATATATTACTAAAATTCACATCATCAGAAGAAAGAGGAAATTCTATATATATCATAGAAAACGATTATGATTTGAAGAGGGCTACAAGTCCAACTATAACATCAAAATTTATGCATGAGTTCCCTGACTTAGATAATAAGACAATTACATTCCAAATAAATGATAATTATCCTATTTCTATTTTCCTAACTGGAATAAACACATTAGCGGAACTAGCAACTGCATTAAATACTCCTACTGTATTGGAACAAACAAATGAATACTTTAAAGGAAATTTACAGTTTGCAAAATTAGATGTTGATGCTTTCGGTAAAGGAACTATATTATTACATATTGATAATAATACAGATGGCAAAATAATGTTTATAGGTGAAGTTTCATCTGCGTCTTATTTGTTCTTCGATGAAATAGAAACTCCAGAAACAAACCATACAGTATATGCTGATGGAGATTATTACCTAGCTTTAGATCCAGTAACCGATACGATAAATATGGTAAAGACAAATTCAGCAACCAACATTCCTGATGTTCCTTTCTATACACATTATGTTATTGATAATAGACATACATTTATAGATCCAGAAGTTCAAAAAACTCATACTGATGAAGATGACTTGCAGTTCTATATGTATCCATATAAAGTAGCTGGAATACAGAATGTATTTACAAGACCAGTATTTACAACATTCGATCTTAAAGCTGATGTATACTGTTCTAAAGCTATACCAAGAGAACAAATAAAATTTAATGTAACAGCAGCATTAAAATCGGCTTACAGTTTATCTGCCGCTGAATTTAACAAGCCAGTTATTAGAGCTGAAGTTACTAAAATAATTATGGATGTTCCTGGCGTTAGATATGTCGAAATAAGATATTTCGGGAAAGATATGATAGATCAAACAACAAACGTTGAGAATAGAGTTGAATCTGGTTTTGATGAAATCATAGTAATGTCAGATGACACATTTGATTCCAAGGGTGCACAGTTGCATGGACAAGATATAAGCTATAACGTTATTTAAAGAGAGATATAATGGCAGATTTATTATTCGACTTTAACATTAAAAAAACTGCAATTCTGTTTGATGAGGATTTGCAATTAAAAAAAATCCTCTATAGTTATGGACTATACATTCCAGATATTTATATAGATGAAATCAATCCAGAAAGAATAAAGCTATATGAAGATATAGCTTCTCTTTTTCTTGCTGACCATGCATTTATTTCAAGTAGAAGTATAGAAGATTTGTGGGCTTTAGGTTATAGTGTTACTAGATTAAACCAATTATTTAATAAATCTGATATAGTAGATGAACCATTATTTAGACAGATATTTTTTACTTATAAATACTCAAGTATAAAACATTTCTTCCAAGATAATTTTACTAAATTTCTACCAAGCCCAGATGCTGCAGCTATAGATAGTAGCGAAAAAATGAAAATTTTTCAGACATCTTTTATGAAGGAATATGACAGATTTGCTGACATTATTGATAATATTTATAACATAGTAGACGTTGATAAAGTAGATAACACATATCTTGCTTATCTAATTCAAATATTAGGATATGAAAAAGGTGATGATACATTATTAAGCAATAGTTCATTTAGAGAATTAGCTAAAAATATAATTGAAGTTTATAAAATGAAAGGAACTAACTATTCATTCGAACTATTCTTCAATTTCCTTGGGTTCAATATTATTCTTAAAGAGTTTTGGTTTGATAAGAGATTTTCAGATCCTGGAATTTCCATAAATCCTTATACTAACTCTGCTAATGCAGATACATTTGCTTTTTATTTAACACCTTATGACCCAACAAGTTATATACCAGAAAATATGAATTCACCCTATCAAGTTATGAAAAATCAATTAACTGATATAAGGTCTCACTTGTGGTTTGAAAAGAAAATTCAACAAGGAATTTCTGCAGGTGTATTATTAGGAAACGATGAAGAAACATCAGCCCCAGAAGGATTTGATTATTCGTTCTTTAAAACGAATGTAATATCTTATGAAGTAACTCGTATTAGATCACAAGATACTGATGCAGATGAATTATCACCAGAAGATGAAAAAATAATTAATGCTTATGCAGACTTTCTAACTCCTATTTTTATAATGAAACAGGTTAGTATTTCAGTATCTCCATTCGAAGATGTTGGAGAAATGTTAATATTGACAGATAGCTCTTATTATGATAGAGTTCAAAGAACTATAGTTAATATGTATAGACAGCATGTTGAAAAATTCATTATAGATGATTGGGTAGATGATCCATTAGAACCTTGGAGTACAGAAGGCAGAATTCCTTTAAGGTTTACTGAACTAACTGATGTTGATGCAAGTGTCGATAACGAAGAGCCAAGTGAAGTTTATATTTGGTTAAATTATTTAAACGATGATTTAAAGAATATAGCTGATGCCGATCATATGGATAATATGGGTGGTTCCATAATGGAATTTGCTTCTGGTAATTTGATGCATGTTCAGACAGTATCTAAAGAATATTTCCTTTCACCTAATGATTATACAAGAACTTTATGGGATATAGCTTTTAACGATATAAACCCAATGTTATCTGTAGTTATAGGTGCAATAGATGATTCTAGCTATGAAGGTCCAGAAGGATTAGAGAAAATAGTAGATTATTGTGAGGATATGTTTAATAGAATCCAGAGAACAGAATCTCTGGATATATTCAGTAGAGATTATATAGATTGGGATGATTTTAAGGAAATAAGACATCTCCCAAGCTTTGCAGATTCTACTCAAGAAAGATTTACACTAAATACGTTTGAAGAATCAACTTCTGGTTCTGACAGAATCTATACAAATAATGATGAATTACTTACAGATACTCCTTGGTTATTTTTTGATTACTTAAATTTTATATGGGAATCCAGTGTAGGAAGTATAATAAAATCAATGTCTGGTAGAATACTATCATCTGGTAGTTCTTACCGTAATTCTAGATATGTAATTGATAGAATGATTGGTGGAATAAATAGTATAGCTTTTACTAATTTACCATCATTAATCATACCAGCAATAACATATACACAATTACTTAATATTGATGGAAGTTCTATACCTAAATTAGAATTTTCTAGAGAAAGTGGATTATTGTTATTGTTATCTAATGGAACTATTATTAACGCTACTGATTATAATATATTAACTGATGGTATTATAGATACTTATCATGATGATATAATATCAACAATTGATTTTAATAGAATGATGATTGGTGATATTATTGTTAGTGGTTTCGCTTTAACATCTGCTTCTAAAGAAATTGATTTAGAAATGTTTGGTAGCATTATAATAAACAATAATGACATAGTTGATAATTATATTGATTACTATAATATAGATACAATTGGATTAATTAGTATAAGTAGTGAAGATATACTAGGTTACATTGGAACTACATTCTATTATATGCCAGAAGTAACAGATATTATATTGGATGGAACAGATACAACATCGATTGAATATCAATTAAATGTGATTGATGATGATCCAATACTTATAATGTATTATTATAACACTGAAGAAATTCCACATCTAATAGATTATTTAACATTAGTTAGTGGAGAAACTTTAACGTTTGGAAACGTTTCAGCTGATGTAATATACTATGAAAAATTAGATACTACTGGAATGATTAATGTATCTGGTGAATTTATTATATCTAATGATTACATACCAATACCTGATGGTTTAATCATAACAAATGGATATCCAGAAAGTGTTAGTAGTTACATACCAATATCTGATGGTTTGATTGTAGCAAACGGATATTCAGAAAGTGTTAGTAATTACATACCAATATCTGATGGCTTGATTATAGCAAATGGAACATTAGAGAACAATATAGAGTATTTAGCATCATCAGTTGGAGAAGTGATAACGTTTGGTGAAACAGTTGTTGATCCAATATATATAGAAGCTGGAACTGGATATATTCCAGTAGGTGGAACTACAGAACAATATAATGATTATACCGATATAGATTCTAATGGAATTGTTATACCAAATGGAACATTAACTGGAATTATTGATTTTAATGGAGAATCAAGTGGAATGACTACAATAGATGGAGTATCAGACCAAGAAAATCATTATGTTGATATAGACTCATCTGGATTCATAACAATTGATGGAGAACAAGTAGTTTATGATGATTACGTTGATATAGAATCTAATGGTTTAATTATAGTTGATGGCGATACTGGTTTGGTTAATGATTATGTGGAATTAGATGCTAGTGGTTTAATGGTATCAAGTGGAGATACTGAGTTGTATGCAGATTATGTTGAATTAGATTCTAATGGCACAACAATAATCGATGGAACTGCAGATGTCGAAGTAATATAGATTTGAGATAACGTAAATAAGTTGTAAAGATAAAACTAAGAAAATAGCAGGAGAATGTGATATGTTAAAAGACATTTTGAATAAAAATATTAATCAAATTAGAAGTAGGAATAAAGATGAATTAGCCCCATTCCAATTTAAAGGTAAATTAGTTATAACTGGAGAAAAGAATGGTGAAATTTTTCATTATGATGAAGGTGATAACGTAGTAACTATTTGGGCAAAACATGCCACAATGCATTTACTAACAAGTGAAACTTTCTCATCACATGGAACTAAATTTGCCTCTGATGGAACAACTAAAGTATTTTCATCAAGAAGTATAACTGATGCTGATCACGTAGCTGATACATTAAATGCTGATGGAACTCTAATGTCCGAGGAACAATACTTGGGAAATAATACTAACTATTATGCTTCTGGATATCATAAACATTTAAATAGACCAGCAAATATGGTATTAGATGCTGGCGGTGGCGATGATATTAGTAATGGTGGATTTCAATATCCATTCTTCCCAACTAAAATGTTATTTGGAACTGGTGTTGAATACGCTAACTGGGCAGCTGTTGCAGCTGCCGGTAGAAATGGCGCTGATTCTGATATTACTTCTTACGCACATCCTAAAAATGGTGCTTGGAATCAGACAGATTTTGACAATATGATTGCTGATTCATCCAATTATTATTCAGATGGTTGGGATCAGACTACTAGAAATCTAATAAAATCTAGAACAGTTAATGATGTATATTCTGGCGTATTATCTGGTTCTACACCTGTTGAAACTGATCATGCTGTAATTGGTGCAATTAAAGATGGAACATATAGAGGAATTTCAGACGCTTCTAAATTAGAAGTTGTTGATGGTAAATCATTTGCTCGAGGTTCATATAGAGGAATTGGTAGACCAGCATTTGTATATGCAAAGCGAGGTAGATTCTTTAGAGAAGGATCAGAAGCTAGCCTTGCAGTTGGATCAACAGCTGGAACATTAAGTCTTGAGAGTAAAATAACTTTCAGTGTAATTTTACCAGAACAACCATCTGGCGCTTTCTATCCTTATAATGGATATACATTAAAGATGGCTGGATTATTCTGTGATGCTAGAATGTTATTGAAGAATCAAGTTCCAGTTGGTGATTTCGTTACAGCTCCTACATTAACAGACTTAACCGATCAAGAATACTCAAACTATCAAAAGATGCCTGGTGGTATTATGTGGGCAAAGAGAAAGATTGCTCCTATTTATAAATCACATGACGTAAAAGTTACCGCTCAGTGGACAATTTACTTACCATAAAATTTTACTGAAGTTATAACTGAAGAGGCTGATTAATTTCGGCCTCTTTTTTATTTAAAATTACTAATAGTATTATTATTTGCTTATTATTAACAGGCAATCCATTGCCTCACCTACAGGCAAATATTTGCCTGTTACTTTTAATTAACTAGTTTTTCTTGACAAAATTAAATGTATATTATATAATAACGAAAGGAATAAATATGAAAAAATTTAATATTGTATTTGGAAGAAACTCTAAATGGATTGAATCTGTAGGTTTGGGGTTTTTATGCATCCCATTGGTTTTCATAATTCTGGCTTTAGTGGCTGTATTTATACCATTGTGTATTATATTTATGCCTATAGCTGGTATATTTGGTCTATTAAGAATAGAGGAAAAAGCATGAAAGAAAAGAAGGTGGATAATATAGAGAATATGATTCAGTTTCTAACAGATAATAGAACAGCAGTCATACAAGAAATGGCCAAGTGTTTAAATATAATGAATGGCGCTATGGGAGCAATGGTTGAAACAGACGACGATGAATCCGGCGAAAAAGCTAAAGAAAAGATACTATACCAACTTTTTCATACCATTGGAGCTATGACAATATTATTCAATCAATTCTCTTATTTAGAGAATGGAGAAATACCAGAAGAAAATGAATCAAATCCAATTGGATTTGCTAATTTATTAAATAAGGAGAAGGAATGATTTTAGAGGTTATTTCATCATCTGGAATATTACCAGAATATAAAACAAAAGACGCAGCAGGTATGGATTTATCATCAAATGAATGTGTTGTATTACTTCCTATGGAAAGGAGATTAATTGATACTGGATTAAAAGTTGCTATTCCAGAAGGATGTGAAGGCCAAGTAAGACCTAGAAGTGGGATAGCTTTTAATCATGGAATTACAGTTTTAAATGCGCCGGGGACTATAGATGCTGATTATAGAGGTGATTTAAAAGTAATGCTGATCAATCTCAGTAATAAGGAATATACTATAGCAAAAGGTGAAAGAGTTGCACAATTAGTTATTGCTAAATACGAGAAGGTTGTTGTTGTTAAAGTCGATACCCTTAGCGAAACAGCTAGAGGTCATGGTGGATTTGGTTCCAGCGGTAAATTCTAATGGGTTTAAAATTTAATATAGGTGATGTAGTTATTACTCCAAATCAAGGTAGTGGAGTAATAAAGTCTATTTCTCTTTCATCAACAATGATGAATAATAAAATATACTTAGTATATCATGATATTATTGATGAAGAGTATTGGTATTCAGAAGATTATTTAAAGAGTGTAAATGGGGATATGTATTTAACAGAATAAACAAAATGCTGAACTATCTATAAAGATTCTATAACTTATGCTTATAGACAAAAACAGATACTTCACAAGGAGAAAAAATGTTTAATTTGAGCGAAGATTTTATTAAGGGTTATGAGAACAAAGATGTTGATTGGGGTCCATTAGGGGAAGTTACTTATCTTAGAACATATTCAAGAAATAAAGATGATGGCTCAAAAGAAAAATGGTTTGAAACAGTAAAAAGAGTTGTAGAGGGATGTTATCTTATACAGAAGGAACATTGTCAATCTTTAAAATTGCCTTGGTCAGCAAACAAAGCACAGAAATCCGCACAGATAATGTATGACAAAATATTCAATTTCAAATTCACTCCATCAGGTCGTGGTATATGGATGATGGGCACTCAATTCGTAAAAGATAAAGGTGCAATGAGTTTATTAAATTGTGCTATTGCATCTACTAATGAAATAAACGTTAAAGGAAGCTTCCCTTTCACTTGGACTATGGATGCTTTAATGATGGGTGTTGGTGTTTCTTATGACACACTTGGTGCTGGAAAAATAACAATTAAACAACCAAGGGAAACTGGTATTTCTACATTCATAATTCCAGATAGTAGGGAAGGTTGGGTAGAAAGTTTAAAATATGTTCTTGATGGATATTTTCATGGATACCAAGTTCCAGAATTTGATTATAGTTTAATTAGACCATATGGAGAACCAATAAAGGGATTTGGTGGAGTTGCTTCTGGTCCAGAACCTTTGAAGAATTTACTAGAAGGTTATAAGAAAATATTAAACTCAATCATTGGACAAAAATTGACATCAGTTAATATAGTAGATTTAATGGATATGATTGGTGTATGTGTTGTTGCTGGTAATGTTCGAAGATCAGCACTTCTTGCATTAGGCAATTGGGATGATGAAGCTTTTGTTGAAATGAAAGATTATAATAAATTTCCTAAAGAGGTTATGGAGTATAGATGGTCTTCAAATAATTCAATTAACGCAGAAGTTGG
>JFJP01039743.1_pt1 | contig 12758 bp, 8 predicted proteins | sample 431651 | NCBI WGS metagenome assembly JFJP01 (sample SAMN02602958, study PRJNA72255) | Microbial mat metagenome, whole genome shotgun sequencing project. | biome: fresh water; feature: sink hole; material: water; isolation source: purple microbial (photo- and chemosynthetic) mats found in... | reverse complement strand
TAGGTTTAGTTTTATATTTCATTTATTGTGATTCTATGCCTTTAGAAAACCTTTTACCCATTTGTGCTTTTGAAATTTTCAGTCTTATAAAAATGGATTGGAATTCTTTTGACTTCGAAGAAATTTATAACATAGCAGAAATAGAAGCCATTTTAAAATATTTACCTATTATAAAGTTTAAAATTCAAAGTGCTACAGAAACAAAAATTATTTGTGAAAACTTCTCTATAGTTTATAAAAATTCATGGAATTCTCAGTTTAATTATCCAGTAACTTTCTTAGAAAATGTTAATCTTAAAGTAGAAAAAGGTGAAAGTATACATTTCTATGGAAATGGAGCTAAAATACTTACAGAATTTCTTACTGGAAAAATGACCAATTTTTATAAAGGAAAAATTTTATTCCAAATGAATGATTCTATTTTACATTCCTCTATTTATTTACAAAAAGATTATCAGTTACCAGATAAGTTTATAATCGGCGATTTCTTAAAAATTATGAATGTTTCTCAAGAAATATGTCCAAAATATCTTCAAATAGATGACAACGAAAGAAATAAAAAAATATGTGAAACTAGTTCTATTAATATAAATAAAATTTTACTTTCCATTATTCTTTTTAGAAAAAATAATTTTAAAATATTAGCTATAGATCATGAAATTTTAAAGAATTTCAATGAAGAAGAAGTGGATTCTTTAATAAAAGAAATTCAAAAAAAGACTGAGATTCTATTTTTAGTTAGTAAAAAAATAGAAGATTTTACCAATGTAAATAAATTAGAAAAAATAGAAATTCACAAATGTTTTATTAATTAATAAGTTATAATTTTTAGTGATTGTTTCTAAAAATGTAGTTTCTGACTATTATCAATATTTTTCAGACTCTGAGCTTTTAGAAGAGGAAAAAATCTTTGCTGTAAATAAATATATAGGAATCATTAATACTAAAAAATTTTCAAAAGCTTTTGCCTTATTTTCTGAACTTTCTGCCGCAACTCCATATTTTATAGAATCTTTTTTGTCTTTAATATATTTGGCTCACATTTGCAATAAAAATGACGCTACTTTAGATGAAATAAAATCTTTATATGAAAATTATATGTCTTATTGGAAAAATACAAAAATATATGGATTTTTTGTAAAAAAAGTGGCGGAATTCCTTTTAGAAACTCAAGATAATGATATTACTTTTATAACTTTTGCTGATGATATTATTCCAGATATAAAAGATGAAACTATCAAGAAAAAAATGGAAGAAAAACGAGATATATCATTAATAAAAATAGTAAATCCTGAAAAAAGATCAGGTCAAATAATTTTGTCTCTTAAACAGCTGAGAACTTTTTTAGATACAATAAATTCTTTGAATCCCAAAATAATTATAAGCTCTGCTGTGAATATTATAAAAATTTACCATGCAACTAAGTGTATAGGTTTATGTATTAAATATTTTAAAATTTTAAAGACCTATAAAGGAGAAAATCAATTACCAGATAATATAAGAAAAGATATAGAAAAAGTAATGAAAAAATCCTCAAATATTTTATAATACATTATGTATATCTATAATTGTGTAAGTGGAGAAAGGAATGATCTACTAAAACCTAAACCTATCAAAAGTATAAGTATAAATATAAAGTTAAGTTGCGGATTCTATGGTCGGGTTTTTCTTGTGTTAATTGATGTAATGTTAATGTCTTTTTTAAAATCAAATATTTATAAACTTTTACTTTTTATAATTTTAATATTGATTGTAAGTCTAAAATTTGATTATAGGTATAAAACTTGATTATAAGTCTAAAATTTTATATAAATACATATTAGCAATTGATAAATAATTTAATATATGTATATATATATTAAATTATGTTTACAATAAACACAACCAGTACAAATAATACACAGCAAGAGCAATTTAATCCACAAAGCCAATAATTGAATCACATAACACTCCAAACGAAGCAAAACCAGCAGAAGAAGTTAAGAGCACAATTATTGAATACAAATTGAAGTTAGAAAAAAAACAGTGGTGCTTTTTATTAATCAACTTACCTTTGATGTTAATTTTATGTCCTTTTATTTATAAAATACTATGTATTTTTCTTTTTGATTTGATAAAAACGAAAGCAAAAGTAATATTCGTTTGGTAAAGTGAAATATTCCCATTTACTTTTTTATAAATTCATAATCAGTAGTGTTGTCATTTTCCGGTAAAAGGCTTTTCATACATATAGAACATATGAATTCGCTTGCAAAATTATCATTATTTACCTGAGCATTTCCCTGAATACGGATTAGATCTTGCTTGATTTTTTTATTTTCCTCTTTCAAATCCTTTTCTCTTTGCTTATATTTAAATTTTTCCTGTGCTAAAAACTGATTTAGAAAATCCATTTCTTTCATTTTTTTACATAATTCTTTTGAAGAAATTTTCATTTTATTAAACTCTTCATTAGTGGTTTGAAATTTACAATCTAATTCACTTTCTCTTTTTGTTAAAACTCTATTTAATGAATCTACTTCTTCTTTTTTAATTAATAAATCTTCGTAAATTTTTTGAGATTTTTTCCATTCTTCATCAGTATTTTTAAGATTTATTATTAAATCTCCTTTTTCTTTTTCTAGAAGAACTGTTTTTAGCTCAAATTCTTTTAATTTTACAGATAAACTTTCTATAATATTTCTAAAACTATTAAGATCTTCATTATTTTTTTGAATTATTAAATCTTTTTCTTCGTTATTTTTTTCTATAGTGTTTGTCAAAGACTTTTCTTTTTTTAATTCATTTGCAAAATTTTCAGAAGAATTTTTATAATTATTTGATTCTTCAGTTATATATCTTATCATTGCTTCTAATTTTAAGTTTTTATTTTCCAAATCCAACTTGCTTTTTACCAAAAAATCATTTAAAGTATTTGCATTTTCTAATTTTTTAGATAAATCTGTACATTTTAATTTTGTTGTTTCCAACTCTTCTCCAGTATTTTTTAATGTAGATTCTAATATTTTATTTGTTCTAATGAAATCATCCTTCACCATTTCTAGAATTTTATTTGATGATAATGCAGCCGATAGTTGATAACATGAAGTAGTATATAAATTTTTCAACTTTTCTACCTCTTTTAGTAAAAAGTTTTTGTTTTCACTGGATTCTTTTTCGGAAATTCCTAATTTCAGTATTAGTTCGTCTCTTTCTTTTTCTAAAATTTCTTTTTTATTTTTAAATTCATTGGAATTTTTTTGTTCATTATTATAAAGTGCTCTAATTTCTATAAAATTTTTTATAATATTTTCACACAAACTATCATTATTAAAGCGTTTATTAAATTCCGAAGAACTTACCATATACCATTTACATGATTTATCATTGAATTCTCTTCTTTCAAAAGCGGCTCTTCCACCAGTGTATATAGAAAGCATTTTACTTTTATCTATACATCCAGCGCCATAAAGCTTGGAAATAAATTGCAAAAGATAACGAATGAACACATCTTCCAAATCAAACTTTGGATCTATAAAAGCGTGTTTGGATGATATCCAAGAATTGCAAAAATTTTCAAAAGCTTTCTCCTCAGGAACAATAACAACTTCTTCCATGGCACTATAAAATATATTTAAGAAATTTACTCCAGTCATATTTATAAAAGTAATCTCTTTTATGATAAATGAAAAAAGTATTAAAAAAATTTTTTAAATAATTTAAGAAAAGTTTTTCCATAAAATGAATACGGCATTTGAAGAAATAAATACAAAATAAAATTTTTTAGTTAGCAAAAATAAATGTAATATCCTAAATAATAAAAAAATATAATACAGAACAAACTTCTTCGTAAAAAATCTAAAAATTAGTTTGTTTAATTTTTTTTAGAAAGTCGGAAATTTTTATAAGTTTATTATTTTTTCCATATTTTCTTTAATTAAGGAATTAGCAGCACTCATCTGGAAATTTCTTTCAATTTTAGATGTGAAATAACTTATTAAAATCATTATCATCTTTGATAAATCTTCATTACTTACTCCGGGCATTTCGCTAGAAATTTTTACATTTTTCTCTATATTTTTAGCAAATTCTGATAATGAGTAAGAAAGAAATATAATCTTCTTTTCAGATTCGGATAATTCTATTTCTTTTTCCTCTGATGTGAAAAAAATATCTTCTAATAAAATTTTTTCTTTTGGATAAATAAACATATTTTTTGGTAAGACTATAGATTTATCATCTAATATAGCTTCACAAGGAATTAACATCTTACGAGGTATTTTAATTTCTTTATTCTCTATAGCTTTTATTACTTCTTCCAAATAATTCTTATCTAATTCTCTTGGGTCTTGTCCCTCAACTAATTCAAGTTTTTGAATTTTTGCTAAATCTGTTTTATCTAAAATCCAACAGATCTTATATCTTAATTTTCCACTAAATTTCTTATGACCATGTCCATTATATGAATCAGACAATATTAAAGCTACAGAAGTTCTTCCGTCATATAAAAGACTAGAAGTTCTTACTCCTAACTGGTGACAAAATTCAACATTTAATTCATTAAAAACAAGAGATAATGCTGAAATAAGTGTGCTAAACTCTCTGTCTGAAACTCTAGCATTTTCTGTAGAACCTGGAACTTTTTTAAAAGCATCTTCAAATTTTATAGAAAATTTCTTTCCAAATAATTCAATAATTATAGGAAGATCTCTTCTATCATCAGTATCCCAAGTCTTTTTTATTTGACTAGTCATCATTTTACCTATAGTTTCTAATAAATCCGCATCCTTAAAATCAAAATCTTCAGGACTTTCATTTTCTATTTCTTTTTCTATTTTTTCTGTAGATTCTCTTTTTTTAGATTCAACTTTCTCTTCAGATTTTTTTCCTGTTTTCTTTGAAAAATCATGGGATTCAGCCTTCTTTTTATCATTTGTTTCCTTAACTGGTCTCTCAACCTTTTCTTCAGGATTTTTATTTTGTACAACTGGTTTATTAGTTGTTTGAGCTTTATTTCCTACCTTTTCATTTTTTTTAAATTCAGTGTTTCCTGTTTTTTCTTGAACAGTCTTTTTTTTTTCTGCCTTTCCTTTTACCGCGCAGCAAATGCCAATATTAATAAACATTTTATGGACTCCGATACAATTATATGGTTTTTTTCAAAAAACAGCAAAATACAAAAAAAATATATAAAAGATATCAAATAATATATTGTCATATACATTCCAAAATTTATAGAAAATAAAAAATCAATAAAAAGTAAAAGTAATTATTTCTCTAAAGTAAAATAAAAATTTTAATGTTTTTTTATGTTTTTTCACTTATTAACTATTTGTTAACTATTCAATCAGAATCTCTATTCATGCTAGGGTTTTTACTCGTGCTATGCTCAAATCCCATTGCTTTGGCTGTTGGAACAGTCATTTTAGCAATAGGAACTGCAGCTGCTGGAAAATAAGTAAGTTTCTTATTTTCATAGTTAAAAATTTAAAAAAATTGCAAGATAACATAATCCTATTAAGTGCTTTTGCAATGATAAAATATTTAACAAAATAACAGATTAATAAAAACATTTACAAAAATCCCTATATTCTTTATAAAAATAACTTAATTACTTACTAAAAATTTTTTAAAAACTTAGTTTAGCGTTATTAATAAAATTTTCTAATATCTCAGATCTACTTATTTTTGGAACTTCTTTATTTTTTACTACTTTTTTTACTATAGTCTTTTTCATAATCTTTTTTAATATAATAGTAAACCCCCAAGAACAAAATAAGGTAGCGGAAACTATGAACAAAGTTTTTAAAAATCCTCCACCTTTATCTTTTTTATTATCTTTATTCTCTTTTTCTTTATCATTTGATTCCTGTCCTAAAATTTCACTAAAAAGACTTTTAATTACATTTTTATCTGCAGGTATTAATTGATCTTTTTTTTCATATTCATATTTAGTATGATCAACTTTATCTGCTAAACACCAAAAGATTTTTATCAATTGAGATACACTATTATCATTTGCGCTTTTATCATAAGTTAAAAATTTTTCTTCCATTTCCTTAACAGTAAATCCATCTATACCAAAAAGTCTAAATAATCCATCTTGAGGTAAAAAACTTCTTAACAAACTTTCATCTTGATCTTTTCTATTAGCCTGTTTTTTTTGTAAGGATTGAAATATATCTTCTACAGAAGGTCCTTTTATTTTCTTTTCAAATTTCGCTATTAAATTGTTTATTGTAGGATTTTGTTGTTCTTTTTCTTTTTCTAGATTTGTTTTTTCTGTTTCCATTTTGTCCATAATTTTTTCAAGTATTTCTTTTTGATCATCTTTTAAAATTTTTAATAATTCATTTTTTGGTTTTATCACATCTCCTATATAATTTTTTATATTTTCTATTTGATTGGATATTTCATTTTTTTTATTTTTTTTAATTTCTTCCAATATTTCTTTAGCCTTTCTCAAATTAGTTTTATTATTTCCTTTGTTATTTTTCAGTTCTTCATCTGAAAATTTCCTATCAATTTCATCTAATATAGATTGTATTTTAAAGTGTTCTGGTTCTTTGTCTTTTGCATCTTTTTTTCTCATTTCTGTTATAAATCCTTGCAACTTGTTCTTAACATCATCATCAACGTTATAGAAATACTTATTATTTGTTTTAATATTATAATCTTCTTCAAATAAGATTTCTTTATATAAAATACTTCTTTCTTTTTCTAGTCTTTCTTTTATATTTTTAGGATCTTTTATGTCTAATTTTTTAATTTTTTCTTCTAAATCTAAGGTTTTTTCTTCCATATCATCTAAAGCATTTTGGAATATATTGTAAGTTTTGGTAATTTCAGAATCTTTCTTAAATAAATTTTTAAATTTATCTTTTTCTATTTGGAAATCTTTATTTTTTTCTAGTTCCTCTGTTATAACTTTTATTTCATTAGCAATTTTCTCTTTCTTTAATGCTTCTATTATCTCATTCATTTCATTAGCAGTTTTTTTAATCATCTTTTTAGACAAAAATGAAAAAAAATAAGCAAGGATGGAAAGAAATATATTTTCATTTCCATCTTTAAAACCTTCATAAGTTTTTATTTTAACAATTTCTTGTATTATATCATCATCTATTTTTTCATTATGTATTAAATCTTCTACTCTTTTCGAATTATTTTTTTTTAATTGGAATTTTCTACTTTTATAAAATAATTTTTCCTCTAATTCTTTTTCTCCATTTGCTCCCTTTATTACTTCTTCTTGATAATTTTTTTCAACATCAGCAATAAAATATCTAAATAACAATTCATCATCTTTTTCTGTATTTTTATCAATATTATCAAAAATATATTCTTTGAAATAACTATCTAATGTTTTTACATTTTCTAGTTCTCTTAATGATTCATTCTCAGGAATTTTTTCAGCTAATTTTTCCAAATCTTCCTCTAAGTTTTCCTTTTGCAATACTATTCCTATTCCAACTCGTAATGAAAAAATCTTCATCAAAGCCAATGTTCTTAAATTACCTTTTAATTTCTCTGCATTTGGTTTTTCTTCAAAAAAATAACTAATTTTATTTGCATTAACTTTAAAAAAGTTTGTTATTAAATCTATTTTTTTTTGATTATCATTTGCGTTTTTTAAAATATATATTAAATTTTTCACCTCTCCTAATTCTTTTTTAAAAGTTTTTTTAATAAAATTTTTAATAATATGAAAAAATATTCGTTTTTTCTCTTCACTTAAACCATTTAAATCATTAGCCAATCCTTTTTCTTCTGCATTTTGCTCATTTTTTAATGGCAAAAAATTCATAGTAAGAATATGTTCTTTGAATTGTTTTTTTAAACCAGAAAAAATTAAAGATGCTTTTTTTTGAGGAGAAGTTTCACCTCCAAGAATTTTAAATATAGATTTTAAAGATACTGTATTAGCTTTTATTTGAAAAGATTCCTCAGGTCTTAAATCATTGTAATTTTTACTATATATTTTTTTAGATTTTTTATTTAATTTATTTTTGAAAGCTCTTGCCAATTTAATTAATGAGCATCCAACTCCTAACATAAATTCACCCAAATCTCCATTTTGTTTTTCATAAAATTCTAATATATTAAAGATTTTTTTTATCATAGTATCTGGTTCGTCTACCTTTTTATTATTTTCTTCATTTTCCTTTGGGATAATTTGATCCATTATGTCTAATAAAACCTCTTTAACATTGGAAATTATTTGTAAAGATATTAAATTACCTTCTTTTTCTGGCTCATTAAAATTCATTTGAAAAAAAAGAGATAAAAACTTTTTATTATTTAATAATGATTCAAATTTCATAAATGCTTCTAATCTAGTAGTTTTTGGAGGAGCAAATACTTTAACAAGATCAAAAGTTTTTCTTAGTGTTTTAATGTCTTCTTCTTTTATTTTTTCAAAATCTAGTCCAGATATTTCACTAAAAATACCAAAAATTTCTTCTACAAAAATATGAATATCTGTAAAAAAGAAAAATCCACTCATTACTAAAAAACCCTTATATAATAATGCAATTTGTCTCACAACATCTATATTTAAATTTTTATTATTAATTATTGGTCCAAATGCATTAAAAATAAGGTTATCTATACACATAGAATTGGCAAAAGGTAGAACTCCTTGAAGATCTTTGGCGAAATCTTTAGTGTCTTGAGATATGGGAGTAAGATTTAAAAGATCATATTTGGATTGATTGGTGTCTTTTTCCTTCTTTTTTAATTGTAATAATGGAATAAGTTCACCAATTTTTTTTATATCTTTATTACCTTTTATTTTTAATGCATTTTCTATTTTTTCTCCAACATATTGTGCATCTATATTCATACCTAGATCTTTAAAATGATCCAAAAAATTTAAAAAAATTCTAACAAATTCATTTTTTTCTATTAATTTATCTTTTGCCTTTATAAACTTTTCGATTTTGTTTATTTTTTCTTCTAAAATTTGAAAATTTTTACAATTTTCAAGCGCATTGTTATAATCTTCAAAATTTTCCATTATTTCCTTATGTTGATTTAATATTTCTTTATTAATTTTTTTAAAACCATCCATTTCTTTTTTTTTTTCATTATATATTTTTAATATTTCTGTATTCTCATTTTCAAATTTATTTATTTCTTCTTTTTTTTCATTATATATTTTTTTATTACATTTTTTAAATTTCTCTATAGCTGCTTTCGTTTTGTTATATTGGTCTAAATTTAGATTGTAAATTACTCTTTTAAGAATACCATGGTGTGGATCGAAAAATGAAAGTTTGAAATCTTCTGCATTCGCTTCTTCAATAAGATTTTTTTGCATTTTATTAAAATTTTCCATTTTTAAATTATTTATGGCCTCTTCTCTTTTTTCTTGAGGTGATTTAAGGAACAGAAAGTATTTTGTAGACTTAACTTTTTTACAAGCTTCTTGAATCTTTTCTTTCGTTATTTTATTTTCTAAAATTTCATAATATTCTAAAATTTCTGGATCTTCATTTGCTATAAGATACAATTGCACTTTTTTCTCGTCGGGAATATACAAAGGAACAATTATTTTATTTCTATAATCTATGTCAGCACTTTTAAAGAAACAAGTCATCAAAAAATTTTAACAAAAAAAAGATCTATTAAAGAGTAAAAAACTTTTTACCTTCAAAATATAATTTTTTCTGAATTTCAATTTTAGAAATCATTTTTTATATATTACTGTATTTAAATTATCTTTATCCGATATGCGAAAAAGATGAAGAAATATTAAAATTTATTTTTTAAAAAAGTGTGCGTCGGCATAATCCAACTGGGATTACACCTTGCTGCTGTTAAGCAGCACAAGCAGCCATCATTCTTGGCATTGAAACAAAATTAGTGTTCAAAGCTTTAAAATTAGGCATAATTTTTTTAGAAAGTCCTACTTTTTTTTCGGATACTTTCATATTTAAATCGTTTGCATTTTTTGTCCGACTTAAGGTGTCAGAGACCGGTAAAGATTGCATTTTTGAGTGTCTGTCGAAAACTATTTCTCCCCCATTTTTACACCAACGCACAATAAATTATACATTTTTTTTACATTTTTTTTATAGAAATGATATTATTATTTTAATGGAAGCCTTTTCAAGAACTTTTGTGAAAACAAAAAACTCAATAAAAAAATTTTGGATAATAGACTGTATAGGTCTTAGATTAGGGAGAATCGCCTCTACTGTTGCTATGTATCTCCAAGGAAAACATAGACCTGATTATAGTCCTCATGTAGAAGGAGATAATGTGATTTTAATCAATATAGATAAAATAGAAATTACTGGAAATAAAGCTAGAGATAAGATTTATTATAGTCATAGTGGTTATGTTGGTGGTTTAAAAGAGAGATCTTATAGTCATTTATTGCAAAAAGATCCCGCTTTACCTATAAGAAAAGCCGTAGAAAGAATGTTGAAAAAAAATAAATTAAGAAAAGAATTATTAAGAAATTTTTATACTTATGTTGGTCCAGAACATCCTCATGGTGGGCAAAAACCAGAAAAAATTACCTTAAGTGAAGCACCTTCTTTTTGGTATAGCGATTTAAGTGGTTTACAAAAGTCTATCGAAAAATCTCAATGTAAAAAAAATATTTCCTGCAAAAAATCTGATCATAATAATAGTGAAGATATGAAATGCGAAATAGAGTGTAATGAAAAAGTTGGATGCAAAAAAAATGAAAAATCCGAAAATAAAAAGGAGGAAAAATAAATGTCAATACAAGTAGCAAAAAGAAAGACTTCTAGAGCTTGTGTTATTTTAACTTCTGAGCACGATAAATTTTTGGTAAATGGGAAAAGTTTAATGGATTTTTTTAGACATGAAAGATATGTCTCTAGAGCAGAATCAGCTTTTCGCATTTTAGGCATGCGTTTTGGAACAGAAGTAAAAGTTTTAGGTGGCGGAATTTCCGCTCAAGCAGATGCAGTAAAAGTTGCATTGGCTCGTTCTTTTACAATTTTTGAAAAAACTGAAAAATTACCAGAATTAATAGATCAACTTATTATAAGTGTAGAAAAATCTGTAAAGTCTTTAACAGAAAAAAATGAAGATGAAGTAGGTTTTAAACAAAAAAATTTATCATTAGCTAAAGATTTTTCTAATAGTGTAGAGGAGTTGAATAAAGTAAAGGAAGATATTATAAATTTCCGTATGCCAAATATGAAATCCGTAAAAATTTTAAGAGAAAAAGTTGAAAAAAATTTGGGAAATGATGTTTTTGTTGACAAAAATATTTTGTCTGCAGTATGTAGATTATTATTTCCTTTAAGAAAAAATAGTTTTGATGTATGGAAAACTTTAAAAAATAGCGGATTATCTTTGGAAGAAATTAGAGTGAAATTGAAAAGACATGGTTTGTTGAATACCGATGGTCGTATTGTAGAACGTCAAAAGTGCGGTCAACGTGGAGCAAGAGCAAAATTTGCTTTCAAGAAAAGATAGTTTATTTTTGTTTTTCTTCAAATTGTTTTATCATATCATTTAATATTTGGTTTTCTGAAATCATTGATTTTAGAGATTCAGAGACATCCAACATAATTTTTTTATTTTTTTGAAAACTGTCTTCGTTTTGGCATGCGATTATGTTGTATAAAAAGTCTGTTGCGGTTGTTATAAGATTAAGTATAGCTTTTTTCTTTTCTTTATCAGTTCCCTTAATTTTTGCTATTAAATCGCCAGAATATTTCTCTTTTATAAGATTTTCTAAAATTTTACTTTTTAAATTTTTAACTTCATCTTTGTCTTTTTGTTCTTTTAGCATATTTATCGTTTCCAAAAGCACTCCATAAATCATAGCTTCTTGTTGCTCAAAAATGTGAAACTTTTTGTCTATTTCTATTTGTTTAAGCTTATCTTTTTTTATAAAGTTTGGTTGTATTATATTTCCTATATCATCTATTATTTTTGAAAGTTTATATTCTTTTTTTTTAGTTTTTGGATTCTGAACAACTCCTTCTTTTATAATTTTTACCATTGGCCATTCCTGATTTTCTATTTTGTTTAATTTTTTAGCAGCATCTTTTATAAAAGATTCATTTTGCATTTTTTTAATTCTATTTACTAATCCAAAAATTCTTCCTTTAATTACATTATTATATTTAAAAACTCCTTCTTCTATGTCTTCTTTTATTAATTTTAGTACTTGTTCTAAAATATCTCTTTGTTTTGATTTTTCTTCATCTTTTAAAAGAGTTTGATCATGAATAACTATTTGATCTAAATATTTATCATCTATAGTTGATACAAATTCAAAATATTTATCACAGTCTTTTGCTATTTGATTTTTAATTCTAGTTATATTATTTTTTTTAATTTCTTCTTTTACTTTTGTATTTTTTTCTTCAAGGAATTTTTTAATAAGCTCTCTTTTATTAGTTTCTAGTTTGCTTACTGGGGAACCTTCTATATTTAAAGAACTAATTATTTGTTCATTAATTATTTCGTTTTCTGGTTCATTATCAGACATTTTTATATGTTTTCGAATTACATTGTTTTTTGAGTCAACTGTCATTATTTCTATTGATTTCATATCTTGGAAAATCTTAACCAATGGATTTAAATAATTTTTATTAACATTTAATTCTGCTACTTTTTTTGTAAATTCATCAATTATTTTTTCTACATAAATTAATCCTATTTTAGATTGTATAAATTTAATTTTTTCATGTCTATATTTTTTATCTTTTGAGGAGTTTTGTAAAGTTTTTAATGTCCTAACACAAACCTCTAGTATGTTGCTTTTAAAGATTTCATTTTCT
>JFJP01041352.1_pt1 | contig 12759 bp, 15 predicted proteins | sample 431651 | NCBI WGS metagenome assembly JFJP01 (sample SAMN02602958, study PRJNA72255) | Microbial mat metagenome, whole genome shotgun sequencing project. | biome: fresh water; feature: sink hole; material: water; isolation source: purple microbial (photo- and chemosynthetic) mats found in... | reverse complement strand
ACACCTACAATACGAAGAGTACCTAATGGCCTCCTTCGGCTATAAGTTTATAGGTGCGCATACCGCACAGCACGAGCTAATAAAAACTAAGTTACATACTATTAAGAGTAAGCGCGATGTGCTGACTACGTTCTTTAGTGCGTCCGACTTAGAGCAGGCGCTGCTAGACGACATAGACCACTCAGATACGCAGATGTGCGCGGAGTATCTTAAACACTTAGAAGGAAGTGCTGATGGCAAGCCGTAACTTAAAAGACTTAGCTCCACACCTCAAGGCGATGGCCGAGCGCCATGTCGCTGAGTGCAAGATCGCAGGCATCGACCTGCTGATCTACTGCACCCACCGCCCGATTAAAGAACAGGACGCCTTGTACAAAATCGGCCGCACCCTGCCCGGAAAGAAAGTAACCAACGCGCGTGGCGGTCAGTCGAAGCACAACAACGAAATCTTAGGACGCCCTGCGTCATTGGCGTACGACTGCGTCCCATGTATTGCGGGTAAGCCCCAATGGAAAGACGCTAAGCTCTACTTGAAGGTTGGTCAGATTGGTGAGGCACTCGGCCTTAAATGGGCTGGACGTTGGACTGGTTCGCTAAAAGAGACCGCACACTTCGAGATATAACATGGACGCACTAACATTTAGTGATTGGGTCGCCATAGCCTTCTTTGTGTTGGTGGGGTCTAGCCTACTGCACCACTGGCTTTTTAAGGATGGGCGATGAAAAAAGTGGACAAGTTTGTTAAGGACTGCATGACTAGTCGCGACGGGGAGAGCTTCTCCCTGTCTAAGTTGGTCGGTGTGGCCGCCGTAGCGGCGTTGATATATCGGTTCGTGCAGGTACAAGATGGTGTGCCGCCAGACTACCAAGGATTCGGCATCGCCGTAGGCGCCATAATTACCGCGCTCGCTGTCAAAGCACATACTGACCCGCGCGGACAAAATGAAGTTGCTTAAACTGATCCGCTGTCTTGAGCAGCGAGTTCTTAACTTACTTATGAGGAAAAATAGAAAATGCTGACACTAAGAGGCGCTGTATTTGCCGTCGGGCTGGCCACAGTTATCGGTGCTTTCGCCCTCACTTACCATAAAGGTAAACAGTCAGGGATGGCCGAAGTGCAAGCTCAGTTTGATGAGTACAAAGGAGGCATGGAAGACCAGATGCGAGTGGCGAAGGAGTACGCCGCTAAAGTTAAACTTGAACAAGAGGCCAAATATGAAAAAGCTAAGTCTGATTATAAGCGTGACACTACTATCCTTACTGAGCGGTTGCGAGACTATGAGGGTGTGCTATGCGGGCCCGAACAAAATGCCGTGCGACTGGATGAACGTGGCGGCAGTATCATGCCCCCCAAAACAAATACACCGACGCCATAAAGGATGCCCAACAATGCTCCGCACTTATCGCGTTTGTAAAAGCAATGTAGGTGACTTCATCCGCTGCCAATGGTGCGGCTGGTGGGTGTACCCCGGTAAATGCCGCATCTGCGGCGGCAGTAATGAGATACAATAAGCCGTTGCGTCTAGTCCCGTGAGTTGATGGGGTTCGCACCGGCTTTTTGTGTTCGCTGTGGTAATCACTCCCGCTACGGGGGAGGTGGACCTCCCTCCTAAACCGCCCGTAGCACCTTCTTAGAGTTTGGTGTCGTCAACTTCCCAACACCTGACCTGTCCTGCCGCATAGATCGTATCAGCTCCAAGCACCTTACGTGCCTGCATACTAGCTTGGGTTAACGCCCCCTTAGTGATCAGTTCCTGGGCCATGAGCTTCACATCGACCCCGTGCTCGTTACACCACTTTCTGATCAAGGACACGGCAACCCAGGACTTCTGCGTCGTAATATCCTTGTGGATGCCCACCCCACTGCGAGGCAAGTTAATTGGTTGAACCGTCGCCTTCGTCAGACCTGCATTGGCCATACTTGCCACGATCAGGGTTTCGTTCATGCTACCGTTAATCATGGTGCTGTACAGACCACCGCCCTGTACAGAGTTAGCGGCCTTATGCTTCTCACGGCTTGAGTCCAGTATAAGGAGGCACTCATCGTAAATTGCAGGCAAGTCCCAAGTGATCAGACCTAGCCGCTCAAGGATCTGTGCCCAAACGATTACTGCGGCGATGCCTGACGACGCGAAGCGCTCTTGGCTATCTATGTTTGCCTCAAGGTCGATCTTCGCCATCATGGCGTACATCTTGTTTCTGATGGCCTCTTGGTTCTCCACAATGAACTGCATGATGTGGGGGCCGGCGATACCATAGTTCTCATTCAGCATACGCAACATCGCGTCAGCTTCGGTCTTAGAGTGCACACCTGCTTTATCCACGGTGAACTCCAAAATACGGTTCATCTCCGCCTGGGCGTCAGCCTTGTGGGCGCCGATCTTGTTGATGCCTGATTGGTTCGATGACGATGTGGTAATGCACTGCCATGTCTCAAACGCCGCAAACGACTCTCCGCTGTTCATGCGCATACGTCCGGTGCCTTGGGATATGTTGTACGCGAACTCCGAGAAGTACGCCCCATCCCATGTCGTTACTTCGTCAATGTTCAGGCCGTTGTTGTTACCCAACGAAATGCGACGGAACAGCGAGTTCAGTGTTGCGCCCATCTTCTGGCCGCCGTTAACACCGTGAGCCACGGGGTGTCCCCACAGGGCGTTGGCTACAAACTGAGCAGATGACTTGCCGCTACCTGACTCACCAACGAAGTTAACGTGGACACCCTTCACGTTGGTAAATGCCAACAGGGGTGAGGCCATACTAAATAGTGCGACCAGTTGGTGACGTAGGTAACGCTTGTCCCCCTTCTTCGGAGCGTTGAAGAACTGCAGGCACTGCTTCCACCCATCCAGGGTGCCCTTAACTTCTACCTTGCCTGACTTACTGGTCAAGCCTTGGATCTCGCGTTGGAATGATTGGATAGCAGGGAACTCAATGAACCCGTCACGAGTGCACAACCCTGTCGGGCATACATACGTGCCATCATCTCTCCAACCTAGCTTAGCAAACTGCACGGATGCAGGTGCTTCCCTCTGTAATTGTGTAATGTATCCCACCATAAACTCCTGCATAACCTTAGTGTTCTTTGGTTGAACTGTAACGCCCTTGGCGAACAACTCTGCCATCAACGTCGTCCCTTCTTTAGCGTGGGTGCGGAACGGTATTAAAATATCCTTAATCCCTGAGTGTGGCAAGTCTGTGCGCCAGACCACATTGCGCTCATCTTTTCTCTCGCACTCCTGCACCCGTACTGGATACATATCGAACGGGCAAATCTGCATCGGGGTCACGGCCCCTGATGCGTCTTCCATGTCGTAGTAGATGCCCTTATCCACGCTACGCTTGAATGGCTTGGGTGGGTTAGGAATCACGAATCCTTTAAGGCCGAGCTCTTCCGAATCAATCACCGGTTGCTCAGCCTCTACAACATAGCGGCCTAGCGATACTGGGCTACCGATCTTTCCTTTGTGGGGGCACTCTTTGCAATCTGACGCATACTTGTCCTGTAGATGCTGGCAGGTTGGGGCCCCTGTCAGCTTGGTTCTCCACTGTTGCCCTTTTAGCAAGCTGGCCTCGAGAGTGTATCCTCGCCCTGCACTACTCATAACCTCGGAACTTCCCTCCACATCATCCGTGTAGGTGGCCAATCCCATGCAAGCGTACCAAATAGGCTCGTCATCGTTCGCCCCGTTGGTCTCATAAGTCCTGCGTATAAGCGCACACTGCGACACTACCTTAGTTAAACTTACTGGCAAATCCCCGTGAGGATTCACGTTGGACTTCATTTCCTTCATGGCCTGTACTGCCGCGGCCGGAGCCGCACCAGGGATCTGCAGACCGGTTACTACCTTCGCCTTCGGGACGTGTATAGAAATCCCGAATTTGTTAGCAGCATCCTCGACCAATGTATAGAAATCAGCGTTATTGTATATACGCGGCTTGGTCAGGGCCGTTACTTCTGTTGCCGGTAATGCTTTGGTATTGAACGACCCTACAGGGCGCAACACACGTGCGCTGTCTGCTGTTACAGAAGGGTCGATACGCACGTTCAGATGTTGGGCGATCCCCTTTAGCTTTGAAGCGATTGGTTGCCAAACTTCTGGGGCCATATCGTCTTCCATGATCCAGTACACATGCAACCCTAGTGGGCCGGAGGCTACGATCATTGGCTTAGGTAAATTAGCTTCTGCTAATAAACGCTTCAGTTCGTCAGCCGCTTCTTGCGTTGTTGGGTAGCTGTTGATGTCGCCCTCAGGCGCATCGGGTTTAACGTCAAAGTCCATCCAGAAAGACTTGAGCGCCGATACATTCTCTTGGGTGCGCAACTGCTTCTTGCCATTAGACCCAACGTAAAAGCCCTGCTTAAATGAACCTAGCGCGTAGTATGTATTTGTGGTATCCGCGATCTCGGCCACCTTGTCGGCGGCTTCTTGGTTCGTCTCATGTACGGTGTGGCTGAAGAATTTGCTACCGTTTTTTAGTGTACCGATAATGCGAATGCCGCTTGCCTCGCTCGGTAGAACGAGGTCTAAAAAGTCTTTCGTGTTCATGCCTGCCCCCTAATTACAGTGCGGGGAGTTTACCCCCCCGCGACACTGCGATGCAACTTAAATTTCGGTAGCGACCACTAACTCCTTCTGCGAGTTAACTATTTCGATAATCTCAGAAAGTGTCGCCCCGCGCTTTGGTAGTGCCCCTGACTCTAATGCGGACATTACCTTAGCCGTGAACTTGGCCAATTCGCGCATGTCCGAGCGTCTTGGTCTTGTTTCCCCTAGGAACCATCGGCGTACGGTCTTTTCATTGACCTCTAATATGGCCGCCGCCGTGGTCGGGCTGATACCCGCTTTCATTATGGCCATCCCATAAACGATAACCTCATTCTCTGCTAATACCTTAGATAGTTCTGCCACCTTATGCTGAAAGTTTTGCCTCGTATTTTTTGGTTTGATTAAACTCATGTTGATCTCCTGAGGGGGCCGAAGCCCCCAGTAAGTTTAGTCGTCCCAACCACCGAGCACAGATGCCAAAGCGTTGGTTGCAGGTGCGGCTGCAGTTTCTTCCTCATCTACAACTTTAGGTGCCGCTTTAGGGGCCGCCTTGGCTACAGGCTTCGCAACAGTTTTAGCCGCAGGTGCTGGAGTTTCTTCTTTCTCCGCCTCTACTACCTTAGGTACAGGCTTAGCTTCTGCTACGGGCGCCGCCAACTTCGGACGAGCCTCAGCTTTAGCATCGGTTGGTACGCCAATGATCGTTTCGATTTCCGCATCCTTCTCCGCGATTACGCTACGGATTTCAGCCACATCAGTCTCATCCAACCAACCTTCGGCCTTGAACAACAGCTTAGGGTATGCCTCACGCGGGTCGAACTTGATAGCAGTCACCACCAAGGATGTTACCGAGCAACCGCGCTCAGCCAAGAACTTGAGGTACTGGTCATAAGCGAACCAACCTTTGGCTTCGTTCTCAGAGTTGTTGCCGTCCCAGATAGAAGTCTGTGGCAGACGCAAGAACAATGGCTCGAAGTTCAGGTCGTTGCTTGGCGCAACAGCGATGCGTTTAAATGCAGAGCAAGCTACAGAAGGCTTACCGTTGTCGCTGATCCTGCTACCCTTCTTGCTGTTAGGGCATGCGGCGCATGACTTAGCGCATGGAGACTCAACGTCCTCGTCAGGTACCACGCCATTAACCGAACGGCATGTTGGTGCGGCGACCTTATCTGGATCAAACGCGCCTTCGTAATATGCGCGGCTACGGTTCGGGTTGGACGCCATGATCACCATCTTAACGATAGCTACTGGTGTTTCACCATCAGACTGAGTGAGGATAGTTTGCTCACCTTTCATGTCCACAGACCAAGTCTTACCCTTGAAGCGCAACTGAGGGATAGACGAACGTGCAGTGATGTTGTGCGCCATCTCGGCCTGTGCGGCGGCGATGTGTGCAGGAACGCTCAAAGAGCCACGTGATACTGGGTTCATGTCAAACGGAATTAAGTTACTCATGTTAAATGTCTCCTAGATTAAAATTAAATTACTTACTGCTACGGCGGACTTTCATCCGATCTTGCTTGAAGAAGTTGAGTCCCGGTGGTATCTGGTCCTCATGGTTCTCCATGTACTCTTGTACATTCTTTACTGAAACACGGCGCTCCAAGAGTTCTACCTCGCCATGCTCCTTGACCCAATTCATAAACGTCAGGTCGTCGGCCATTGAAAACCGTACTTCCTCAGCTATATACGTTGTACCGTGCGGGGTCTTAAATCCCGTGCATCCCTCCTTACGGGCCCGGACTAAAAGCTCTTCAGCGATTATGTCTTGCCCGCCTGCCAGTAGCTTGTCCTTTGCGGCCAATGCGGATCGTTCGTCCCGAAGGGTCACGATCTTTTTTACCAGTTGGTCGGTCGTCCTGTCGGCTAGGCCGAATGGGTCTGCTGTTTGGTTAGTCATGTTTGTCTCCTTAAAGGTTAGCTTCAATCTTGAATCGGGCGTTTTCCTCAACGTATGTATTTACCTCCACCAAGTCTATGTGTTTATGCCCGAGCACCTTGTTGTGCGTGCACTTAGGGCGACCTCTGCCGGAGTCACTCAGCCCCCAGGACCAGGAGGCGAACACTATGCCCTTGTGCCCCTCTAGGACAAATATCATCCCCTTACCTCCGGTCGTATCACACCCCATCTCACAGGTGAAGTACACGGCAACAGCGTCCTGGTTTTCGGTCTTTATGGCGGCGATACCGCTAAGGTGTAGGTTATTATTCCCGCACACTGGGCAATATAAAGTGCCGTCATCGCGATTAATATGGGGTACCTCGTCCATAGTGGCTACCGTTGTAACCGTCATGCCGTCTATGTCGGTTGTAATACTCATGTTTGTCTCCTTGTTATTATCAGCCTATGTGTCTACTATACGCCCGTTACTTCATCTCGTCAAGCCTTTTACAACATCGTTGTACATACTCAGGATTGTGTTCTGATTCAGCCCTTTGTTGTCCAATGCCTTGTAGATGTTCCATTCGATCGGGTGTCCTGCCATACGGATGATTGTCATGCTTCTTGTCTGCCCAGGACGGTTAATCCTGTCCTTCACCTGCTGATACTCGTCGTTACTGTAGATCGGTGCGTAAAAGATCAGCACGTCAGCTTCTGTCAGTGTCAGCCCGTGGCTCATAACCTTTGGGTGGCACAGCAGAACGTGCGGGTCTTTCTGATGCTTAAACGCCGACACTATCGCGTTACGCTTTGTTACCGATACATCCCCGTTCAATACCTCGCAGGTATAGTGCTTCGATACTTCTTCCTCGAGGTGCTTAATGATCCCCTTGAACGGCACTACCACAATCACTTTGGCGTCAGCCTCAGCGATACACTCCAACAACAAATTCATTCGTGGCTTAAAGTCCAACGGCTCGTACGTGTTCTCACCTGTCTTAACGACGCCACACAGGGCTTGGCGTAGCTTACCGATCCTATCCGCCGCATTAACCGCCGTAACCGTCGTGCCACTGTCCATCTCCATTGCGTACTCAGCTGTCATCTGCTTGAGGCACGTCATCTGTTCCTTGGTCAGTTCGCAATCCCTGTCCTCAATCAACATCGGTGGCAGATCCAAGCAGTCAGACTTCTTGAACCGAACCCCAGGTTGCAGGGCTTCGTACGCCTTGGCGTAAGAGTCTGGCCGTGGTGCCCACTTGTAGGTGGACAACTGCATCATCGTCTCGCGCTTCCATTGGGTGAAGTACGGCGGCACTTTTGTTGGGTTAACCAATCGCGCTAGTGCCCACGCATCTGTAGGGTCGTTGGGGCATGGTGTCCCCGTCATCAACCACAAGCGCACGTCAGGCCGTAACATCTCCTTCAACTTCTTGTACCGATCCGATTGCGCATTACGGTACACACTAGCCTCGTCCACAATCACCAGATCAATATCCAATCGGGACTTGATATCGTTACCCAAGATCTTGATACCGTCATGGTTAATGATGTAGAAGTCCGAGTCGGTGGCCAATAAGTCCTGCCGCTTCTGCCGTGAACCATGCAACGTCACCGCAGTGCGGTGCATCAGCGTTGAGAAAATCTCGTCCCGCCATACCCGCTCGAGGGTACTAAGTGGGCTTATCACCAAAACTTTGTTGATAATCCCCTCACGCATCATGTAGTCCGCCGCCCAGAGCGCCGAGTTGGTCTTGCCCAAACCCATTTCATTCAGAACAAACGACCTGTGGTGCATGGTCAGGAATGATGTTGTCGTGATCTGGTGCTCGAACGGAGTGAACCGTCCTGGCCAATCATAGTAATACTCCACAGGGCTAGGGGCGTCGATACCCAAATTACGGAGGACCCGAACCTCCTCTACCCCATGCTTTACTGCAAAGTTATGCCCATCAATGTCCACCAACTTACTCTTGGGGATCACGTTCTTTACCCTCTGCGGCTCCCGTAGGTTCAGGAGCAGGGAATTACTTGGCTTGTGAATTATCATTATCTAACCACCCAATCAGTGTCTCGATCTCTTGCTTGTTGCTTACCTTGAACACGACCCCACCTGCGGCCTCAATCTCTGCCTTAGTTTGCTCTTGGCGTATGGTGAGCTCCTTGCCTGGGGCCTTAGCCTCAACTGCAAAGAACCGACCCTTGTGACAACCAATGAAGTCCAAGCTAGGCTTACCCATGCCGTTCAGTACCGGCGCGTGTTGGTAGCACCCAAATATCTTGAGCGCCTCTCTTATTTTCTGTTTTACTTTACCCTCAGGCGTCATGCTGTGTTCTCCTTTGTTGATTAGTGTTGATTTTTGTTGTCTCATACCGTCTCAGGAGATATCATGCCGCCCGTGGATGTCTCCACGTCTAGCTCACCACCTGAGCGAAACCTTGGCCCCTAACTGCCCTAATCGGTTAGGGGCTCTTTTTTACTGGCCCTTCATCGCGTACCGTACACCCCTAACACTCCCAAACTCTTGGGGGTGAATCCCAACCCTGGGCCCGTAGCGTTCTACAGGCACGAACCCAAAGGTATCCTGCAGTATGTTGGCCTCATAAAAATCTAAGAACACCACACCTTCAATGGCGCCCTTAGCTCTCCACTCTTCGTCAGTTAGCGTTTCGGTTTCCAATTTTCACAACTCTCCACAGAGCACCACCCATTACATAACCCTGACTGCCGCGGCATGAACTTCTCGTTCTTGAATGCCCACACAAACATATTCAGGTCCGGTATAAACTGTTGCCACATCATCGGTATCTCTGGGCGACGGAATATCTCCGTATCGGTATAGCCCTTAGGGCTATCCTTAAACTTGAGCCACGCGAAACTGGTCTTGCACACGTTTACCTCTGGGTAATGGGCAAATACCAACAACGCAAATAGCATAAGTTGCCTACTGCTAGGCTTCCGATTCTTGCCGGTCTTGTGGTCAAGCACTACCGCGCGCTCTCCATCAATCACCAACACGTCCACTATACCACGACACCACACATCTGGGGCATCCCATTCGCATGGAAGCATGTCCCGATTCAAACTTAGTTGTTGTTCCACATACAGCACCCCTGGCAGGTTCTTAATGTCCGTCAGGTACGGCAGGTACGTGTGCAACTCTTCCGGCAGTATCTTGGCCTTGACCTCCATCTCATTGGTCAGGGCATCAGCCTTCAGATACGCCTCAAACTCTTTATGGACCCGATCCCCCCACATCGCCGCCTCACCTGGGTTGTCCTTCACATCCTTTAATATCTTCAGGTGATAATACTGCTTCGGGCAATTCTTAAAATTCTCTAGCGAACTGTGGCTCCAAGGTAGCGCTTTCATAGGTAGCCTTCATTCTTCGCATGTGTCACGCCCATTGCGTCATCAACCAACTGCTTTCGCGTCTCCGGTGTCAGGCCCAAGAACCACTTGGCTGTACCATCAATGTCTGTCTCCGGTATCCAAGGGGCATGCACCTCACGGAATATGGCGAGCATGGTGAACAGCATGCGCATAGATAACTTCTCTTTATCGCGTACACGGCGCAAGCCCTGTAGCGTTTTCTTCTGTAGGTCCATGTGTTTCCTCTTTGGTTAAGTTATTGGTGCACCCGTCTCAAATAGTCATTAACGCCCACGTTAATAAATATCGAGTACACCAATAGGCTCTGGACTCTGCCCCAAATTTCACTTACGGACATTTTATATATAGCGAGGCGCGACCCGCGGTTCAAAGCCCAGACCTATTGGTGCCCGCTAAGCGCGGGCCCCGCGTTACGTTAAACTGTTCAACAACTTCTTAAGTTGGGCCAGCTTCTCATTCTTTTGCTCGGCATTGGAAATCTCCTGCTCCGCCTTACGCGCCCCCTCTGATATGTCGTCGGCCAAGTCTTTCAGGGCTCGGTTAATGCCGACGAGCTTATTGGTGATGTTTATAAAGTAGTCCACAGTATCGAAAGGCTCTTCCTTGGGGGCCGGTGCGTCTTTTAATTCCTGACGTTTGAGGTCATTACTGACTGCCTGTAGAGTATCGAGGCTACAAATCTTGTCCCCGGGAAGTCTGTCGTTTAATGCGCTCTGCACGCTAGTCATCATCACTGATTTAGCTCTCATGTTTGTCTCCTAAGTTATATGGCGATATGGTGCCCAATGTCTGAATCGAACAGACGACCTACCGCTTACAAGGCGGTTGCTCTACCTCTGAGCTAATCGGGCTTGGCCCTGAGCGCTTACCCGACCCAGGTTAGGGACTATGCCAGTCACGTTTTACTAATCGCCGTAAGATGTTCGACGCGCCCGTGGTAGCAGTTGGGCGGCCTTATAATTATCGGCTTCTTGTTTTCGTTGCTCGTTAGCCTTACGGTTGGCGTCCATAGCCGCGTTATATGAGGCTGTAGTGTCTGCCGCAGATGCGATCTGGGTAGGCTTCGGGGCCTCAGGCTTAGGCACGGGAGCAGTATCGCTCCCGCCGCTAATTGTATCGCCTGTGGCTTGTTTATAAGCCGCCCTATCTCCGATCGACATTACGTCGCCTCTAGTTAACCCTGCCATAGTGCCCCCTACTTCATGCTACCGTCAGCGTTTCGAGCGTAACTTCTGTTCTTACTTCTTGGCAACACACGCAAGTTACCTACCGCGGTACCTGCCCCGCCTTTCGACAGAGGTTGCTTATGGTCGACGTCCTTGCCATCGCCCTTACGCACGAGTCCCGTGATACCGCGGTCTTGCGTTCTTGGCTGTAATCTCGTACATAGTTTGGGCTTGATGGCATGACATCTCCTTATTTCGCTAATCCATAAGTGTAATGATACCCGCCTTCTGCATCTAATGGAACATCTGGCCACCATTTAGGTGACTCCTGCATCACAGACACCGCGTAAGCCAAGGCCTCCTCAGCTTCTGCCTCAGGTACATGGAGCACGATCTCGTCGTGAATAAACCACTTCACGGGATACCGTAAGGATACCTTGTTCATCTGCTCTGTCACAATGATCCGCGACAATGCCTGAACTGCGTTCTCCGTGGCCAACCCGCCGTACACCTTGGTCATCAGCTTCGTCTTGTCGCCGGCCTGGCCCTTCATCAGGCCGCCCCAAAAGGTCCACCCATCAGCGTAAGATCGGGATAAGTCTGGGTACCGAATACCTAACCCGCTCGGCAGTATTACCCGCCCCGCCTCGGCAAACAGAATGCCCTCAGTATCAATAGCATGCTTGGCCCCGTCCTCTGTCTCCGCCCCCGCGATGTACGGCAGGGCAGACTCGAACCTGGACCACAACTGCGGCACCATGTTGTACGTCCGACGATACGTGTCCACCGTGGCCTTCGCCAACAGAATATCAATATCACCTGCACCCCACGCCTTAACCGTGTCTTGGAACTTCTGCGCGCCCATACCGTAGCCCAGACCCAATACCGCGATCTTGCCTAGCTGACGCTCCGCCTTGTCCGACTTGCCCACAGGTCTGTTGTAAATATGAGACGCCATGTGGCAGTACGGGTCAATGTGGTTGCGGAAGCGATCTACTGCATCTGCCTGACCTGCAAGCGCCGAGAGTACCCGAGCCTCAATATTACTGCTATCGACAACAACCAAGACGTGTCCGGGCTTAGCATGTACCAAATCTCGTAGCCCAACCAAATGGACGTCAAAATTAGGGACCGCTGAACTAAACATGCCAACAGTAGTGTGATAATTTGCATCGCTACTCCCTTCTATCGGGTCAATACCCTCAAGCTCACCCCATCCTGCAGGCGTCATTACCCAACGTGAAACGTCACGTTCCTTCGGCTTGCCCGTCTTACCTAAGTTCTGCCAGTTCATGCCGTCGCCGCCACTGGAACGTAGCGTCTGGGTCGCCCCAGCATACTTAATGTAAATCGGTACGTCACCCCGCTTGCCCATCTCAGAGAACTTCTTGCCTCGTGTTTCATTGAGGGTCGACTTGTTCCCGAGACGCGCAGACACTAGCGCCTGGATGCGCGCATCCTCATGCTCCAACAGATCAGAGAACTCCTCGTCACTCTTGGCGAACGCCCACGTCAACTTGCCTGTGGCAGGGCTGATCTTCTTCGGCACAACCATGTTGTACTCAGCAAGCAACTCGCCTAACACAACGGCGAACTTATCGTTCGACATGAGGTCTGTCTTTGATACGCCACACTCAAGTACGAGGCGTGACTTGTTGGCCACGGTCTCCTCAACCCAGAAGTCAGCAAGGGCCGTATCAATCTCCAACTCAGGTTCAGTGAACATGCGAATGAAAATATCAATCGTGTGCAACTCCTGCTTGCTGA
>JFJP01039742.1_pt1 | contig 12759 bp, 5 predicted proteins | sample 431651 | NCBI WGS metagenome assembly JFJP01 (sample SAMN02602958, study PRJNA72255) | Microbial mat metagenome, whole genome shotgun sequencing project. | biome: fresh water; feature: sink hole; material: water; isolation source: purple microbial (photo- and chemosynthetic) mats found in... | reverse complement strand
CTGCCATCGAGTATCATTCCAAGCCCCACTCCCCACCCTATGTTGAGGGTGAGTACATCTTTTTTGCCTTGCGCCAACCCAAAGCGGTATTCGCCAAGTGCCATAACTTTGGCATCGTTTTCGATAAAAACGGGTTTTTTAAATTTTTCTTCAAATATCTGTTTTACAGTACGTTTCTTATCAAAACTATAGGTTTCGTTAGTTCCTTTGCTCGAATCGACTAAGCCGGGCATATCAATACCAATTCCGATTAATTTTTCACGGTCAATTCCCGAATCTTCAATGAGTTTATTGGCATTGGCATACACTTCGTTCACCACTTCAATTTCATCGCGCATTTTTATCGAACAGTATTTTATGTCGGTAACTTTTTCGTTGTGGTTGTTGAGTATCGCCATGCGGGTGGTATAGCGTCCCATGTCTATTCCAAGTGCAAATAACGAATTTTTTTTAAGTCCATAGAGGTTGGGGCGTCTGCCACCGCTTGAGCTTCCCAATCCGTAGTCCTGCACCAGTTCGTCGTCAATTAGTTCGTTGAGAAGGGTGGTAATGGTGGGAGTGCTCAAATTTAAGCACTTACTCAACTCAGTATTCGACATTGTACTTTGCTGATACAAATGGCGTATAATGCTTTTTTTGTGCAGGTATTTTTTTATTTCCATACCCGACAAATTGCTCAAATATTTGGTTTCGGCAGTGAGAAATTCAACACCCATAAAGTATTTTTTTTGTGTGATATAAACTACACAAATATAAGAGAATAAATTTATAAATCAAAAGACTATTGAAAATTTTTACAAAAGTATGGTTTTAAAAGTTCGAAGTGTTTATCCACGTACATACCTTGCTTGGTTCTCAACCTTCAAATAAATAACAATCATTCGTTTTTATTTCCTATTCAGAACATTTGTTTGTATTTTTGTTGCACAATCAAAAAAACTTAAAAATATGATTCTGAACAAAAACGAAGAAATTAGAGGTATTTCAAGCAACAAATTCATTAATCTCGAAATAATTGACTTCAAACTTTTTAAAAATATTTCTATTGATTTTAGTCCAAAGGTAAACGTTTTACTTGGTAAAAATGGTTTTGGGAAAACGTCATTTTTACAAGCCTTAGCACTTGCGAATATTCCAGATAAAAACAAAGATATTAAAGATTTTGAGTCATTTATTTCTATTGATAGTAAAGAAACTACTTTGATTTTAAATAGAAAAGAAGAAGACGCAGTTCGGATAGAAATTTCGGAATTAGGGAAAAATACAGACAATCCTCAAAATTTGCATGAACCCTTCATATTTGCTTATGGTACAAATATTTTCACAAATTACAAATACCCCGATTCAAGATTTATAGAGGAATTATTTGCAGGTAATAATCCTGATAAATGGTACGCAACAGATTCAATTTTCAAAGAAAAAAGCGAAACATTTTACGACCCTTTGCGATTACTAAGTGATTTAATCAAACACTCGGAAGATGATGCGCTTGTACCTTTTTTTGTAAATACCCTAAATAACTTAATTCCAGACTATTCGGTAGTTCAAAAACAAAGTTTGTTCTATTTTCGTGATATAAATGAGAACTTATTGACCACCGAACAACTGAGCGAAGGATATAGAAATAACATATTGTTATTGAGTGATATAATTATTCGTTTGTTGTTGATTCGCAAAACGTTTGATTTTTATGAAGAGGGTTTAAGTATCGAAACAATTTTCCAAAAGGCAAAAGGAATTATTGCGATTGATGAATTTGACAGGCATTTGTATCCCACTTGGCAAAAGGTGTATATCAACAACTTAGTAAAATTATTGCCCAATGTTCAGTTTTTTCTTACCACCCACAATCCGGTTTCCATTTTGGGGCGAAACGACAACGAAGTACAACTTTTTGTATATGACGAAAAACAGAAATGTATAACCGTAAAACCTCTGCCCAACACCAAAAATATTGATGCAGGAACGGTGTTAATATCTCATTTTGAATTGGATTCGGTTTTAAGTGTCGAATTGCAAAACAAACTCAACGAGTTTTACGAACTGAAAATTAGTGAGAATAAAACCACCGAAACACAAAATAAAATAGTACAGCTTAAAAGCGAAATTGACGATACGATGGTGGGCATAAATATCCACGATTATCGCTTCTACTTGTTTATTAAGTTTTTGAAAGACAATGGTTTTGATATTCGAAAACGCTTGGAAGAAATCAATTTCACGGAAGAAGAAATTTCGAAGTTGAAACAAGAGTTTGAAGACTATTATTCTAAACTTAATTTAACGCTGTAATATTTTAAATATGAAAGATTTACGGTTTATTCATATCAAAGATAATGCGGAATTAAGTGAAGAACTTCGACAAAAAGTGAACGAATTTATTGCCGCAGGTGAAAAATTCAATGAAGAGCATTTGCCACACAGAACAGTTAAAACCGAATACAACAAATTGAAGGCAAAAAAAGACAATAGTTGGTCTTCTGTATTTAAGCCTTTTTTTGCCGAATTTTCACATTCGCGATGCCCAATTTGTGAACAAATTATTGATAAATACGATGATATTGAGCATTATCGCCCAAAAGAAAAGTATTGGTGGCTGGCTTACGATTACAAGAACTATTACGCAGTTTGTTCGTTATGCAACAGGCATTTCAAAGGCACCGATTTTCCGATATTTAACCCAGAAAATAAAATTGAGTTTGATAATCGTCATTTGATTGAAAACGAACAACCGTTACTATTCAATCCTACCACCGATAACCCTTTGGAATTGTTTGAATTAGAGTTTTATTTCGAAACAAATAATAAGTACAAATTACTCATAAAACCATCGAGTAAATTGGATAGAAATTCATATTTGTATCAAAAAGCAGAAACCACCATTCGTTTTTATAACCTCAATAATGCTGAAATACAAGAAAATCCTCAAGATAATTTTTCACGTAAAGAGTTGATAGATAGTTTATATCGTGAATTATTTGATGTGGCAAATACTCAAGTACAATTCAACAAATTGGATAAATCGCTTGAAAAGGAAATTTTGTTTCGGGAATATGCAAATCTTCGTGCAAAATACAAGAATATTGAAAGCATTGGCTTAAGTGCGTTGATACGATATGGAAATTTTACCTCATTCGATAAAATGAAAGTTGTTTATTAATTCTGAAACGAAATCAATTTAAAAAAATAAAAATGGAAGCCCTTAAAGTTCTGGTTGTTGACGATGAAGAAGGTATCCGCTCTGGAGTGGGCAGGGTGCTGAGTAAATACACGGTAGATTTTCCGTTTATGGACAACGAAATTGCATTTGAAATTCTGGAATCGGCATCGGGAGAGGAGGCAATTGAAATTATTAACTCCCAAAAACCCGATATCGTTTTGCTTGATAACAAACTTACAGGCATGGACGGAATTGAGGTACTGAAATTTATCAACGATAAAAAGTTGGATATTTTGGTGATGATGATTACTTCGTATGCTTCGCTCGAATTGGCGGTAGAAGCCACTAAATTAGGGGCTTACGATTTTATTTCGAAACCGTTTACTCCCCAAGATTTGCGCAATTCGATGGAAAAGGTTACTAAGCACCTGTACCTAATACGCATGACTCGCAAAATGAGTGAAACGGGCAAAGAAATTAGATTTCAATTTCTTTCGATGCTTTCGCACGAACTCAAAACTCCGATAAATGCCGTTGAAGGCTATTTGCGCATGATGCAAGACAAGGAATTTGGCGACAATATTGAAGACTACAAAACCATTATTGAACGTACCACTCAGAGAGTGAAAGGAATGCGACATCTGATTATGGATTTGCTCGACCTTACCCGAATTGAATCGTCGGGGGAACGTAAGCGCGACCTTCAATTAATTGATATTGTAAGTATTGCACAACTTTCTATTGATACTCTAAAACCGTATGCCATTCAGAAGGATATAAAAATTAAACTCAACAGCGAGGGTATAAGCAAAATGAATGCTGATGCCAAAGAAATGGAAATTATATTTAATAATCTGATTTCCAATGCTATAAAGTATAATAAAAAGGACGGTTTGGTTTCTATCAATATAAAAGGAAGCGAAGAAAAAATAGAAATTCGAGTGGAAGATACCGGCATTGGCATGAAAGAAGAAGATTTGTCGAAATTGTTTCGCGAATTTGTGCGCATAAAAGACCCAAAAACCAAAAACATCAATGGTAGTGGCTTGGGGTTGTCTATTATCAAACGCCTGTCGAACCTCTACAATGGCACTGTAGATGTAAAATCGGAATACGATAAGGGAACTATTTTTACGGTGGTTTTGCCTTGCTCCTGAAATGTTCGCAAATTTCTTCATTAAATGAAACAAAATTTGTAATTTTGCGTATAAATAAAGTAAATACCAAAAACAAAAATCATTTAAAATTACGTACTATGAAGAATCTTAGAAATGCTTGGTTTTTAATAAGTTTAGTGTTGATTTTAGCGACTTTTTCTTGCGAACAAGATGCTATAAAAGTTTCAGACGAAACAACAACAGAGCAATCGTTCAACAATGCAACATTTAAGAACGGTCGCCCAGTTTCGGAAGTTTCTGCACTGATTAATGCAGATAATTGCGGCAATTCAGCTTCAACTCCTTTGATTGCCGGACAAACCATGACTGCTGGCGAAGTACTTGTAAGTATGGTAGATGGCAAGCTTCAGGTTGAATTTAAAACCAACGACGGCTGGGTTATAACCGAAACTCAGTTGCACGTGGCTGCCACACTTGCCGACATACCACAAAACAACTCTGGAAGCCCCAAAATTGGCAATTTTGAGTACAAAGCTACCCACAATCCTGCTGTAAATTCCTACATTTATTCGGGGATTGAAGTGGGTGAGCTTGGTCAAGTTACCATTGCTGCTCATGCGGTTGTTACCAAAGTAGTGGGTACCGAACTCAACCTTTCGGCTATTGATGCCGTAATGCCAAAATCGCTTGTTGTGGTTCCAAAATTCACACAGGTTCCCAGCTATCTGCAAGCCACAATTACTCAAAGCGGTTCGATTGACGGAATTTACGAAAGTTTTTGCGTTGACCTCGACCATGGAATTAATCCGGGTAAAACTTACACCATGAGTGCAGTTTCTTCTTATTCAACAAACACCGATTTGTTGTCGAAATTGGTGGACAAACCTCAAAATCTGGATTTGGTAAACTATGTGTTGAATACCGATTATTCTGCATTGGGTGCTACCGGTCGCGAACTGCAAGCTGTTGTTTGGACTCTTGTTGATAACACAACCCCTACAAGCGGAACTGGCTCAATCAAATGGAATCAAACCATTGTAGATGCAATTATTGCTGATGCAATAGCAAATGGCGAAGGCTACGTACCTACTTGCAACGGAAAAGTTGTGGTTCTGCTAAACCCGGGCGGTGACCTTGCTAACCCAGTGATTAAAAGTCAGGTAACCATTATTACCATGTCAATAGCCACTATTCCAGCATCGTGCGAAACTGTGATGGGCGACAGCGAAACAGCTTGGGGACAAGGAGCAAAATTTGAAGGTGGAAGTTGGGCAATGTATTTTGAATATTGTTTGTCGCAACCCACGAATTGTATTACGGATATTGAGGTTGTAAATACTACTATTCCACTGGAAAAGGTGAATGTAACAATCAATACCAAACAAGCAAATTCATACTTTGCAACCACAATTACCAACGGTGAATTTATGGAAGGCACTTTTGAAGGCTTCTGTATGGATTTAGACCACTCAATAGGCGGAGGAAAATTATATCAAATGTATGTTTTTTCTACCTATACCACTGATATTAAATGGCTTGAACACTATGTAGATAAACCAGAAAACTTCGATTTGGTAAACTACATTATTAATCAGGATTATTCGGCTTTGGGAGCTACTTACAAAGAAATTCAGGCTTCTATTTGGACAGTGATTGACGATATGGCGATAACAAGTCCAACGGGTGGAATTTCGTGGAATCAAAGTATAGTTGACCAAATTGTACAAGATGCAATAGCCAATGGCGAAGGTTTTGTACCACCTTGCAACGGTTATGTTGCACTGATAATGGATCCTAACCCCGACGGAAATATTCGTTTTCAGGTTACATTGATTAAATATCCGGTTTCACTCATTCCAAACAGTTCGAAACTGATTTATTAAACTTCATTTTGAAGTCAAAATTAATTTTTAATAGAAAAGGCATCTCTCTACCAGATGCCTTTTTTGTTTTACAATCCACTTAATATGACCATTTTATGAATAAAACAATCCATACTTTTACGCTGATTTTCGTTTTTTTTATACTGTTTGTTAATTTTACAAAAGCCTTAGGCACACCGCCCGTAGAACCAACCATTATTTTGTCGGAATACATTATAAATGAGGGGATTGCACCCAAAACACAAGTTGCACTTTTATCCGTAATTAATTCAGAAGAAGGCAGAACTTATACATTTAACTTAAAAACGAGCAACGCATTTGCCGACAATCGAAAATTCACAATAAACGGAAATCAACTTTTGATAACCGAAATCCCTGATTTTGAGACACAAAAGCAATATGAAATTCAGATTGAAGCCATAAGCGATTTGGGCGCAAGCATTTCAAAAGTATTCATTATCAATGTTTCAGACCTAAATTCACCAAAATTTATAACTCAAATCTATACCCGTCGCACCCCCATAAACCGCATTGTGGCACACGACAATTCGCTGTGGATAGCTGCCGATGGCGGACTTACAAAGATGACAAACAATGTGGTGCAAACCATTTATACTCAGGCAAGTGGATTGAGTGGAAACAATGTGATTGATGTTCAGTTTGATGCCAGCAATGTGATGTGGGTGGCTACCAATCAAGGACTTACGCAAATTACGACCAACGCAAAATACAATTATACAGTTACCGATGGTCTTGCCGATAACAACATCACCGCTTTGGCAATTGACAACAATGGTGCGGTTTGGTGTGCAACTTGGGGAAAGGGCGTTTCGGTGTACGATGGCAAAACGTGGACAACCTACACAGTGGCTAATGGTTTGGCTGACAATTATGTAAACGATATTGAAAAAGCCCCCGACGGTAAAATGTGGCTGGCTACAGCTTTGGGAATTTCGGTTTTCAACGGTACGGAGTTTACCAATTATAATAAATCCAACGGATTGATTCACAATGAAGTAAACACCCTTGCAATTGACCAAAACGGTATGGTTTGGGCTGGAACATGGCTTGGAGCATCAAAATTTGATGGCAGTAGATGGACAAATATTACAGTGAACGATGGCTTGATTGATAACTTTGTTTTACAGATTGCAGCCCAAAACGGAAATGTCTGGTTTTCAACACTCAACGGAGTTTCAAAATTCGATGGTTCAGTGTGGATAAATTACACCAAAACAGATGGACTTGCTGATAATCAGGTTACTGCAATTTGTGCCGAAAACAATAATGTGTGGTTTGGAACTGATTTTGGCTTGTCGAAACTATCAAACAATCTTTGGACTACGTATTCTGTTTCCGATAACTTGATTCACAATCAGGTTAATTCTCTGGCAATCAGCGATAATGGCAATTTATGGTTTGCAACATGGGGAGGAGTAGCAATATTTGACCGCAGCAACTGGAGTTCGCTCACTCAATCAAATGGATTGACTACCAACATTATAAACGATATTGCCACAACAAACGGAACTTCCGAAACTTTTTGGTTAGCAACCGAAAAAGGCATAACATCTTACAAATCAGGTAGTTTTACTCATTATTCAAATATCAACGGTTTACCCCTTTCTAATTACAAAAGTGTGGCTCTGGAAGCAAACGGCAAAGTGTGGGTAACTTCTTGGGGCAGTGGAGTTTCTGTTTTCGATGGAAGCAGTTGGAGGAATTTCAACAAAACTATGGGCTTGTGCGATAACAATGTTTTTTGTGTGGCGATAGATGCCGCAAACAACAAATGGTTCGGTACAGCAAATGGTTTATCAAAATACGATGGAACGAATTGGATAACAATCAATTATCCTGCACAACTGGGAACAAACGAAATAAAATCAATTGTTTTCGACAAAAACGGTACAATGTGGCTGGGAGCGTGGAATGGTGGAATTGCAAAATTTGAAAACAATGTGTGGACAAGTTACACTACCACTAATGGACTGATTAGCAACAATGTAAATACATTGTTTGTAGATAAAAACAACAAATTATGGATTGGAACAACCGCCGGATTGTCATCGTTTGATGGTAGTCAGTGGTCGCACTACACCACTGCCGATGGCTTGATTAGCAATACGATAAATCATATTGAACAAGATTCCGAAGGTTGGTTGTGGCTTGCCACTTCGCAAGGTGTGGTAAAGGCAAAGGAATGGAACAATTCGCCCACCGAAATCTATTTTAGTGATTTACAGATAGATGAGGATAGCCCCTTGGCAGAATCCATTGGAAGTTTCCAAACTCTCGATGCCGATGCAGACGACCGCCCAAGCTACTACTTGCAAAGTGGTAATGGCTTGAATGACAAGGATAACGCTAAGTTTCGTATAGAAGGAAATCGTCTGTTTGCGAATCAACCATTGTTGTACAGCCAACAAAAGGTGTATAACATTCGGATACTTTCAAACGATGGTTACAAAGGCACTGTAATACAGAACTTTACCATTGAGTTGATAAACATCAACAACAATGCACCAGTAATGATACAAAACAGTTTTACAGTTAAGGAACATTCGCCCAACGGACTGAAAATAGGCACAATACAAGCCACAGATGCCGATGAAAACCTGAATCAACTTACATTTTCTATCAAAGACGGCAACCATAATTCGGCGTTTAGTATCAATTCAAAAACCGGTGAATTGTTTGTAAATAATTCAAATTCAGTATATTATGAACTTATTACATCTTTCAATCTGGCAGTTGAAGTGAGTGATACCGAACACAGCAGTTTAAAGTACCATCCCATAATTGTCGAAAATATTGATGAACAAACACTTACTGCATTCAACAATGTGTTTACAATTTCGGAAAACACTGAAAATCAAACACATATTGGAAGTATGTATGCCTTCGGTGGTTTATCGGTTTCTTACGATTTTTCGATAGTGGGTGGCAATTTTTATAATGCCTTTTCTATTGATAAAACTACAGGAGAAATGAGCATAAATAATTCAATAGCAATAGATTATGAAACCAATAATCAATTTTCGCTTCGCATAGAAGTAAGCGATGGTTACGCCCAAAGCATTTCTACCTGCACGGTTTATATTACCAACTCAAACGATAATGCCCCACTGGTTGAAAATCAGTATTTTACGATTAATGAGAACGCTGCCAATGGTAGTCTTGTGGCAAAAATACTTGCAAACGACCCCGACGGAGCTATTAACCCATTGGTTTACAGAATTATAAACGAAAGTGTGGCAAATGCTTTTGTAGTGAATGCCGAAAACGGGAATATCACGGTTAATAATTCTGCTTTACTGGATTACGAAACCACGAAAAATTTGCTACTTACAGTGGAGGTAAGCGATGGAATTTACAACAGTCAAACCACTGTAAATGTTGCACTTACCAATACAAATGATAACTATCCGGTGGCAACACAACCTACATTTTCAATTGCCGAAAACAGCAGTCCTTTTTCAGTTGTTGGGCGTGTTAGTGCTACTGATATTGATGATTTACAGTCGCTTACATATTCAATTGTGGGTGGCAATATCAATAATACTTTTGCCATAGCAGCCGCATCGGGTTTGATAACCATAAACAACTCTCAAATGCTTGATTACGAAACTATTCCAACGTTTGCTCTCAGTGTAAATATTTCAGATTCTGGTAATTCGACAATCATTCCGGTTGTAATCAATTTGACTGATGTATTTGAAATTTCGGAAATATCCGAAACTGCTGAATTTCAGTTAAATACATATCCCAACCCTGCGACTACGGATTTAACCATAGAATTTCCAGAAATTCAAGAAATAGTTTCATTGAGTTTATACACAATTTCAGGTCAAATGGTTTACAATCAGATATATAACACACCGAGTAATATGTTTCGGATTGACGTTTCGCAATGGGTATCGGGAGCTTACATACTTTCGTTTCGAACAAAAAATGTTTCGATTTCTAAATCAATCATTATCAACCATTAAGCAAGTAAATAATGAAAAAGTTTTTTTCAATCCTCATTTTTGTTTTGTGCCTGCAAGTTGTTGATGCACAAAACTATGCCCTTGATTTTTCGGGTGGAAACAAATATGTAAGTTGTGGCGCAGGCGAAAGTTTGAAAATTCAAAATCAAATTTCCTTTGAAGCGTGGGTTTATCCGCTGACAGTACCGATAAACAAAAGCGGAGTACTAAGCTATATGCACGACAACCTCAACGACGAGTCTGGTTTTGGTTTTTTGTGGTACAATTCCAGAATGCGGGCATACATAAAAACAACCAATATGGCTGCCAATGCGTGGCAAAACAACGCTGGAATTACCATTCCCACTGGCAAATGGAGTCACATAGCAGGAACGTATGACGGCAGTTCGGTGAAATTTTATTTGAATGGTGTACTTAAATCCACAACAATTGCCACAGGCACAATCAGTTGGAATTTTCAACCCGAAGATTTTCGTATTGGTGTTTTTCACGATAGCGATGAAAATTTTTATTTCGATGGATACATTGATGAGGTAAGAGTTTGGAATACAGCACTTAGCGCCGAAACCATTTTCAATTGGCAAAAGCGTTATGTAAACGATATTCACCCCAACTCTCAGAATTTGGTTTCGTATTGGAAACTCGATGATAATAACGGACTTACGGCTGCTGATGCAAAAAATATGAACAATGGAACGGTGGTTGATGCCACTTCGTTTGAAAATACAAACTCTGCCTTTTCGCTTACTGATAAGGGAGTTACAGCAGTTTGCAGTCAAAATATTGAAGAGGTGTTGCCCGCCACCATCGTAAATCAGGTACTTACACTGAAAATTACAACCGAAGATGTGAGTAAACCGTTGATGTTGAACCAATTGAAAATAGATTTGAGTGGAACTACAAATTTAACCGACATCAAAAATATTCGCGTGTTCAGTACTGGTGCTTCTCCAGTGTTTTCGCCTGTTAAGCCCATTTTTTCGATGAATCTGGAGGCTGCACAAACCGTAACTTTCAGCAATGAATTGGGGGGAATGCCCTTGTACAAAGGCGACAACTATTTTTGGATTTGCTGCGATGTGAATTTGGAAGCCGGAATTGAAAATGCTGTAGATATGGCTTGTGAGTCGTTCACTATCAATAATATAGAAATTGTTCCTGCAAATCAGAATCCTGCCGGTAAAAGATATATTGTTCAAAAAATATCACAAATACTTGAATTTGAGTTTGATACCGATATTGAAATATCACCAAACTGGACACCCTCAGCCAATACAACTCTTTTGCTCACAAACCGCGATATGAGTGGTAAATGGCTCACAATCAACGGGAACGGCATGACTGGAGCAGGTACTGCCGTATATTCGTTTAATCACCCAATTGATTTGTTGGCAACACCCTATATTCGGCTTATGGCTGAAACTACTAAGAAAGCACTTGATTTTCAAATATATATAGAAGACGACGACGGTAGCCGTACTGATGTTAGTAAATTTTTGGCATATTTAGACCCTAATCATACCGTTGAATTGTTTGCCGATTTTAGCACACGCACCGCTTCAAATACAGGTTACCTCGACCCAATTTCGGGCAAACGCACGGTAAATCTGAGCAGTATATCCAAAATAGGTTTTGTGTGGACAAGCGGGCAAAACCTCAACGGCAACCTTTACCTCGACAACATACGCATTGGCAAAAAAGCAATCCGAAGCACAATTACTGAGCATAAATATTTGTCGAACAGTGGTTTAGTGCCTGCCCACTGGAATGCACCGCGCGGAAACAGTACCCTTTCGATGACTACCAACGGTGAGCTTTGTTTCGATGCTTTTTTAAATGTGGAACAGCAAGGTATTAAAATTTATCTCATTGATACACTAAATCTCACTGATAATCACTATCTTAGGTTTATTGCACGTTCAAACCAGACAGACGATGCCGTATCGCTGCGATTCACTGATTATAACAATGTTAGCGTGGATTGGGTGAATCTTAGTTTGCACCAATTCAATACAGAAATTGCGATTGATTTGAATGAAGTTTTTGCCCAAAATCCATCGTTCAATAAATCGAAAATATCTGTAATTCAGATATTTCCACACCATTACGAACCATTTACCGGAAAAATCTATTTTACCGAATTTAAGATTTCGGCTGATGCTATTCAGAAAACATATACTTCTTACTCACAAAACTTTGATAGTGAAACAGTTCCGACATTTTGGGTTTCAAACGATTACCACACCATCGAAACGCAGAGCAATTCGCTATCGGTGGAAGTGAACAAACTTGACGAAATTCATTCATTAAAAGTGTCGTTTGCCGATGTGTACGATTTGAAAAACTATCCGTATATTAAGCTGAATATCAGTGCAATACCCAGTATTGAATACACTCAGTTGGATAATTTTGTCGTTCTGCTCAAAGATGCCAATGGAATGTACAACGATTATCCGGCAGATATAATTTCATATCCGGTGGGGAGCCACACTACCGAATTGTTTTTCGATTTCAGAAACAAACTTCGAAATGAATCGGCTAATTTAATTGATATTCAAAAGATTACCGGTTTGAAAATCCTTTTTGGAAAAGATGTAATGTGGAAA
>JFJP01012318.1_pt1 | contig 12759 bp, 6 predicted proteins | sample 431651 | NCBI WGS metagenome assembly JFJP01 (sample SAMN02602958, study PRJNA72255) | Microbial mat metagenome, whole genome shotgun sequencing project. | biome: fresh water; feature: sink hole; material: water; isolation source: purple microbial (photo- and chemosynthetic) mats found in... | reverse complement strand
CCGCCAGATCCGGTTGAGGATGAAAGCGTGGTCCTTAAAGAAAATCTTGCCGCGATCACCCGTCTTCTTGACGAAACGACGACCGATAGCCCTGCCGCAGCATCTCGTGACGAGAGACAGACATTGCAGAGCAGCCTTGAAGGCATCCGCCAGTTGTTGGACCGCGAAGATGATGAGCCGGTCGAAGAACCGGATGAAAAGCCCTCCATGCGCTCTCCTGGGCGGTGGTTTGGAGGCATGGGGTTGGGTGTTTTCCTTCTCGTCGGGAATTTTGTTGCCATAACATTATTGACGCAGGTTTTTTGGGGGGCCCAGGCAGGGCTTATTTTGGGATGCGGGATCATCGGGATCATGGCACGCGCTGTGCCTGAAGAGAAAGTCGTCACGACGCTCAAACGTCTTTTGCCGTGGCAGGAAAGGATGCTGCGGACCCTTGAGGACAGGGGCGGCCAGCAGATGGGCCTTTTCACATTCCTGCGCAACAAGGGCGGCGAGATCGCATCGCCGGGGACCAAGACCCTTAAACCTAAAAGAGGACTGCGCTGGTTCGACGGCGGGCCTGTCTTTTATCCGGATATTATCGGGAAGACCGTGGCCAGGGTGATGCGCGACCTTCCGGGAGAGGCCTTGGCCCTGGATAATATGGGGAGGCCCGCTATCGTCGGAGGCGACGCCCACGTGCGTTTTGCGACGGGCGGCGAGATCGTGAAGAACGCAGCGCATCCGCACTTAAGCGCTCCCGAGATGAAGCTGATCGATACGTTTGACGCCGATGGTAATGGGCAGAGGGTTTTGCGCAAAGTGCAGGTGCGTGCGGCCCATAATGGGGATAATGATGCGACCGTCATAGGTTCCGCAGCTTTTGCCGGATCAGAGACAGAGACGATGGAACTCGACGAGATGCGGCGATTCTTTCCGGCGGTCACACATATGTATTATCAGGGGAAGATCACGGCAGGGTATCTGAGGAAAGTGATCGGTCCGTTACTTTCGCCGGATCATGTCGCTGTGAATTACAGCCGTGTCGTGCGCGCGCTGCAACGCCGGGATTATGTTGCCAACGGCCGCGTTTCACGCCGCTTTACAGGTGTGGATGAACATTTCCGTGATTTGTTCCCTGCCTATGCCGGATCATTCTTCTCGAATCTGGAATCCGCGCTTTTTGGACTTCCGCCCGGAGATTCTCCTGTGATCCCGTTGCAGATACATTTTTATCTGACCCAGGGCAACTGGGATGCATCGCTACGTTATGCCCATGTCATGACATCCGGATACAAGAGGACCGGCATTCTCTTTGAGGAAGAAGAACGCGCTGTCGGAGATGTGTTCCGCGAGGTTTTTGATCAGGCACGGCCGTATCTTTCCAGGCCGGGATTCCTTCCGGAGAACGCTGTTAAGTCATTATCCGATCTATGGTTCTCGAATAAGGAAAAGGCGGGTCATGCCGGCGCTCCCGAACAGCGGGATATCCTCGAGGTTTTCTTTAAACTTCTTGAACAGAGAATGTCCAAAGAGGCATCCAAAGATACTCTCGCCGGAAAAGTTTTTCGCCAGTGGGAGGGGTCATGGCGCGAAGGAGGCGGGGATGTTGAGGCTAAACGCCGGTTGTTCGTCGAGATCACGGCCAGAAAGTTCTTTACCGGTGACAGGCTGAAAGCTGTTCAGGCCTTCGCGGCCCGTTCGACGGGAACGTATGGTGTTTTTGTGCGCACATCGGTCTGGGATGACGGCATAACGCTGTATTCCAACCAGCAGGATGTGGCGGTGGGTTACAACGAAGGCGAGGATACTTTTGCATTTGCTTCGGATCCAAGGGTCCTTAAGACGGCGGGACCTGACGGCGAACGGCTGGAGAAGGTGATCCATTTGCGTGACGGGGAAGTCATGGACCTGGGACTGAAGAAAGACCATGGTTTGAATTTCAAAGGGTGGCGTTACCTTGGTTCAGGTAAATGGGCCGGCATCACCGAACTTGAGATCGCGGAACGTTCCTATCCGACAGCTGAATTTGTCGACGGAGAAAGGAATGAATATTATGCGGATCCGCCGGTTGAATACTCCCGGCGTCAGCGCATGGTCGAGCAGGATCTCGAGATGCTGCCCGCGATCATTGCTCAGGCAGGGCGAGTTTGGGATGATCCAACATCCTTTAATCGCCGGTCCATGTCAAATATGGCGCGCCAACTGGTCGCTGCAAAACGAAGAACGGATCATGCCCGCCTGGTGATCGTCGGGTATGACAACTCGCTGGAATTAGCGGCTGTTCTCAAATCATCTCTGGATGAAATGATCGAGGGGGTACAGATCGATATCCTGGATGCGAATGCTTTCGCGGACGACCCTGACAAGGCCCGTCTGGATAAGGATACGGTGATCCTGCTTGTCAGCAAATCCGGAGCTACGTTCCCGACCAAGCTTGCGGCGAGTATCATCAGGAAGATCGTTCCCCTTAAGAACATCTTCGGGATGACGGCGCGGGCTGATTCCGTCCTGAACACGGTCCTCGGCCAGGGGCTTCGTCCGGGCAAAGACGTCTTCTCTGAACGGATCTTTCTGACAGGAGAATTTTTTCCGTCGGAAGCGCCGGTTGCTTCGGAAGTGCTTTTGATGTACCAGCAGGCGCGCCTTGCCTTTGAACTCGCCGGGGAGCTTGGACAGGCCAAAGGTCTGCCGTTCACGCCCAAAGTCCCTGCCGAACGGTTGGCGGCATTGAAAGAAGTTTTCATAGCGCATGCGCTGGGCATGGCCAAAGAGGCCTCCGGGTTTGATGAACATAGGGATCCTTACAAGGGCGCAACCGGTGAAATGCTGCGCTCTATTGCAAAAAGGATGGGACATAGCTACCTGAGGCCGTTTTTTATGAGCCGGGTCATTGACGTAGTTGTCGCCGGAGTTTTCCTGATCGGCGGCCCTGCTTCACTTCTGGCCGGGGCTTTCGGTAATCTGGCAACCCTGCAGGCTTTCTTCTTGCATACGGTCGATTTTGTTTTGATCAGATTCGCGCTGGAGTTCGGTCTTTCGGAGTGGTATGCCAAGAAATTCCATTTACCCAAATTTGGTCGGGTCGGGGCGCGTAAACTGTTCATAGCGGCTCCTGCGCCTGTCGGGCGGACACAGAGGAACTTTATCTCCCGACTTTTTGCTAACGGGCTTTCTACAACAGGCCCGGCGGCGGTCTATTTCGGCGATTCGACCAGGGATCTGGTCGCCAAGCACGCGTCGGACATTGCCCGCGGGGATATTATCCTCAACATGGTCCTTAAACATGAAGAAGGAAAAGGGCGGATGAGCCTGCGGCAGATGACATTTCCCAAGACAGGCGCCTTGTTCGGGTTGGGTATCATGAAAGGGCGTGCCGAGATCATCGATGTGCCGGTTGAATTGCCCAGGGGAGAGAATTCCCGCGAAGATGCTGTCCTTGACCGTACGCTGGGGGCATTCTCTCTTATGACAGCGATCAAGTCGATCGGCGTCGGGATGGCCATGGCAACATCTTTTGGCGGCCGACTTTGGAATCCCGGTGAAACCTGGAGCCGTGCCGGCGTGCATACGACCCCGACCCCGATATCCGGCAATGAACGTGTCCGTGAAATACTGGCCTGGCCGGATCCGGACCTGCAAAAGGAAATGGCGGAGAAAGGCGTTCAGGTCGGTCAGGCTGAAGTCATTCCCGGCGGCATTGATATGACCACCCGCTATATGGATATCCATGAAAAAGGGGAGACCGGACCCTCCTTGTCTGATGCAGGGATACCGGAATCTCTTTCGATCGACGGGCTAATTCCGGAGGTTATGGAGATCATTCCTGTAACGCCGGGAATGATGCAGGAGTTGCTGGGGTCTTTCTCTCCCCGGCACCCCTGATCTTTCCCCGCTACAATGCCCTGCCCGTTATGTCATGAGAATACGGCTTTTTATGCATAGATGAGAAGATAACACCTGACTTGACTTTTATAATACATATATGCCAAACTTAATGGTATTAAGTGTTATTTTTTGTCATAAAAAAGCATCATATGTCAGGGAAGTCGTGTGATAAGTAAATTCAAGCTTATATTTATAGCACTGGGCATGGCCATCGTTTTGGCGTGTCCGGCGTTGGCCGAACCGCCACAGATCGATACGGTAGGAGGTAATGGATCCATTACCCAGACCCAGGACCCGTCAACGCAGACCACGAACTTCAATGTCTCCGGCCATGTGATCGGTCAGGCGAGTCAGGCGGACATTCTTCCCGGTGAGACCTGGAACATTCATTTTGCTGATCCCGCTGACACGTTTCTTTTACGTGTGCTTGATCCGTCCGGTACCCGCATTTTTGGCGATCTGAATATCTTTTATGGAAGCTTTGTCCTGGTCAATCCACATGGGATCGATATCGGCACGTCAGGTCGGGTGCATCTCGATCACGCGGCCTTTATAGCCTCAACCCTCGACATCCGCAGCAGTGATCTTGTTTCAGGAAAATATTCTTTTGGCGGCTCCGGCCATACGGCTGTGTCCAATCAGGGATTGATCCGTACGACAGGCCCGGGTTCGGTCGTTCTTTTGGGCCCGGCGGTTGACAATGCAGGCAGGATCGAAGCGCCCCTCGGTAAGGTCGCGCTGGCTTCAGGGGATGCTGTGACCGTCACGCTTGATGCTAACGGGCTCATCGCCGTTGATGTGGCCGAACCGGTGAGTCAAAAAGTTTTTGACATGCAGGGCCATGAGATAAAGACCCAGGTGTCCAACACGGGTGCGATCCTTGCTGACGGGGGTGTTGTGCTTGTGGACGCCAGGTCACTGGATAATATTTTTGATCGTAGCGTCAATCTTCAAGGGCTTGTTCGGGCTAATAAAGCGGTAGAGGGGGATGACGGGATCATTCGCATTGTGGCTTCAGACGAGGTTGTCAATACGGGCACGCTGGAAGTCGCGAGCGGTACATTGTATCTTATCAGTGACGGGCTTATCAAAACCTCCGGCTATCTCATCGCCGAATGGCTCGTAGAGGCAGGGTTTTCATTTGAGCTTGGCGGCGTTGTTCAGGTCGGCACAGCCAGCATCATCAACATTGATGGCGCCGTGCATCTAGGCACGGGGAGTTATTCAGGGATTTACGAGGATGCTGGCGATATTATCGTTGATGCCGGTGCCCAGGTCACGTTGACCGGTCAGACTGTCTTTTGGGCTGATTCGGATCCGATGACCCAGGCGCATGACGGCAACGGTATTTTTTCCATGGATAGCGGCTCTGCCATCATGGGCGGCGGCCAGGATTTAACGGTATATTCCGCGGGCAGGGATTCCGGCGGGGCGCAGGCAACGTCGAATTTATCCGATATTAGCGGTGTGAATACGCTCACCCTTAACAGTTCACCAACAGGAGAAAGTCCTGTTTACCGCGTTGCCGGGACCGTGGATGCGGGTGGGCAGACCGTGAATATTAACGGGAACCTTCTTCTTTCCCCTGGAGGCACGCTGACCGGCGCGGCCGCTATTTATATCACCGGGAACTGGACCAATAATGGCGGTACGTTTGTGCCGGGGACAGGTACGGTGAATTTCTGCAGTTTTACGTCCGACCAGTCGATCAACGGGACGGCGAGCACGCAGACATTCTATGACATGGTGGTGGCCAAGGGCACAAAAACGCTCAGCGTCGGCGGCAGTACGACAACGCTGTTCATTCATGATCTGATGTTGCACAGCGGGACGTTTGCCACAGGAGTTGCGGCCGCGGTCAATATTCTGGGGAATGTCCTGTTCACGCCCTTGGGTGAAGCCAGTTTTAATGGATTGTCGATCGATGCCGACACGTTCACTGTCAGTGATGTGGCCTTTATGATCGGTGATACGGCGCGCACATACTATCCGATCTCAGACGCTATCCTCGATGCGATGATCGCTTCCGGCAAGATGAAGACCCTGATCGTCGGTATTCCCTATGACCAGAATGGGTATAACTGGCTGGGCAGTTATTGGGGCGGGAGCGTTCCCGTCGGGTCGGATCGCATCAATATGGTCGACAATAATTATATTGCCTATATTACGCATGTGAAAGAGAGGATCGCCGCGGCGGGTTCCGACATGCGCTTTATCATTGAGTTTGGTAATGAATATAACCTGCATCCTGAGTGGTTTGGCGGCAATGTTCAGAACTGGTTTAACGCATTGACGGTAGCGACGAACAATGTTCACAATGCCTTTGGTTCCAGCATGCTGGTATCGACGGTATTGGGAGATATTCCCGGCGATTTTCAGTCTGTGATCCTGACCGGGGTGGATCTGGTGGGGATGAATACGTACCGCGGTTTAGGGAACATGGCGTCCCTGCTTGAACAGTGGAACCAGGTGTGTGCTGCGACCGGCCGCACGACCCCGTTCTATGTTTCCGAGACGGGGTATTCCTCATGGGTTGGAGATGGCGGGGAAGCGCTGCAGAATGTCAATGTGCCGCTATTGTGGGATGAGCTCTGGAGGCTGGGTATTGGTACAGTATTCATGACCTTTGAGGATAACATGAGAAAAGAGGGTTCTCTGAGCGCTCAGGATGGGCGGGAGGATTATTGGGGGTGGCTTCGCCAGGATCAGACGCATAAGGCTGTCTACGACACCATGTCCGGGGTATGGACGCCCCCTGAGTTCCAGGCGGGTTCGACACAGATCAATGTTAGCGGCGACTGGATCAATAATGGAGGCACCTATATATCCGAGAATGATCCAGGATTCAATTTCTTGCAGGATGTTTTCTTGCCGATACCATCCTGGCATGTCCTGGACATCCGCGCTCTTACGACGAACCTTAGCATGCCGTTTGAGACCCATATTTTGATGCAGCTTTTGAGCACAACATTGATCCATGATGAAACGATCCCTTTTATAGGTGTGAAATGATGCCAAGCCCCGGTATGTCTAAACGCGCGATCATCGCGATGGGGATCCTGGTGTTCCTCGCCGGTGTTACTGGCTCCGTGTCCGCATTCGAGCTTCCTCCGGGAGTTCTCCGGGAGATGGCGCGCGTGGCCGAACGCTCGACCCAGACCATTGAAAGGTCTCTGGAGGATCCTGTAGCTTCTCGTGACAGCAAGTCCACGTACGTTGAAAAGGCCTTGAATGAGGCGGAAGAGGTCTTGCAGGCGGGATCCGTTGATCAGCCTGTGTCGCGTAGCTCAGAGGCCGTTCCCGCGTTCCGGGTTGAGAAAGTGCATGTGCTCTCTAGTCAGCTTTTGCCGCAGGACGTACTTGCCGCTATCCTGGAACAGTTCGAAGGCCGGGAACAGACGATGCAGACCATGCAGGACCTTGCGGACCGGATCACCCTCGCGTACCGGCAGCGCGGGTATCTGAGCAGCCAGGCTTACATTCCTCCTCAGGAAATGAACGACGGGATCTTTAAGATCGCGGTACTCGAGGGCCGCATCGGGCGGATCATATTCGAAGGCAATGAACATTATTCTTCTGACGTTCTCAGGCGTTATTGCGATATCCGTGAAGGGGATGTCTTGAGTTATCAGAAATTGCAGCAGACGGTGGCGAAACTCAATGCCCATCCTGACAGGATCGTGCGTGCGATCATCCGGCGCGGGCAAAGCCAGGGGCAGACGGATATTGTTTTTAATGTTGAAGAGCGCTCGCTGGTCGCTGGCAGTGTTCTGGCAGATGATCATGGGTCGAAGGCGATCGGGAATAATCGTCTGGGGACCGGTTTGCGGCTGGATAATGTTTTCGGGCAGGATGATATCATGCGCATGGGCATGATGGGGGGGCGGAATTTCGGTTCAACATTTATCGAGCATGCTTTTCCGCTCGCCGTGATGAATTCTGTCTGGAAAACAGGGGTCGCTTTTTCAAGATCGTTACCCCAAAAGCAATATGAGCCTTATGGGATCAGCACAACGACGATGGATTACTGGGGCAGGTTGGAGACGCGTCTGATCACCGACGAACGTTTGGCCCTGGATTGGAAAACAGGCCTGGATATCAGGGAGAGTCGGACCAAGTTCCTTTCGGGTACGGACAGCCGTCAACGCTTGAGGGTTTTGCGTTTTGGTCCGGCCTTGACGCTGCGGGATGACGGGGGTGGGACCATGATCGAGAACCAGTTCTTGGTTGGCCTTAGCGGATTAGGCGCCGCGGTGTATCAGGCCTCTGCGGGCAGGCCCGTCGCGCAGCCGAACTTTTTTGCTTCAGATCTCGCCATCCAGCGCGCGCAGAAAATGCCGTTTAATACACGCATGTCAATCCAGGCGCGGGGACGTTTATCGCCGGACCAGCAGCCTTCATCCGAGCAAATGGCTTTTGGAGGGGCAGATACAGTGCGCGGGTACCCTGAGGATAATTATTTTGCTGATCAGGGATTGATCCTGAACGTTGAATATTTGATCCCGTTCTTTTTCCTTCCGGAGGCGTGGAAAATGCCCTGGAGCAAAGAGCTCCTGCGCGACCGGCTCGATCTGGCGATATTCTTTGATGAAGGCTGGGCCTGGCAGAAGGAACCGTATAATGACGATAAGGGATCTGCGGTCTTGAGCGGAACAGGTATCGGTTTGCGCGCGCGCCTGGCGAACCATATTTATTTCACGACGGATCTTGCCTGGGCTGTCGGTGATAGGCCGAGTGAGGGCGATCACCGTTTCAGGATCCATTCGGGTATTCAGGCCAATTTCTAAAGGCCGGGCTTAATGAACAACTGCTGTTGAGGACTGCATGACTAAGAATATTCTGCGCTGCCCCTGGGTTAATCTTGACAATCCCCTGTATGTGGCTTACCACGACGATGAGTGGGGCCGCCCGGTCCATGAGGATCGGCATCATTTTGAAATGCTGACGCTGGAAGGCGCCCAGGCAGGTCTTAGCTGGGAGATCATTTTAAGAAAACGCGAACACTACCGTAAAGTTTTCAAGGGTTTTGATCCGGAGGTCGTCGCGCTCTATAAAGCCAGCGATGTAGAAGCCTTGATGCGTGATCCGGGGATCGTGAGGAACCGGTTGAAGATCGAGTCGACGATCACCAATGCGCAGGCGTTCCTTCGGGTGCAAAAAGAGTTCGGGACATTTGACAGCTACATCTGGGGCTTTGTGGGGCATAAACCCGTTAAGAATAAATTCCGCAAGGCCGGTGATTATCCTGTGCGCACAGCTGTGAGCGATGCGATCTCCAAAGACCTCAAGAAACGCGGCTTCAGGTTTGTCGGCTCGACGATCATGTATGCCTACATGCAGGCTACAGGCATGAGCGATGATCATGTGGTGTCATGCGCTTTTCGCGGATGATTTCAGTTCCCGGGTGGCTGCTGTTCTGTGGTATTATAAAAAACAAGCTTGAGACGGGCTTGCAGGACGTTCAATGATAGGGCACAGGAGATAACTCAGCGGCATGTTAAGCACAACCCGACATTTAAAAACGGAAACAGATCCTCAGAACCTTGGGGACAGTGATGCCGAGGTTGCTTTTCTCGGACGGTCTAACGCCGGCAAGAGCACGCTGATCAATGCGCTCTGCGAGAAAACGAACATGGCGTATGTGTCGCAGGTCCCGGGGAAGACCAGGACGATCAATGTGTATGAGCTCAAGCCGTACCGCTGGATCGTTGACCTTCCGGGGTATGGTTACGCCGTCGGATCGAAATCGGAAAAGGCCCAGCTGGGGCCGATGATCGAGGGATACCTGCAGAGCAGGGAGAACCTGTGCATGGTCTTTGTCATTCTGGATGCGGTCGCAGGACCGACCAAGCTGGACATGATGATGATCAACTGGCTGATCCACTACGACCATCCGTTCAGGATCATCGTGAATAAGATCGACAAGATCGGACCTGCCGGGCTTGCCGCCAGAAAAAAAGAGATCGCCGGGCAGCTGCTGATGGAGCTCGAGGATATTTTCTGGATCAGTTCAAAAAAGAATATCGAGATCGTAACGCTGCAGAAGGTGATCGCAGAATTGCTGAAGGCTTGAGATCCGGTATGCCTGATCGCGGGGGAATAATTCATTGAAGAAGTATGTTCTGGCATTGATCCTTATCACCCTGGGTGTTTACGCGAACACCCTGTTCAATGGTTTTGTGGGCGATGATCATGCCATCATTGTTGAAAACACCTTCTACGCCCATGTGTCCGACCTTCCGAGGTTATTTTCCAAAGATTACACAACTGACCCTCTGCTTTTGAATCAGGGCCCAGGGCGCGATTATGGTTCGGGTTCGGTTGCGTACCGTCCTGTTCTGAGTTTGACCTATTTTCTTGATCATGCGCTGTGGGGCACGATGGCGCCCGGCTACCATTTGACCAATCTTGTTCTGCACCTATTGAATGTTGTGCTTGTCTTTGCCCTGTTCCTCGTATTTATGATCAAGCCGCCGTGGGCGTTCTTTGCGGCTCTCCTCTTCGCTGTTCATCCCGTCCAGACGGAAGCGATCTGCGCGATCGGATATCGCGGGGATCTTTTAGTGACTTTTTTTGTACTCGTTGGATGCCTTTGCTGGGTGCGCTTCAGGGAAGGCCAAAGAAAGATCTGGGCGATCCTGACACTGGCGGCATATTTTCTTGCGGTTTTTTCCAAGGAAGCGGCCTTACTGATGCCGGTGCTTTTATGGATCTACGATCGTTCATACAAGTCCGGGGCGTGCGGTAAGGCAGATCAGTGGCGGTGGGGCGGGGTCTTTGCGCTTATCGGCGCTTTTTATCTCTGGGTTTATTTATGGGTCTTTCCTAATCCGTCTTTATATAGCAATCTGGCCCTGGGAAAAACCATCGCGGAACATGTGAGCGTGGTTTTACGCATTTGGGAATTCAATATCTTTTCATTGATCTTTCCGTGGCTGATCGCGACGGTTCCGCCGCTTTACACGCTGGCGCCGATCCCGCTAACGGATATTTATCTGATCCTTTCGCTATGCCTGTCGATGTTTGTCATAGCCGGTGTCTATTTTTGTTTCAAAACAAAACAGGGCGCAGCTTTCTGGCTGGCCTGGTTCCTGTTGTTTTATATTCCCGTGAGTGGCATCATGGCCACGCCCAATCCTGTGGCCTACCGGTTCCTCTATTTGCCAGGCATCGGGTTTTTTGCGATAGCCGGTTACGGGCTGTACAGGTTTTCCGAGATGGCGATGATCCCGTCGAGGATCTCAGTCTTGATCAGATTCTTCATCGTAGCCGTGTGTTGTGTTTTCACGTTCTCTAATAATTTCTTATGGCGCAACAATCAAACGATCAGCAAACAATGGATCAGGGATTTCCCCGGGCATTACAAAGGCCATGCGGTCCTGGGGATAGAATATTTCAGGCAGTTCAGGTTTGCTGAGGCGGTCGAGGTCCTGGAGCCGTTCTGGCATGATCTTGGAAAGTCAGACCCGTCTGCTTTATATTGTCTGGCCGAGGGGCATTTTCAATTGGGGCACAGGGATAAAGCCGCCTATTTCTTCGATGAGCTCATAAAAGGCCATCCCTATTTCGCAGATGCCTACTTTGGCCTTGGCAAGGTTTTTCTCGCCCAGGGTAATGCCGCGCGGGCGCTGGTGTATTTTAGAAAAGCGATGGAGATTGATCCGAAAGATATGTATTTCAAGTATATTGGTTCAAGGGCGCGCGGTGCTCATGAGGACCGGCAAGCGGCGGGGATCGTTGTTGAGGCGTTAAAGCTGCAGTATGGGGAAAGATTTTCTGTTCCCGTGAGGTAGCAGGAAATGTTCTTGAGATATTGAAATAGAAAAGAAGCTGCTGTGCCTATCCGGAGGTGGTGAGATCAAAAAATTCATCCTAGGTTTGATCACAGGGTTGTTCTTGTCAGTCGGCCTTTATTTTCTGCATACCGCGGACACCAAATTCCGTGTCGATACAGGGCGTATGCTCGATCAGGATATTATTTATCTGAAAGACGGGACGCGTATGAAATGCTGGGTGGGATATGAGGGGAAGGATGAGATCCTGGTGGAAACACAGGAAGGCACCTTCACGTTGCCGCGGTCAGTGTGCTTGCACATTGAAAAAGATGTGTTCCTGAAATTTGTACGCAAAGTGATTTAGATCCCATATGCCTACCGGCGGTCAGCAAAATCGAGTTTTCCTGCGCATTCCCGTCAAGATATCAGCGGAGGTGTATGTTAATGGCCAGTGCTGTCAAAGATCACGGCTGGTCGATCTAAGCACGAATGGCCTGGCGTTCTTCATCAGCCCGTCAGATATCTTGCCGGATGAGTTTGAAATACGGTTTAAATTGAGCCCGTTCTCCAGGAGCATTAACGTGATGCTGCAGGTGCGTAATCGCGTATCCTTGGCGGAAGGTGTGCGCATCGGGTGTGTTTTCCTTCAGATCCCGGACCAGGACAGAAAGCGCATTGACCAGTACGTTTGCACGTTCGCCGGCATATCTTTCCCGCAGCAGGCCGTCAACGTGGCCGCCTTTCTTTGTGCTATCGACGCGGCGTTGAGGATCCTGCTGTATCAGTTAAATGCTTATTACAGTGCCACAGATTTTGGAAGAAGTGTTCCGGGGCCTGGCGTTCCAGTGTCTTCCGCCGTCATGCTGGCATGCTACGCCGTTACGGCTTTCCTGGCTTTTATCCTTTCTTCCCCGTCTTTGGTCCGGAGATGGAAATTGAGTTTTATATCAAGTTTATTGTTATTGGGGTATGCCTTCTTTTTTCTTCTCATGAAAAATCTGGATTGCCGGCAGGAATGGCGCTGGGGTGGCGATGACCTTTATGCAGCTTCATTCCTGGTGATGCAGCTCTTCCTTGTCCTTTATCTTGGCTTCGCGCTTGGGACAGGGCTGTTGTT
>JFJP01005782.1_pt1 | contig 12759 bp, 9 predicted proteins | sample 431651 | NCBI WGS metagenome assembly JFJP01 (sample SAMN02602958, study PRJNA72255) | Microbial mat metagenome, whole genome shotgun sequencing project. | biome: fresh water; feature: sink hole; material: water; isolation source: purple microbial (photo- and chemosynthetic) mats found in... | reverse complement strand
TGAATCCGCTGCTGACCGAAGTTGCCAGCGCTGTGTGTGCGGGTGTCTGCTCGAGTACCGACTCCGATAGCTTCAGATAAAAAGCGCTCGCCTCGCGCGCAAGTTGAAGGTCCTCTTCATTGGATTGCGTCTGGCTTGCAAGTGCGTCAGCCATCGCCCGCGTGACCAGACTTTGGGTTGCGCAGGATGACAACAAAACGCACGAAGCAAGTGCTAATACTGGTGAAAAGTACACACGCATATTGACGAGTATTGCATGGCATCAGTCGAAAAAATGAACCTACTTGGGTCTGTTGCTGAACACACAAATTTGGACGCTGCCAAAAGAAAACACTTGATAGTCCCCTCCAATGTCACGAAAAAGAAACTCTAAAGATGTAAGCAGAATCGTGTGACGCATGCGCTTTGTAATCGCCGAAGGTACGTTTGCATCGCTTCAAAGAGGTGCTGCTGCGTCATGGGATTGAACCGCAGTGCTTGCGCCTGGAATTGACAGATACAGCTTTTCTGCAGGACACGTCCAGAGCGCTGGATGTGATTGAACCGCTGGTGGGGATGGGCGTTGCGCTGGAGATTGACGACTTTGGCACCGGTCACTCCTTACTGTCATACCTTCGCCGTTTGGCGTAATCGACCGTCAAAATGGACAGGTCCTTTGTCCATTGGAAGATGGGTTCGGACACGGTGGCAGGTTTCGCGTTGCTGCATGGGGCTGGGCATCGTGCACCTTCGGGAAATTCGATGGGCGGGAGTCGCCATCAGGCATGGGTTCCGGTCGGACCCCGCTCATCCAGCGGGTCATAGCGTTGACCTGAAAGCAATGCAAAGGGCGACCGCCAGTATGTCGCAACATTATGAAATGGATCCAGAAGAATCTTGATCGCCCATGCAAGCCCCCAGACGGGACTACGCAGGAAGAACAGGTGTAGGGAGCGAAACAGAAGGCCCGCTGCGCCAAGTGCAAGCCAACTCAACCCGACATCGTGAACATATCCTTGAAAAGTGGAGGATGGGTCGATGAGACCGAAAAGCCCGGGAGACACCAATATCAGTACCGGCACCGCCAGCCATACGCCTATCAGCACAGCTTTGCGCTGCATGTTGTAGCCGACTTTGATGGACTCTTTGCTCGAGTAAGTTGCGTTGTTGATTTTGTCAAAACCACGTGGCTCGAAGAAGATGTGCCCTGACTGCCGGGTCACCATGCCGACAAGCCAGCCAACAATGCCCGCCATTGCAGGATCTATGAACAGCAGCAAGTAGGCCACCAGAAAGCTTATGGCGCTGATTAGATGCAATGTCTGATTGATTCGACACTGGTGATAGTAGCGGTGGTCATCCCACTGCAGAGTTCTGATTTTCGCAATGAGGTCATGCATGTCGTGCTCCAGGTTGGATGCGGTTGCAACACATTGAGTAGCCGCAGGTGCGACTGTAGGTGCCGTCTATGACAGATTGATTAACTGATGGATGACGCATCCATGAAAGTTGGTAGGAACACGCCGGTGCTGTCGAATAGCTCAGCGTCCCGGTAGTAAATCGGATGCGCTTTCACCTGCATGTCACAAAGCTTTCTTATCGATGCATAACACTCCTCCAGCGTTTTCATTGATGAGGAGTGACCATGAAGATTACCGTGATTGGAACTGGCTACGTGGGATTGGTGACAGGAACCTGTCTGTCTGAAGTGGGCAATGACGTTATTTGCTTTGACACGGATAGCGCGAAGGTTCAGGACCTTCAATCGGGAGGAATACCGATCTATGAACCGGGGCTGCAGGACATGGTGCGTCGCAATGTGGCGGCCGGTCGACTGCACTTCACTGACGACATCGAGTTTGCAACACGCTTCGGCACCATTCAGTTCATCGCTGTTGGCACACCCCCAGGTGATGACGGCAGCGCTGATGTTTGCCAAGTCTTGATGGCTGCCCGCAACATCGGAAAGTACATGAACGACTACAAAGTGGTGGTCGACAAGAGTACTGTGCCTGTAGGGACCGCCGATGCCGTTCGCAATGCAGTCCAGGAGCAGCTCACCCTGCGAGGTGTGAACACGCCATTTGCGGTGGTTTCCAACCCGGAATTTCTGAAGGAAGGGGCTGCGTTGGAGGACTTCATGCGTCCGGGGCGCATCGTCTTGGGTTGTGATGACCAGCAGGCCGAGTTGAATATGCGTGCACTGTATGCGCCGTTTCAACGCCATCACGACCGCTTGATCCTAATGGATGTCCGAAGTGCGGAGCTGACCAAGTATGCGGCGAACGCCATGTTGGCCACCCGCATCAGTTTCATGAACGAACTGGCGAACGTAGCGGAAAGGCTGGGTGCTGACATCGAGCAAGTACGCAAGGGAATAGGCAGTGACCCGCGCATCGGCTATGACTTTTTGTATGCGGGAGCGGGTTATGGGGGATCGTGCTTCCCGAAAGATGTGAAAGCTTTGATCAAGTTCGCACGCGAGGATGCTGGCATTGATCTGTCAGTCCTGAACGCAGTGGAGTCTGCCAACCAGCGTCAAAAACATGTGTTGGCAGACAAAGTGAAGGGCAAGTTTGGCGCTGACCTCACCGGTCGCCATTTCGCGATTTGGGGACTGGCGTTCAAAGCCAACACGGACGACATGCGTGAAGCCAGCAGCATTACAGTGATTGAGGACTTGCTCGACGCAGGTGCCACCGTGACCGCATATGACCCTGTGGCTATCCCTCAAGCGCGGCGCATGCTGCAGCATTTGGATGGGCTGCGTTTTACGGAATCCCAAGCGTCTGCGCTGATAGGTGCAGACGCACTGGTGATCGTTACGGAGTGGAAAGAGTTTCGAAGTCCGGACTTCGACAACATCAAGACCAGTTTGAACACTCCCGTAATCATTGATGGCCGCAACCTCTATGATCCGCGACTGATTCGCGGTATGGGAATTGAGTACTTTCCGATCGGACGCTAATTAACCTTAGCGTCACATAGCCTGTCATTGAAATGCCATCAAGTCAATTTAGCATTCCGGCACTACTGTTGGAGGACCTTTTATGGACGAATTTCTTAGGCAGCTCAGAATCCAGCGCTGGGACGATCACCGTCTTTATCACCACAGCCGTATCAATCAAACGCTTCATCTGATCAGCGCAGTGAGTTTTCTGGTGGCCTATGGGTTACTGTTCGTTGATCCCGCGTTGGCAGCGCTCGTAGCCTGGCTGGTATCGATGACAACCCGTCAATCAGGGCACTTCTTTTTTGAGCCCCGCGGCTATGACGAAGTGAATCAGGTTACGCACGACTACAAGGAAGCGGTAAAGGTCGGATACAACCTGAAACGCAAAGTTGTCCTGTTGGCGGTGTGGGCGTTTGCACCATTCATGCTGTTCGTAGATCCAAGCGCGTTTGGATTCTTGCAGCCGCATCGCTCAGCGACTGAACTGCTGCATAACATTGGCACCCTGTGGTTGGTTGTGGGCGTGGGTGGGCTGATTTTTCGGACGGTTCACTTGTTCTTTTTGAAAGACGCGATGTCCGCATTGGTCTGGATGACAAAGATCTTGACCGATCCGTTTCATGACATTTATCTCTACCACAAAGCACCTTTGGCTTTGCTGCGTGGAGAGTTGATTGAGAAACGCACGAAGATGAATGACGAGACCCACGTCGCAGTTACCGCTGAGTCTTAAAGCCTGGCTGCGAGCATCTCCCGCAGGACTCTGCGCCGGATGCTTCGGTTGGTGAGTTCAGGAACGGTCGTCCACCACCCATCCGCCTTCATCGCCAATACAGCACGCACGAAGCGAGCAGACACTTGATCAAAGTCGGACTCGGTGAAATTCAAACTAAAGATGATGCGTCCGGTTCCGACCCAGCTGAGTGCCAGCCCTTCGAGGCGCAGGTAATGCTGCAACAACCAGTTGAAGCAGGCCGGTTGCGTATACAGCACGGTCCAGATGGAGGACAAATTCGCAACCCGAACCGGGACATCTGTCTCCTTGAGCCGCTCGTTGAGCCGCTCAGCACGTCTGTTCCAGGTCGCATCAAGATCTGCGTACAGTTCGGCAACCTTCGTTTCCTCCAGGCTGACAAGGAAAGCATTCATTGCTCCCATCACGTAAGGATGCGAATTGAAGGTGCCGCGGGCAAAACAGATGTTTGCCGGCGCTTCGTTTCGAAATCGCGCCATCCATTGGTGACTTCCACAGACGACGCCAACGGGCAAGCCGCCGCCCAGCGTCTTTCCGTACGTGACCATATCGGCACGGATGCCAAAGTACTCTTGCGCTCCGCCTGGTGCCAGGCGAAATCCGACGAACACCTCATCAAAGATCAAAGCAATTTGACGTTCGTCGCACACAGCCCGAAGCTTGCCAAGCCATTGCGTGTATTCCAGCCGCGCAAAGCCCGCGCAGCGCGAACTGTCGAGCAAGGCTCCGTCGCTCGGCGCAGCAGCATTGGGATGGAGGGCTTGCAGCGGATTGACCAGCACGCAGGCGATGTCATTGCGCGTACGCAAAACCCGCAGTGTCGCATCGCTCAGTTCCGACAACGTGAAGGTATCGCGGGCCGCAATCGGATTGCCAATGCCAGGCTGTACGTCCCCCCACCAGCCATGGTAGGAGCCGCAGAATCGAACAACCTTGTTGCGTCCAGTGTGATAGCGAGCGAGTCTCACTGCCTGCATCACGGCCTCCGTTCCGGACATATGGAACGAAATCTCGTCTTGGCCGGATACGCGCTTGAGTCGCTGGACATTGTCGATCACTACTGGGTGGTAGGCACCCAGCACCGGACCAAGATCGCGAACCATATCAGCACCGCTGTCGATGCAACGTTTGTAGAAGTCGTTTCCGAAGAGGTTGACACCGTAGGAGCCTGTGAGATCGTAGAGGACATTGCCATCCAGATCGGTGACCGTTACTCCCGACGTCGACTGGACAAAGGAACCGACCTTAAGTCCCTTTTCGACCAGTTTGCGAAACTGGAACGGCACCCGATACGTGCTGACGAATTGCAGATCAGCCAGCCCAGGGGCTGCCTCGGCACTTGTAGTCAGACTCTTGGCAAAACGCTGCTGGCACTGCGCGACCAAAGCGCCGAAGGCAGCCCTGCGTGTGGCCACCACTTCGGCAGACGCACCGTCGATGGCAAAAGCCTGACTCTCGTCATAGGAATAGTTCGGCACCAACGCGGCTATCCGCTTAGCGATGCGCGGGTGTCCAGCCAATGAGCGATGTTTGGCGAGCGAAAGTTCCAATCGGCGCTTGGCCTTATGCAGGACCACCAGCCCAACAGCGCCGCCAACCACACAAAAAATCAGAGTTTCCGCGGTAATCGAATCAATCACGAGTCACTGCCTTTCAGTTGAATTACTTTTCTTGAGGTGAAAATGAGCATTCGCAGCCACATCCAATCCGTGTTGACCCAGGAGGACTTGAATTTCCTATTGACGAACCGGATACCACGCAGACTGCTGACGCGCTTTATGGGCTGGTTCAGCAAAGTTGAGCAGCCACTGGTTCGCGACGCGTCGATCGCAATCTGGAAGTTTTTTAGCGATCTGGATCTGTCCGAAGCGAAGAAGCAACAGTTCACCAGCATGCACGACTGCTTTACGCGCGAACTGCGAGAAGGCTGCAGACCCCTCGACACCCGCGAAGACGTAGTTAGCAGTCCGGTGGACGCAATCATTGGGGCCAGTGGCCCGATTCGGGATGCCCAGGTGTTTCAGGCTAAGGGGTTCCCGTATGCCCTGGAGGACCTTGTAGGGAACGATGAGGACATCTCGGTCTGGCGGGATGGATATTTTGTGACGCTGCGCTTGACTTCCAGCATGTACCACCGCTTCCACGCTCCCTACGACTGCACCGTAGAGAAGGTGCGATACTTTTCTGGCGATACTTGGAACGTCAACCCAATCGCATTGAAACGAATTGAGAAGCTGTTTTGCAAGAACGAACGCGCCTTCATAAGGGCCAGGATTGCAAACACGGGGCCGTTCGCCAACCAGCAAATCGCATTGGTTCCCGTCGCAGCGATTTTGGTTGCCAGCATTCGGTTGCACTTTCTGGATGTTCTGCTTCACCTGAAGTACGCGGGAGCCAAAGACATTGACTGCAAAGCCGAGTTGGTCAAGGGGCAGGAAATGGGGTGGTTTCAACATGGATCCACGGTGATCGTTCTAACCCCCAAAGGGTTTTCACTGTGCGAAGGGCTAGAGCAAGGGGCGCATATTCGAATGGGACAGGCTCTGCTGTCCGCGGGGGTTGGCACCTGACTGCGCTCCAAGGTCCGCTGATGAGACCGATTCTCGGCCGTGGTTGTGCAAGACGCCTTTGAGGATCTTCAAGAAGCTGTCGTATACCGCGTCCCACCCCAAATGAGAAACGCTTTGCACAGCGATACCGCGCATCTCGGCACAAAGGGACCTTTGTGCCGCAAGCTCTGTAGCAGAATTGACGAACGCGAACTCGTCGCCCGCTGCGACAAGGACTCCATTGCGCCCGCTTTCGATGAGTTCCTTTGCTGCGGCCAGATCGTAGGCAACCACCGCGAGGCCGCTCGCCAATGCTTCTGGAACCACGTTACCGAAGGTTTCAGTCAAACTGGGGAACAGGAAAAGATCGGCGGATGCATAGTGTGTCGCCAGATCCTCACCTCGGCGTGTGCCTGCGAAGTGTGCTTCAGGGCATGCCTCTTGCAGGAGTTTCTTCATGGGTCCGTCGCCAACAAAAACCATTTTTGCATTGGCAACACGCGTTTGAATGGCTCGGAACGCCGAAACGACCAACCCTGCATTCTTTTCTTTCGCGAGTCTCCCTACCAGCAGCACCACCAGGTCTTCTGGCCCCGCATTCCAACTGCTACGCAACGCAACGGACCTTTTCTGCGAACTGAACAGGCCCGTGTCTACACCACGCGACAACAAGGCGAGGTTTTCGTATCCGCGTTGTTCGAGTTCCTTGATCAATGCCTTCGTCGGCACCAGGGTCGCACGAGTTCTGTTGTGCAATTTGCGCAAGTACGAATCGATTGGCGATTTCAACAAGGCAATTCCATAGTGCGGCGTGTAGCTTTGGAAGTTGGTATGAAATGAACTGGTAATGGGTAAGTGCAGCTTTCGTGCAGCGGCTACGGCAGACCAACCCAACGGCCCTTCCGTGACCACATGGACAATGTCTGGCCGCTTTTCGCTCCAAAGCTTTGTCAGGCGGCCCTTTGCTGGCAATCCAAACTGAAGTTCGCCATAGGCAGGCAAAGCGATACCGCGCGACAGTACTTCATCGATTCCTGGCCGCGGTCCATTGATCGTGTCAAGTGTTTGACGCGGTCGTACGACCTGGAGAGCGTGCCCGCGCGCCATGATCCCATCGACAATTCGACCCAGTGTCATGGCCACGCCATTGACTTCCGGCGGAAAAGTCTCGGTCACAATTGCTATCCGGAGTGACTCTGGCTGCGTTGTGAACGACTCGACCTCAAGTGCATCTAGGTTTTTCATCTGCCATAGACTACGCATGAATAGTGACAGTTTGATGATTGTTTGCTAGATCGTGTTGTCGATTGCCATCTTGCGATTTGTATCCCCAGCTTTTTTCGTCCATATGACATAGATGACAAGCATTGGACATGCCACTATGAAACCAAATCCAATCAGCAATGTTGACAAAGGTACTTGCAGCGCAATGGCGATTGCGTAAATGCCAAGCATGAGGAGCATTGCCGCGTTTTCGTTGAAGCCCTGTACTGCGATCGATCGCCCAGCGGTAAGCAAGGTGTGGCCGCGATGCTGCAACAAGGCGTTCATAGGAACAACGAAGAATCCTGCCAACGCACCTACAAGCACCAAAAGGACCGAAGCCACTAAGACCGTTTTCACCAGCAACAAAAGTGGTATCAAACACCCAATCACGATGCCCAGGGGCAACGTGCGGGTGGCATGCATCAGGGGGACTGTACGACTTGCCGCAATTGCCCCAGCGATGACTCCCAAAGCGGTGACACCCTGCAAGTAGGCGGCTTGTGCAAGTGGAAGACCCAACGACTCGGTTGCCCATCGCAACACAATGAGTTGCAAAGTTGCACCGACGCCCCACAGTAACGAGGTAACGGACATTGAAAGCCCGCCTTGTCTATCACTCCAAAGGGTCATGTTCTCCTCGAGAAAGCGCTGAATCAACTGAACTGGATGAAACGAATGCCTTGCATAACGCGCTCCGCTATCTGCCACCCAAAAGCTCAGCATTAGCGCCGCCGCATTCAGCATCAGCAAAACGAACATGCCCGCAATGAATTGTGTGTGTGTCAGTCCATAGTCCGCGAAGGGTTCAAAATCGCCAACGTTCAACATCGTGGAACTGATGAGCAGACCGCCCAATACGGTTCCCAGAATCACCGCTGTGACCGTAGCACCCTCAAATAGCCCGTTCGCAACCACGAGGTCATGCGATGGCAAGAGCTCCGTAATCAGACCGTACTTTGCCGGTGCATACATGGTTGCCCCAAGACCGGCCACAGCGATTGCGATAAGTGGATGTGCGCCAGAAATGAGCACCAATATTGCAGACACCTTGAGCAGATTGGCAATCACCATCACGCGCCCTTTGCGCATTAGATCGGCAACGGGGCCAACAATGGGCGCGAACATGACATAGAAAACAGTGAAGCCGATCTTTAGAACTGGTATTAGCCATTCGGCACCTTCCAGTTCAATCGTCCGGGCAATTGCGACGATCAAGAATGCGTTGTCCGCTACTGTAGAAATGAGCTGCACCGCCAAGAGAAGGTAGAACGTTTTTGGCATTGCGAGCTCGCTTCTCTTTGTGGTTCCGCTAAAGCTGTCCTGGTATTGCAGAACCAACTACTTCAGCAAAAAAATCAGAATGGGACGCACATGGACAAAGTCTCAACCGTGCAAGTACGCAGACCTCACACATCGACGAACCAGCGGTAAGTCCGCTCTTACAAGTCCGTAAACACATCTTTGCGAGGATGCTAAGTGCGACATGTGACACATACGTGAAACGAACTCATGCTTCTTCCAACCGCCCTCACTGACTCACAGTCATCGGCAGGACAGGAAGGCCTGGAAAACCGGAGCGGTGGAACACTTCTCTCGGGCTGTTGCTAAAGCGAGAATTTCACAGATTCGTCACAGTGAAGGTTCCCAATGCATGGCGTAACTTCTGGAATGACCATGCAAAATCAAACGCCCAATCGTCGTACCTTTCTCATTCAAACGGGAGGTGTTGTTGCAGCAGCTACTACGGCGGGAGCCGCGTTGGTCGCTTGCGGTGGCAGCAATCCAGGTCCAGCTGAATTCAAATATGGTGTCGCAAGCGGTGACCCGCTTGCGGACCGCATCATCCTCTGGACGCACGCCAGGATTGCGAGTACCGATGAAAATGTGCCGCTGCTCTGGCAGGTAAGCAGTACCGATACGTTTAGCGCTATCGTTGCCACCGGCACCATGACCTCCACTGCCGAAACCGCTTTCACCAACAAAGTCGATGTCACCGGCCTGACCGCAGGAGCCACCTATTTCTATCGATTCATGGACGGATCCGGAAACGCGTCGCCCGTGGGCACCACGCGTACACTTCCCGCTACCAATGCCACCAGCGTGAAGTTTGCCGTCATGTCGTGCACGCTGTATTCCGCGGGTTACTTCAATGCCTATGATGCCGCGGCCAAGTCGGGCGCGCAGTACGCCATCCACTTGGGTGATTACATCTATGAATACGGCTCTGACCCGTCCAAATTCGGTAACTCCGAAGCAGTGGCTCTGGGGCGTGTCACGGCACCCGCCAACGACATTGTCAGCCTGGAGGACTACCGCACTCGCTACGCGCTGTACCGGTCTGATCCCCAGCTGCAGGCATTGCACGCCGCCATGCCCTGGATCACTGTCTGGGACGACCACGAATTCACCAACAATGCGTGGATGGACGGGGCCGAAAACCACAACAGCACCACCCAAGGCAGCTGGAGTGCGCGCAAGGCCATTGCCGCTCGCGTGTACCACGAGTGGATGCCCATCCGCACACCGGATGCCAGCAATCTGTTCAAAATCTACCGTCGCTTCGACTTTGGCAATATCTTCACGCTGCACATGCTCGATACGCGCATCGAAGGACGCGACAAGCAGTACGACGGCTACGGTGATGCCGATGGCGGTATCGGCCGCTACGTCACCGCACTCACATCCGGCTCGGATGCGACCCACCGCATGATGAGCACCACGCAGCAAAGCTGGCTGACCAGTGGGATGGCCGCATCGACCGCCACCTGGCAGATCCTGGGCAATCAGGACATCATGGCGCGTATGTGGTTTCCAGCCAGCGTTCTGCAAGCCCAGGCAACTGCCACGGTCAGCCCCACTGCAGCCAACCAGCAGGCCGTGCTCAAAGCCATCTCCGACTTCCTGACCGCCAAGGCGACTCCGTCGGCGGCCCGCACTCCTACCCAGGTCGGACTGGTTGGCACCAGCACCAACCCGCGCCTTCCCTACAACCTCGATGCCTGGGATGGCTATCCGATCCAGCGCGAAACCATTCTGCAAACCGTCAAAGCGCAGGGCAAGAAGCTCATAACCCTTTCCGGCGACTCCCACAACGCATGGTTCGCCAACGTCACAACTCTGGCAGGTGAAAAAGTCGGCTTCGAATTTGCAGGCTCGTCGGTCACATCGCCTGGTTTTGAAAGTGCCGGACTGGGCGGACTTGCAAGCTCATTGGACGGTACCGCCGTGGCACCCGGAGTACAGGGTACAGGTCTTGGGTTGGTGGATGACCTCAACTATGTCGACTCCATTCGCCGTGGGTACCTGCTGATCACAGCTACCACTGCGTCGGTCAAAGGCGAGTACGTGTTTGTGGACACGATCAAGTCAAAGTCCTATGTTGCCGTGACGGGCAAGACTGTCACTGTCGCCGCTAGTGGGGCTGTATCGTATTCCTGACCGAGCCTGTGTGCTGCAAACTTCACAATGAAAAGGCCTGCAGCGCCCGTTTATCAAGCGCTGCAAGCTATCAAATCAGAAGCAACCCAGATCGTACGCTTGACAGGCAAGCATACGGAACTGGCCCCGATACAGCTCAGTACGTCAGGTTCAGCTGCAAGATAGCCGTGGTGCCGCTGGTTTCATTGCCCACGATCAACAGTGGCTTGCCGTTTGGTGACTTTGCCGCAGGAACGAAGAGAACTCCTTCGGGACCCCGGTCGCCGGTCAATGCCGTACCAGCGGTGGCCCGATTGTTGAAATAGGTGACAAAGACCGGTGCCGTGGGGTTAGTCACGTCGTAGACCATGACGCCACCGATACGCTCAAGTCCCACAAAGGCAAAGGTTTTGTCACCAATTTTGCCAATCGCGACGCCCTCGGGTTCCGGGCCTTTGGCGGCGCTGCGACCGTCGAGCGTGTCTTTGTCGTGGCTTGCATTGAACTTGGCTGTTGCCAACGCACTGGTGCGTTGTTCGATCTGATCGCCCGAGTCAAAGACACGGACCATGTCCTTGTTCCAGATGGTGAACGAGCGCGCCCCGAAACTCCAGAGTTCCGTGCACTGCCCGCTGGCGTTCTTGCCAGTGCTTCCACCATTGGGGTTGGATGTGATACGCAAGCGACCCAGGTTGGAGTCCAGAATGAGGTTGGCCGCGTCGGGGAACACACTGGGGTCCAGCCCGGCCGAGCAATGCGCGCGCACGCGGGTTTCGTCGTCGTAGCCCGGCCAGTCGGAACGCGCTTCGCCTTCGTTGGCGGTAATGAAGTAGGACTGCCCGGCAACGGTGTAAGAGGCAATCGCATCGGGCTGGTACATGCCCTTGACCGGGTAGGTCATGATCTTGACCGCTGGCGTGCCGCTGTTGGTGTTGGTGCCACCATCCTCGTCGCTGGCGTCCAGACCCATCCCTGCTACGTTGTGGTCCTTGAAGCCCAGAGGCTTGATGGCAGTGACCTTGGCCGTCGCCAGGTCGACGATGGCCACCGCATTGTTCTCCTGCAAGGTGACGTAGGCTGTTGTGCTGTCTTCGGTTACGGCAACGTATTCCGGCTCCAGATCATGTGCTGCGTTGGCGCCAGGACCATAGATGCGCACACCCTGACTGCGCAAGGAGGATTCCTGGCCAATGAAGGCCTTGAAGTCGGCGGTGGCAACCGTGGGCGTTGAACCCCGGTTCACGGTGATGACGCTGATGGAGCCTTCCGGGTCGATGGAGTCTGCTGCGCCGTAACTGTTGGGCTCACCTTCATTGGCCGTAATGACGAACCTGCCGTCGGGGCTGAAAGTCAGCATATCAGGCTGGGAGCCGACGGACACCGCGTGCAGCAGGGAAAGGTTATTTCCATCGTAGAAGGCAACTTTTCCCGCACTGGTTTTCGGTGCTGCTTCTACCGCAACGGCCACCAGCCCATCGTACACCGCCACGCTGTTGAAGACGCCGCCCCCAAAGGTTGCAGTAGTAACAGTTTGAATCACGGCCGGGTTCGTGGGATCGGCGAGGTCCACCACATCGAGCGAGCCGTTTGCGCCATTGACAACAAAGAGTCTTTTGGACTGGCTGTCGTAGGCGGTGATTTCAGAAGCACCGAGCTGGCCGCTGCCCAAGCCACCGATCCTGGACAGGGTCATGGCCAAAGGCGTGGCTTCGATTTCATTGCCGCCACAGCCGCCAACGAGGGTAGCCGCGAGCAGCATTGCCAACAGAGAACGTGGTGCTTGCAACAAGAGATTTTTCCTGGATTTCATAAGTGCCCTATGGAGATGAATCCCGAGCATA